>ERZ1292640.1233-Hain-H43-02um-R1-1233-length-21184-cov-7_pt1 | contig 21184 bp, 20 predicted proteins | sample MGYA00564404_ERZ1292640 | MGnify/ENA primary metagenome ERZ1292640 (study PRJEB36523, sample SAMEA6512636) | groundwater metagenome | collected 2019-01-08 | study: AquaDiva: Metagenomics assemblies of 32 groundwater samples
GCGCATCTCACGAATGCGCGCCATCACGCGCGCGGCGCGCTGCGGGTAGTGCAGCGCCAGCCACTGCTGGAACACCTCGTTCAGCTCCCACGGCAAGCGCAGCACGGTGTAGAAGGCGCTCTTCGCGCCGGCTTCGGCCGCGGCTTCCAGCACCTGCTCCATGTCGTCGTTGATGAAGGGAATCTGCGGCGCCACGCTCACGCCCACCGGCACGCCGGCCTCGGCCAGCGTGCGGATGGTGCGCAGCCGACGCTGCGGCGAGGCGGCACGCGGCTCCAGCTGGCGCGCCAGCGCACCGTCGAGCGTGGTGATGGTGACGTAGATCGCCACCAGCTTGTCCGCCGCCATCGGTGCGATCAGGTCCAGGTCGCGCTCGACGCCGCTGGACTTGGTGACGAGTGAAAACGGATGGCGCGCCTCGCGCAGCACCTCGATCAGCGAGCGCGTGATCTTCAGCTCGCGCTCCACCGGCTGATAACAGTCGGTCACCGAGCCGATGACGATCATGCTCGGCCGGTAGCCGGGCCGTATCAATTCCTTGCGCAACAGTGCCGCCAGCCCGCGCTTGGCAATGATCACCGTCTCGAAGTCCAGCCCCGGCGACAGCCCGAGGTAGCTGTGCGTCGGCCGCGCGTAGCAGTAGGAGCAACCGTGCTCGCAGCCGCGGTAGGGGTTGATGGAATAGTCAAACGCAATGTCGGGCGAATCGTTGGCTAGGATGGCGCTGCGCGCGTCCTCCCAGCGCAGTTCGGTCTGCGGCTTGGCAGCCTCGCCCTGCAAGGTTTCGTCCCAGGTCTGCCAGCCATCGTCGAACGCGGCGCGCGCCTCTTGCTCGAAGCGGTGCGCCACACGCGTGGCCGCGCCGCGCCCCTTGAGCGCGCTCAGCGGGATGGTGAACTCGGCCACGGCCTCAACTCCCGGGAGCGCATGGCGCGGGAAAGTACGGAGCGCCGTGCGCCGTGCGGCGGCTAAAGTCCATGCCAGACAAGAACAGGTGGCGGGATTCCATGGCTTGGTCGAATACTGTATATTTGAACAGTATACAGATCACCCCCCAGGCATCAAGCCGGATTAGGATGGCGCGATCGATTTGAATGGCAAGCGCCAAGCCGCCAATTCCCACGACCAGCAGGAGGTTTCCATGTTCGATCATCTTGGATTTGGCGTTACCGACTACGCCGCAAGCAAGGCGTTCTTTCTGCAGTCGCTCCAGCCGCTCGGGATAGGGATCGTCATGGAAGGCGAGCACGGTCTCGGCCTTGGACCGAAGGGCAAACCGGCGCTTTGGCTGTTCCAGACTTCCGAAAAACCGACGCCGTTGCACATCGCGTTCACTGCCGAGAATCGCCAGCAGGTCCGGGACTTCTATCGCGCAGCACTGGAGGCCGGCGGCAAAGACAACGGTGCACCGGGTCTTCGTCCGCATTACCATCCCAATTACTATGGCGCCTTCGTCATTGGACCTGACGGTCACAACGTCGAAGCAGTCTGTCATCGGCCAGAGGCCTGACCCTTCACCCGAGGTCGATCTCACCCTGTCTGGATCGAATTCAACCGTCACTGTCTGAACCACCGGAGGCCGCACATGAATTACAAGGGAAGCTGTCATTGCGGGCGCATTGCCTTCCAAGTTGAAGGCACGCTCGCCGGAGCCATGTCATGCAACTGCTCGTTATGTCAGCGCAAGGGCTCGCTGATGTGGTTCGTCCCCCGGGCGCACTTGCAGCTCACGACACCCGAAGAAAATACAAGCACCTACACCTTCAACAAACACGTCATCAAGCACCGGTTTTGTCCTGTCTGCGGAATTCACCCGTATGGCGAAGGGACGGATCCCAAGGGCAACGCCATGGCCGCCATCAACATCCGCTGCCTCGACGGCGTTGAACTGGAGAAGATTGCCGTCAGGCACTATGACGGCCGCGCCAGCTAGCACACGGCACCCGATCCTTTCATCGAGAGGCTCCGATCTGGCCTGAGGATTTTGTCGGCCAGCCGTATCAGGCATCAACCATCAAGGAAAAACCATGTCCCTCATCGCCAACCTCGTCATCGCCCTGATCGCCCTCTTGCATGTCTACATCCTCGTGCTCGAGATGTTTCTGTGGGACAAGCCTGCCGGGCTGCGCGCCTTCGGCCAGACCCAGGAAGCCGCGACGGCGTCCAAGGTTCTGGCCGCCAACCAGGGTTTGTACAACGGCTTTCTGGCCGCCGGCCTGTTCTGGGGCCTGAGCCTCGGCGCCGGCGGCATGGATGTCAAAGTGTTCTTCCTCGGCTGCGTGCTGGTGGCCGGCCTGTACGGCGCCGCCACGGCCAACCGCAAGATCCTTTTCATCCAGGCGATTCCCGCCGCCATCGGGCTGGTCCTCGTCTTTCTGTCGTGAGCGATTGATCCGGCAAGGCGGCAACTGTCTGGCAGCCTGACGCCGGAGCCATCAAACCTCCCCCATGTACGAACCGCGCCACCTCCCACCCATCCCCGCCGGCCGCTTTACCTTGCGCCTGCTGGCCCATGCCTCGCTGGCCCTGGCGCTGATCGCGGTCTCCCTGCTGGCGGGCATGCTGGGCTACCGCTACTACGAGCAGATGTCATGGGTCGATGCCTTCGTCAACGCCGCCATGCTGCTCGGCGGCATGGGGCCGGTCAAGACGGCCGACCTGAGCGAAGCCGGCAAGCTCTTCGCCGGGTTTTATGCGCTGTACGCCGGGCTGGCCTTCATTGCCGTCATGGGCATCATGCTGACACCGGTCGTGCACCGGGTGCTGCATCGCTTCCACTGGGGCGAGGAGCGCAACAGCCGTTAGGCGTCGAAAGGCTCAAGCGCCGTCGCGGTCCAGGATCGTTTTGCGGCTCTCGTAGTCTTCGGGGCTGATCTCCCCGGCGGCCAGCCGACGGCGCAGCACCTCATGTGGCGTCTCGCGCGACTTCTCTCGCGGCCCGCGCCAACGATCACCGCGCCAGAACAGCAGCGCCACGATGAGAACGACCCAGAAAATCCACCAGAAAAAGTGCATGCCGCCCATATGGCCGTAGTAGTCATAACCATCGAACATGTCGCGCTCCTCTCGCACCGCACGGCGGTGCTGCACCCCACTCTACGCCTAAAGCGCATCCTGCGCATAATCTGCGTTCATGAGCACCGTCACCCCGCGCACCACCTTCCCCGGATCTCTCACCGACGTTGCCGGCATCGAAGTCGGCCACTACACCGAGACGCGCCGCCCGACCGGCTGCAGCGTGGTGATTGCGCGTGACGGCGCCGTGGCCGGCGTCGACGTGCGTGGTGCGGCACCAGGCACACGCGAAACCGACTTGCTGCAGCCAGCCAACCTGGTGGACCAGGTGCACGCCATCACGCTCTGCGGCGGCAGCGCCTGGGGGCTGGACGCCGCCAGCGGCGTGATGCGCTGGCTGGAAGAGAATCACATTGGTTTGAACACCGGCTACGGGCTGGTGCCCATCGTGCCGGCGGCCGTGGTGTTCGACCTCGGTGTCGGCGATGCCCGCATCCGGCCCGATGCACAGGCCGGTTACCAGGCCTGCCTGGCGGCCAGCCGCCAGCCGCCAGCGCAAGGCAATGTGGGTGCTGGTACCGGCGCGCTGGTGGGCAAGCTGTTCGGCATGGCGCGCGCCATGAAGGGCGGCATCGGCACCGCATCGCTCTGCGTGGAGGGCATCACGGTGGGGGCACTGATTGTCTGCAATGCGGTGGGCGACGTGTTCGACCCGGCTAGCGGCCAGATCATTGCCGGTGCGCGCACAGTCGATGGCAAGGCCTTGCTGGGCAGTCGCGATGCGATGGTGAAAGGCGAGCTGCCGCAGAACCTGCTGGCCGGCACCAACACCACCATCGGCGTGGTGGCCACCGACGCGGTGCTGACCAAACCGCAGGCGCAGCGCCTGGCACAGGTCGGCCACGACGGACTGGCGCGCGCCATCAACCCGGTGCACACCATGCTCGATGGCGACACGCTGTTTGCACTGGCCACCGGCCGAAGCGGCAAGAGTGCCAGCATGCTGCTGCTGGCCACGCTGGCCGCCGAAGTCACCGCGCGCGCCGTGGTCAACGCCGTTCGCGCAGCGCAGGACATCACGGTCGGGACGCAGCGTTGGCCGGCAGCGGCCGATTTCACAAGTCCGACGATCTGAGACATCGCACCATGTCCAAAAGCTTTCGCTACACCCTGCTGTCGCTGCGCGAAATGCTGGTCTCGGCCGGTCCGTTTGTACTGCTGACCGTCGGCCTGCTGGCACTGGCCTACTGGTGGCTCGACCCGATGCCACCAAGGCACCTGACGCTGGCCACAGGCCCGGCGCAAAGCGCGTATGCCGAGATCGGCAAACGCTATGCCAGCGCCCTGGCTGAGCATGGCATTGAAGTACGGCTGCTGCCCAGCGAAGGCGCCGCGCAAAACCTGCAGTGGCTGCGCGAGGGCAAGGCTGACTTCGGTTTTGTCCAGGGCGGTAGTGACGAGCTGACCGCCAAACAGGAACGCGGCATGGAGTCGCTGGGCAGCCTGTTTGTGGAACCGGTGTGGCTGTTCTACCGCGAGGCTTCGGCAAGCAAGGTGGCACCGGATGCCACGCTCAACGCCCTGGGCCAGCTCAAGGGCCTGCGCGTCAACGTGGGGACCGAAGGCAGCGGCGTCCCCAGCCTGATGGCCAAGCTGATCGAGGTCAACCGCATCGATGCCAAGACCATCCGGATTTCGCGGCTCGAACAAACCCCCGCCACGGTGGCGTTTCTGAATGGCGAACTCGATGCGCTGGTGTTTGCCTCGGCGCCGGAGTCGCTCATGGTGCAAATGCTGCTGCAGACACCGGGCATCAAGCTCATGAACTTTGCGCAAAGCGAGGCCTATTCGCGTCGCTTTGATTTTCTGACCCCGGTAACCCTGCCGCAGGGGGTGGTGGATCTGGCCAGCAATGTGCCCGAGCGCAATGTGCGACTGATCGCCACCACCACCACGCTGCTGGCGCGGCGCCACGTGCACTCGGCGCTCAAGGAGCTGTTCTCGCAGGCCTCGCTCAAGCTGCATGGCAATGCCGGTTGGTTCAACCGCGCGCATGAGTTCCCCAGCGTGGCGAACCTTGAGTTTCCACTGGCCAAGGAGGCCGAGCGCACCATCCGCAACGGCGTGCCGCTGCTGCAGCGCTACCTGCCCTTCTCGCTGGCGAACCTGGTGGAACGCATGTGGCTGGCGCTGGGCATCATCATCGCCCTGCTGCTGCCGCTGAGTCGCATCGTGCCGCCGCTGTACGAGTTCCGGATCCGTTCACGGGTGTTTCGCTGGTATGGCCAGTTGCGCGCGATTGAGGAGCGGCTGGACAGCCAGCATCCCGAATCCAGACAGGAATCGCTGGATGAACTGAAACGGCTGGAAGCAAGGGTGGAAAAAATCACGGTGCCTCTGTCGTATGCCGACGAACTCTATGCCCTGCGCAATCACATCGAACTGGTGCAACGCAGGCTGCAGGCCAGCTGATACAAGCACGCTTTGCTCTCCAGGGTTTATGCTTGCGGCAACAACATCAACCTCGTGTCTCTGATGCCCCCTCTCGCCGCTCTCCCGCCTGAGGTTCTGTACACCGCCTGCGATCCGGCGACGCTGCGCTTTGCCAGCACCGAGGAACTGCCGGACCTGGATGCAGCGCAGATCCATGGTCGTGCCGTGGAAGCCATGCACCTCGGCCTGGACATGCGGCACGCGGGCTACAACCTCTTTGTGCTGGGCGAAACCGGCAGCGGCCGCCACGCCATCATCCAGCAACTGCTGGAGGCCGAGCGACAGAACGGCCAGGCACCGGCCGACTGGTGCTATGTCTATAACTTTGCCGACGCCACCCGCCCGGACCTGCTGCGCCTGCCGTGCAGCCGCGGCACGCGACTGCGCGACGACATGCAGCAGTTCGTCGAGGCGCTGACGCCGGCCATCAACGCTGTCTTCCAGAGCGATGCCTACCGCGCACGTATCGAAGCCCAGCAGGAAGAGGCCAAGCAGCGCGAAATGGCGGCCCTCAAGGCGCTGGGCGACGAGGCCACGCAAGTCGGCATCGGGCTGGTCGGTACACCAAACGGTTTTGTGCTGGTGCCGATGAAGGAGGGCGAGGCGCCCTTGTCGCAGGAAGAGTTCGAGAAACTGCCGGAAGAACGCAAGCGCGAATTCGCCGAGCACATGAAGACGCTGCATGAGCGGCTGCACAAGCTCATGAGCGAATTTCCGCGCTGGCGCCAGGAGACGCTCAACCGCATGAAGCAGGCCGGCAGCGACGCGCTGCGTGCCACCGTCACGCACATGGTGGAGGACATCAAGCCGCCCTACACCGACCTGCCGGAGGTCGGCAACTACCTCGACGCGGTGTTGCAGGACATCATCGAGAGCGGCGAATCGCTGCGTGCCTCGTCCCACAGCGAGGGCGACACCGAGACCACCACCTATTCCGGCTCGATCTCGGTACAGCGCTACCTCGTCAACCTGCTGGTGGCCAACCCGCCCAGCGGCGCGCGTCCAGTGGTCTACGAGGATCACCCGACCTTGCAAAACCTGCTGGGACGCATCGAAAACGTGGTGCACATGGGCACGCTGGTCAGCAACTTCACGCTGATCCGCGCCGGTGCGCTGCACCGGGCCAACGGCGGCTTCCTGATTCTGGATGCCATGAAAGTGCTGTCGCAGCCCTATGCCTGGGAAGGGCTGAAGCGCTGCCTGAAATCCGGCTCGGTGCGCATCGAGTCGTTGTCCGACCTGATCGGCCTGACCAGCACCGTGCAGCTGGAGCCGGAGCCGGTGCCGCTCAACCTGAAGATCGTGCTGATCGGCGAGCGCCTGGTGTACTACCTGCTCAGCCAGTACGACCCGGACTTCTCCGCCCTGTTCAAGATCAACGCCGACATGGAAAGCGAGATCGCGCGCAACCCGGACAACACCGCCGCCTACGCCCGCCTGATCGCCACGCTGGCGCGGCGCGACCAGCTGCGCCCGCTGTCCGCGCCGGCGGTGGCACGCATCATCGAACACGCGGCGCGCCTGGCCAGCGATGCGCAGCGCCTGTCCACGCAGACCCAGCCGCTGGACGACCTGATGCGCGAAGCCGACCATGTCGCCACCCAGGCGCAAGCACCGCTCATCGAGCGCTCGCATGTGGAGGCGGCGCTGGCCGCCCACCAGCATCGCCATGAACGCATCCGCGAACGCTACCAGGAGCAGATCCTGCGCAACCAGATTCTGGTGGACACCACGGGCGAGCACGTCGGCCAGGTCAACGGCCTGGCCGTGATCGTGCTGGGCGAGAGCACCTTCGCCCATCCGGTGCGCATCACCGCCACCGTGCGCGTCGGTGAGGGCGAGGTGATCGACATCGAACGCGAGGTCAAGCTCGGCGGGCCGATCCACTCCAAGGGCGTGCTGATCCTCTCGGCCTTCATGGCCTCACGCTTCGGCTGGCGCATGCCGCTCTCGCTCAAGGCCAGCCTGGTGTTCGAGCAGTCCTACGGCGGCGTGGAGGGCGACAGCGCGTCGCTGGCGGAGCTGACGGCGCTGCTGTCGGCACTGGCCGGTGTGCCGCTGCGCCAGTCGCTGGCCGTCACCGGCTCGGTCAACCAGTTCGGCGTGGTACAGCCGGTGGGCGGCATCAACGAAAAGATCGAGGGCTTTTTCGAAATCTGCGCCGCGCGCGGCCTGACGGGTGAGCAGGGCGTGCTGATCCCGGCCAGCAACGTCTGCCACCTGATGCTGCGGCCCGAGGTGGTGGACGCGGTGCGCGCCGGCCGCTTCCGCATTTGGGCGGTGAGCAACGTCGATGAAGCGCTGGCGTTGTTGACCGGTCTGCCCGCGGGGGCACCGGATGCACAGGGTCAGATGCCCGAAGGCTCGGTCAATGCCCGCATTGCCGCCGGCCTGGACAAGCTGGCGCAACTGCGCCGGGAATTCGCCCGGACAAAACCCGACGCCGCTGGCGCCGAGTCCTGACAACCCACCCGGGCCTGCCGGCCCGGGGATGGCTTTTACTTGAGTGCCTTGAAGCGCACGCGGTGCGGCTTGGCACCTTCTTCGCCCAGGCGCTTCTTCTTGTCGGCCTCGTATTCCTGGTAGTTGCCGTCGAAGAAAGTCCACTGGCTGTCGCCTTCGGCGGCCAGGATGTGGGTACAGATGCGGTCGAGGAACCAGCGGTCGTGGCTGATGACCATGACCGAACCAGCGAACTCCAGCAAGGCATCTTCCAGCGCGCGCAGCGTTTCCACGTCGAGGTCGTTGGACGGCTCGTCCAGCAGCAGCACGTTGCCGCCGGCAATCAGGGTCTTGGCCAGGTGCAGACGGCCACGCTCACCGCCCGACAGCGTGCCCACGCGCTTCTGCTGGTCGCCGCCGTTGAAGTTGAAGCGGCCGCAGTAGGCGCGGCTGGCCATCTGGAACTTGCCCACGGTCAGGATGTCGAGCCCGCCGGAGACGTCTTCCCACACGGTTTTCTCGTTCGCCAGGTCGTCACGCGTCTGGTCGACGAAAGCCATCTTGACGGTCTGACCGATCTTGACTTCACCGCTGTCCGGCGTTTCCTTGCCGGCGATCATCTTGAACAGGGTCGATTTACCGGCACCATTGGGGCCGATGATGCCGACGATGGCACCCGCCGGCACCTTGAAGCTCAGGTTGTCGATCAGCAGGCGGTCGCCAAAGGACTTGCTGACGTTCTTGAACTCGATGACTTCATTGCCCAGGCGGTCGGCCACGGGGATGAAGATCTCCTGCGTCTCGTTGCGCTTCTGGTACTCGTAGTCGCTCAGCTCCTCAAAGCGGGCCAGACGGGCCTTGCTCTTGGCCTGACGCGCCTTGGGGTTCTGGCGCGACCATTCCAGTTCTTTCTTCAGCGCCTTGGCACGCGACTCTTCGCCCTTCTGCTCCTGCTCCAGGCGGGCCTGCTTCTGCTGCAGCCATTCGCTGTAGTTGCCTTTGTAGGGAATGCCGGAGCCGCGGTCCATTTCCAGAATCCATTCGGCCGCGTTGTCCAGGAAGTAACGATCGTGGGTGATGGCCACCACGGTGCCGGAATAGCGCTGCAGGAACTGTTCCAGCCAGTCCACCGATTCAGCATCCAGGTGGTTGGTCGGCTCGTCGAGCAGCAGCATGTCGGGTTTGGACAGCAGCAGGCGGCACAGCGCCACGCGGCGCTTCTCGCCGCCGGAGAGCTTGCCGATCACGGCATCCCAGGGCGGCAGGCGCAGCGCGTCGGCGGCGATTTCCAGCTGGTGTTCCCCACCATCGCCGGCGGTGGCGATGATGGCTTCGAGCTTGGCCTGCTCGGCGGCCAGGGCGTCGAAGTCGGCGTTCTCGTCGGCATAGGCGGCGTAGACCTCTTCCAGGCGCGCCTGCGCAGCCTTCGACTCACCCATGCCGCCTTCGACGGCCTGGCGCACGGTCTCGTTCGGGTCGAGCTGCGGCTCCTGCGGCAGGTAACCGATCTTCAGGCCAGCCATCGGAATGGCTTCGCCCTCGAATTCCTTGTCGACGCCGGCCATGATCTTGAGCAGCGTGGACTTGCCCGAACCGTTGAGGCCGAGCACGCCGATCTTGGCACCGGGGAAAAAGCTCAAGGAAATGTCCTTGAGGATATGACGCTTCGGCGGCACGATCTTGCCGAGGCGGTTCATGGAGAAAACGTATTGAGCCATCTAGTAATAGTTCTGCGGGAGGAAGGGGGTAAAACCCGTATTATCCTCCGCCGGACCATTTGGCGCCGCCCCGCGCCGGGTTGGCGCCCGCCTAGGCGTCGTCTGCGGCCTGCGCCTGTTCGTTGCGCAACGCGGCCTGGGCCACGGCGTCGAGCGCACTGTCGACCACATGGCCGTCGGAGACCACGCGGATCAGGCCGCGGTTGCGCAACCGGTCCATGGTGCGGCGGGTCATGGAGTGCGCCAAGCCCTTGACCGAGGTGAACATGAAGAGCGTGCGGTGCGGGCTGGTCCAAGTCAGCTGGGCGCGCACCCACTCTTGCTTCAGCATCAGCTCGACCCAGGTACCGACCGTCAGGTCAACCACGCTCCAGTCATGCGCCAGCACCCCAGCCGGGCTGGGCGGCACCACCGCCCCTTCGGGCAGGTAGCCGGCCTCGCGGGCCTCATCCTCGGCCACCCAGAACCCTTCGGTCACCGCCTCGTCGGCGGCCAGCTCGCTGAGGCGACTCTCGTCTGTCCCCCCGTCCGCAGCGTCATCCGCCACGGCAAGCTGTTGGGGTGGCTGCGCTACGGGCTGCACGCCAGCCAGTTCAAGGGGCAGGTCCACCGGGACATCGGCTGCGGCCTTGGTCGGCGAACTTGCAAGTGCCTGCTCATGCAAGGCAATCAGTTCGGCCAGAAAGAGGGCGATGCGCTCTTGCGGGTAATGAATACTCTGCAAGCCCTGGCGCAGCTTGACCAGCAGCGTGGGCACCAGCTGTGCCAGCCGGGCCCGGTTGCGCCGTGCCCGCGGCACCTGCACGCTCCAGACCAGGTCGTCCACCAGGGCCAGGTAACCCTCGGCAACCGCCGTGTCGTCGGCGCTGGCCAGTTGCGCTTCGGCCACCACCTGGGCCCAGGGGCCGCAGAGGAACAGGGCCACCCGTTCAGGCACCTTCTGCTTTTGCAGCAGCACCTCAAAGTCGGCGGCCAGGCGCTGCGCCAGCAGATTGCGCTGCTCCGCATGCAACAGGGTGCGTGCCGCCTCCGCCTGCCGCTGCCGATGGCCGGCACCGGCATCGGCCCACTGCGCCTGCAGTGTCTGCAATGCGTGCGCGAAGTCTTCGGCCTCGCCCTGGCTGGCGGCCAGTTCGTGCACGGCCGCCGCCACCGACTGCAAGAAAGCGCCAAAGCCCTCCTCGCGCTCGGCCTGGTAAGCCAGGCTACGGTGGGTCAGCTTGTCGAGCAGTTGACGCGCCGGGTGCTTGCGGTCGCTGAAGAAACGCGGATCGGACTGTGCCAGCTTGAGCAGCACCGGCTCCAGCCCCTTGACCTGTTGGCGGATCGCGGGCAACAGGCGTTCGTCCTGCATGAGGTTGTCGAGCATCAGGCGCACCACCTCCTCGCCCAGTTGGCGCCCGAGTTGGTGACCCTGCCCCTTGCCGGTTTTTTTCTTGTCCGGCGTCACCGGCGTGGCCTGGGCCGCACGCTGGCTCAGGCGCTTCATCAGAGGCTCGACCATCTTCAGCTCTTCGAGCGCCTCCAGCGAGGCCGGCACGGTGTGCAGAAACTCCAGCACACGGCTGTCGACCGCTTCGCGCTCGGTGCTGCTGTCGAGTTCGCCCGACAACAGGCGCCGCAGCTTGCCCAGCGTGAGCATGGTGCGGCTGACCGGATTTTCAGCCGTCTTGCGGCGCGACGCAGCCTGCGCCGCAACCACCGGCTCGACACCGTGCGAGCGCAGCCAGTTCATCAGTTCCTTGTACAGGTGACGCAGGCTGGCACCCAGAAAGCCAGCGGCTGGCGTGATCAGCCCGCTGCGCGCCTGCCCGTCAGGTACATGCTGCAGCAGGGTTTCGCGCAGGGCACGGGCAAAGGCCTCGGGCTTGAGCGGGTTCAGATGCGGCTGCACGGTAAGCCAGCCCAGCAGGCGGCTGACCAGGGCATTCAATGGCGGCAGTTGCTCATCAACGGCAAACTGGACTTCCTGTTGTGCCAGCGCGAACTCGATGTTGGCATCGATCTGCTGTGCATCGAGCAGTTGCAGGTCATCGAAACGTACCGCCGAAGCACGGGCCGAATCCTGCGCACCGCTGTGGTAGATCGCCAGCCGTAGCTGCACGCCGAAGGTGGCGCGCACGGCGTCAAACTCGCGACGCAGCTGTGCCACCGCCGGTTTGCTGATGGCACGGTAGTGGAGTTGCGCGACCTTCGGCTTGGCCTGGCCGACCACCCCCTCCAGCCCCTTGAGCACATCCTCGATCAGGACGCCGGACTGCGCCAGCACCGCCTCGATGCAGTCTTGCAGGGTGGGACGCAGGCCGGTCGGATCATCCGACACCCCGAGTCGCCGCATCAGGTACTTGTTCATCAACCAGCCAGTAGTGCAAGGCCGGGCTTGCCGGCGAGAGTTGAATTTTCCCTGCTGCAGGGCCGCGCAGGCTGCTCAGGCAACAACTTGTTACCGGAGAGTCAATTTGCGCAGATTTGGACACCGGCGGACACAAAGAACCGAAGCATGCGACAATACGGCCTGTTGCGGCGCTCCAGTTGCCCGCGACACCAGCGTTCTGCTGGTGGGCCCTTCCCTTGATCCGCTCATTGATGCGGCCCTCTTTTGAATCCTATCTGCCTCTACTGGCCAGGTGTTGCGACACCTGAACAGGCCGATATCCCTGCGCCCGGATGGGCGCCATCACCATGAACTTTGAAGATCTGAAACTGGCTCCGGCCATCCTGAAGGCTGTGCGCGAGCAAGGCTACGAGACTCCCACCGCGATCCAGGCCCAGGCCATCCCGCTGGTGCTCGAAGGGCACGACCTGCTCGGCGGCGCCCAGACCGGTACCGGCAAGACCGCCGCTTTCACCCTGCCGCTGCTGCACCGCCTGACCATGAGCCGCAGCGCCCAGAACAAATTTGGCGGCACCGGCATCCGTGCCCTGGTGCTCACCCCCACGCGCGAACTGGCCGCCCAGGTGGAAGAATCCGTGCAGGCCTACGGCAAGTACCTGCAGCTCTCCTCCACCGTCGTCTTCGGCGGTGTCGGCATGAACCCGCAGATCAGCCGCCTCAAGAAGGGCGTCGACATCCTGGTGGCCACACCGGGCCGCCTGCTGGACCTGCAGCAACAAGGTTTCCTGGACCTGTCCACCGTGCAGGTTCTCGTGTTGGACGAGGCCGACCGCATGCTCGACATGGGCTTCATCCATGACGTGAAGAAGGTGCTGGCCCTGGTACCGAAGGAGAAGCAGAGCCTGCTGTTCTCGGCCACCTTCAGCGACGAGATCCGCGATCTGGCCAACGGCCTGCTGAAGAACCCGCAAAGCGTGCAGGTCACGCCGCGCAACACCACGGTGCAACGCATCACCCAGGTGATCCACCCGGTGGGTCGCGGCAAGAAAAAGGCACTGCTGGCACACATCATCCAGCAGCACAACTGGAGCCAGGTGCTGGTGTTCACCCGCACCAAGTTCGGCGCCAACAGCGTGGCCGAGTTCCTGGAAAAGAACGGCATCACCGCCATGGCCTTGCACGGCAACAAGAGCCAGAGTGCTCGCACGCAGGCCCTGGCCGGCTTCAAGAGTGGCGACGTCCGTGCCCTGGTGGCCACCGACATCGCGGCGCGCGGCATCGACATCGACGAACTGCCGCACGTGGTGAACTACGAGATCCCCAACGTCAGCGAAGACTATGTGCACCGCATCGGCCGTACCGGCCGTGCCGGCTCCGACGGCGCTGCTGTCAACCTGGTGTGCCTGGACGAAGAAGGCTTCATGGCCGACATCGAGCGCTTCACCAAGCAGAAGATCGAAGTGCAGGTAGTCGAGGGCTTCGGCCCCGAGCCGGGCGAGCGCGCCGAGCCGATCGCCATGGGCCGCCAGACCATCTGGGGCGGTGCCGGCAAGCCGCCGAGCCGCGACGTCATGCAGGCGGCCGCCAAGGCAGCACGCTCTGAAATGATGCAGCGCATCCGCGACAACAAGGCCGGACAAGGCGAGCGCGCGGGTGGCGGCAACGGCGGCGGCGCCCGTAAACCCGGTGGCCATGGCGGCGGCAAGCCGCGCAATGGCCAAGGTGGTGCTCAACCCGGCAACCAAGGAGGCCGTCCCCAGGGACAGGGCCAAGGCCGGCCGGCCCGCAACGACGAGCCGCGCCAGAATGCACAACGCCCGTCGGCCCAACCCGACCCGATGCGCACCAGCGTCGACATGATGGCCGAGCGTGGCCGTCGTGGCGGCTTCGGTGGCGGTCAGCGCCGCAGTGGCGGCGGCGGGGGTGGTTTCGGCGGCGGCAGTGGCGGTGGCCGCGGTCCCCGCAACTCCGGCGGCGGCTCCTACGGCCGCTAAACAACGCACCGCGGGCAGGAAGCTGCCCGCTGCGTAGCGCTAGCGCTTCTGGCTCAGCAGCATCGCCAGTTCGTCGGCCGCCGCCACCCAATCCGAATCGTTCTCCAAGGCCTCGCGCAGAAACTGCGCTTGCGCCTTGCGCCAGAACGGCGCATCGAACAGCTTCATGCCGCCTTCCAGCCGATGCGTGGCCAGGAAGGCATCCAAGCCGGCCGCGTCACTGGCCAGTCCCAGCTGGGACAACAGGCTGTTCAAGTCATGACGGCTGGTATCCATGGCGGACTCCTGCGGCGCGGCACATGACCCGCCTTTCTGCAGTTTAATGATTCCTGCCGACGGGTAAAGCCAGCTTGGGTTGACGGCCCGGTCCGCAACAGGAAGGGGCTCGACATGGCGACCAGCAGAATTGAGCGCGACTCCTTCGGCCCCATCGAGGTGCCGGCCGATCGTCTGTGGGGCGCGCAAACGCAGCGCTCACTGCAACACTTCCACATTTCTTCCGAGCGCATGCCGATCGAACTGGTCATGGCACTGGCCCGGACCAAGCAGGCCTGCGCCCGCGTCAATGGCGAGCTCGGCCTGCTGCCTCGCGAAAAAGCCGATGCCATCGACGCTGCGGCGGCGGAAGTCCTGGCAGGACAACACGATGCGGAGTTTCCGCTATCGGTGTGGCAAACCGGCTCGGGCACGCAGAGCAACATGAACATGAACGAGGTGCTGGCCAACCGCGCCTCCGAGTTGCTGGGTGGCGTGCGGGGCGAGGCGAGGCTGGTTCATCCCAACGACGAGGTCAACCTCGGGCAGTCGTCCAACGACATCTTCCCCACCGCCATGCACCTGGCCGCCTGCCTGCAGCTCTCGGGGCAATTGCTGCCGGTGCTGCGCACATTGCGCGCGCAGCTGGAAGACAAGTCACAGGCCTTTGCCGACATCGTCAAGATCGGCCGCACCCACCTGCAGGACGCCACGCCGCTCACGCTGGGCCAGGAGTTCTCTGGCTACGTGGCACAACTTCTGCACGCCGAAAGCGCGCTCCATGCCACCTTGCCGGCCGTGCATGAACTGGCGGTTGGCGGCACGGCCGTGGGCACCGGGCTGAACACGCATCCCGAATTCGGTACGCGCGTCGCGGCCGAGCTGGCGCGGGCAACCGGCCTGCCCCTCACCAGCGCGGCCAACAAGTTCGCGGCACTCGCCGCCCATGACGCCCTGGTGTCGGCGCATGGCGCGCTCAAGACGCTGGCCGCCGCGCTCATGAAGATCGCCAACGACATCCGCTGGCTGGCCTCCGGCCCGCGCTCGGGCCTGGGCGAGCTCAGCCTCCCTGAGAACGAACCCGGCAGCTCCATCATGCCGGGCAAGGTGAACCCGACCCAGTGCGAAGCGCTCACCATGCTGTGCTGCCAGGTGTTCGGCAACGATGTCGCCATCAACTTCGGCGGCGCGGCGGGCCAGTTCGAGCTCAATGTGTTCAAGCCGCTGATCGCCCACAACTTCCTGCAAAGCGTGCGCCTGCTGGCCGACGGCATGGCAAGTTTTGAAGCGCACTGTGTTCGCGGCATCGAAGCCAACCGGGCCCGCATCGGCGAACTGATGGAGCGCTCCTTGATGCTGGTGACGGCCCTGACGCCGCACATCGGCTACGACCGCGCCGCCGAGATCGCCAAGCAGGCGCACCACCAAGGCATCACACTGAAAGCGGCGGCGGTCACGCTCGGTTATATCAGCGCAAGTGATTTCGACACCTGGGTGCAGCCGGCTGACATGGTCCGACTGCCCCGGGCCTAAAGCACTAAACGAGCGTGCTCAAGCAGCCGCCTTGCCGACTTTTCCCAGTTTGGGCAAATGGGCCTCGCGGATCGGCAGGTGAATCAGTGCAGCACCGATGGCCAGCATGATGTCGATGTACCAGACCCAGTCGTAGTTGCCGGTGGCTTCAAACACCCGGCCGCCGAGCCAGGCCCCCAGAAAGCCGCCGATCTGGTGCGTCAGCATGACAACACCGAACAGCGTAGCCATGTTGGCGGTGCCGAAGAATTTGGCCACCAGACCGGCCGTCGGCGGCACGGTGGACAGGAAGGTCAGGCCCATGACGGCGGCGAACACCAGCATCACCACGCCGGTCTTGGGCGCCAGCAGGAACAGCAGCACGGCCAGGGCGCGCGTGGCATACAGCAGCGACAAGAGCGACTTCATGCGCCAGCGCCCCACGGCCCACCCCATGGTCACGCTGCCCACGATGTTGAACAGCCCCAGCATGGCCAGCGACCAGGCCCCGAACTGCACCGGCAAGCCGCAAGCGGCAATCACACCCGGCAAATGCGTGGCCAGAAACGCCACGTGAAAACCGCAGACGAAAAAGCCGGCCGCCAGCATCAGATAACTTTTGTTCTTCAACGCGGTCCGGATGGCGTCCATGGTACCGACCGGCTGGTAGCCCGCCGGCGCCGACTGCCGCGAGTTGCCCTTGAGCACCAGGGCGGCCGGCAAACTCAGCAGCACCAGCAGGCCGAGGATCTGCATGGCATTGGCCCAGCCGTAGTTGACCATCAGCGCCCCCGCAATCGGCGCCATCAGGAACTGGCCGAAGGAGCCGCCCGCGTTGACGATGCCGGTGGCCAGGCCGCGTTTCTCCAGCGGGATCAGGCGCGCCGTGGCGGCCATCAGCACAGCCGGCCCGGCCATGCCGGCCCCACCTGCGGCCAGCACGCCGATGGCCAGGATCAAACCTGCACGGGTTGTCATGAGGGGGGTGATGAAGGTTCCCAGCGCCACCAGCAGCACACCGGCGAACAGCACGCGCCCGGCGCCGATCTTGTCGGCCATGGCGCCGGCGAAAGGCTGGGTCAGCCCCCACCAGAGCTGGCCGAAGGCAAACGCCAGGCTGATGCTGCCGATGCCCAGACCGGTGGCCGTATTGAGCGGGCTCAGAAACAGGCCCATGGTCTGCCGTGTGCCCATGGTCAGGGCAAATGTGCCGGCCGCCGCAAGCAGCACGACCCAGATCATCGTGCGTGGGCTGCGCGCCTTGTCAATACGGGTCATCGTCGACTCCTGGTTCGATGGGGGATAAAAGTTCGAGCGCGTCATCAATCAAGGTATGCAAGGCAAGCACGCGCTCGATGCCCAGCTGCTGGTTGAGCCCGTCCTGCGCCACACGCCAGCGGCGCTGTGCCTCGTGCCGTTTCTCGCGGCCGCTCTCGGTGATGCTGACGAGGCGGCTGCGCCCATCCGAGCCGGCGCCCAGCGCCAGCCAGCCCGCCTCGACCAGTGGCTTGAGGTTGCGCGTCAGCGTGGAGGCGTCCATCTTCATGGCCTGCGCCAGCGCGCCGGGACGAATCGGCCCCAGCTTGAGCACATAGGACAGCAGCGAGTACTGGGTCACCTTGAGGCCGGCCTTGACGAGCTCGGCGTCGTAGTACTGCGCCACGCGGCGCATCAGCTGGCGCAGCTTGAAGTTGGTGCAGCCCTGCGGTTTCATCGCCTCCGCACTTGACGCTTGTGTGACATGTTTCATGCATTTATTGTATCTACAATTGTTGTATATGCAATAACCAGGAGCACGACATGGACTCGACCCTCTCGAACGCACTTGATCAGTGGCTGGCCGAAGAAGCCGCCACGCGCCAGCGGCTGGACGCCGGCCCGGGCCCGGGCGTGGCCAGCCCGGCGCAGATCAGCGGCAAAAACGGTCTGGAAATGATGCAGGCCATGCTGCGCGGCGAGCTGCCCTACGCGCCGATCGCGCGCACACTGGACTTCATGCTGGTCGACATCGGCGCCGGGCGCGCGGTCTTCCAGGGCACGCCGGGGCCGCAGCACTTCAACCCCATGGGCACGGTGCACGGCGGCTGGTTTGCCACCCTGCTCGACTCGGCGCTGGGCTGCGCGGTGCACACCATGATGCCGCCCGGGCGCGGCTACACCACGGCCGAGCTGGGCGTGAACTTGGTCAAGGCGCTGACGCCCAAGGTGGCGCGCGTACGGGCCGAGGGCCGCGTCATCCATTGCGGCCGCCAGCTGGCCACGGCCGAGGCCCGGCTGGTCGGACCCGACGGCACGCTGTATGCTCATGCCACCACAACCTGTCTTGTTTTTGACCTTCCGGCATCATCCCGACCATGAGACTGCTTCACACCATGCTGCGCGTTGGCAACCTGCAACGCTCGATCGACTTCTACACCCAGGTGCTGGGCATGACACTGCTGCGCACCACCGACCGGCCCGCGCAGAAATACTCGCTGGCCTTTGTCGGCTACGGCAGCAACCCGGAACATGCCGAAATCGAATTGACCTACAACTACGGCGTCGACACGTACGAGCTGGGCACGGCCTACGGCCACATTGCCCTGGGCGTCACCGACATTTATGCCACCTGCGAGCAGATCCGCGCACAAGCCGCGAAACACGGCGGCGCCATCACGCGCGAGCCCGGCCCGGTGATGGGCGGCAGCACCCTGATCGCCTTCGTCACCGACCCGGACGGCTACAAGATCGAGCTGATCCAGCACTAGGGCCGGCTCACACCAACGTCTCCCCCGCTTCGGCTCATGGAACCTCTGCGCGACCCGGCTCCCCTGCTGACGCGCACCCTGGCCGAATGGGGCGGCCGCACCGACCTCTGGATCTTCGGCTACGCCTCGTTGATCTGGCGCCCTGATTTCCATGCACAGGAACAGCGACCAGCCCATGTGCATGGCTGGCACCGGGCGCTCAGGATGTGGAGCCATGTCAATCGCGGCACACCGGACAACCCGGGCCTGGTATTCGCCCTGCTCAGCGGGGGGAGCTGCCGCGGCATGGTGTTGCGGGTCCAGCGCCATCACGGCGAGGAGGTGCTGCACCGGCTGTGGGAGCGCGAGATGATGACCGGTGTCTACGACCCCCGATGGCTGCGCTGCGACACGTCGCAAGGGTCAGTGCAGGCCCTGGCCTTCACCCTGTCGCGCCGTAGCCCGAGCTACACCGGCAAGCTGAGCCCAGCCCAGTACCGGCGAATTTTTGCCACGGCCAGCGGCCGCTACGGCACCACACACGACTACGCGCACCAGACCTTCCACAGCCTGCGCAGCCACGGCATCCACGACCGAGAACTTGAGACGCTGTTGGGGTTGAGCTGAAGCGGCTTGCCGCGGGCTGCCGGCCGGCCTACAGTCGGGGCCTTCAACCACCCGAGGAGTCCCCATGATGCGCATTCTCGTTCCCCTTGCCGCAGCGGCCCTGCTGTCGGCCTGCGCCACGCCGACCGGCCCGACAGCTTCTGCCCAGCTGCAGCCCACGCGTGGCAACGCCGCCAGCGGCGAAGTGCGTTTCACCCAGCAGGGCGACAAGGTGCTGGTCAGCGGCGAGGTGCGCGGCCTCAAGCCGAATGCCGAGCACGGCTTCCATGTGCACGAGAAAGGCGACTGCTCCAGCGGCGACGGCATGAGCACCGGCGGCCACTTCAATCCCATGGGCAAGATGCACGGCGCGCACGAGGGCAGCGAGCACCATGTGGGCGACCTGCCCAGCCTGAAGGCCGATGCCTACGGCGTGGCGCGCATCAGCTTCGAATCGAGCAGCATCTCGGTCGGCAGCGGCAGCAGCGATGTCGTGGGCCGCGGCCTGATCGTGCACCGCGATCCGGACGACTTCAAGACCCAGCCCACCGGCAATGCCGGCCCGCGCCTGGCCTGCGCCGTCATCACCCGCCTGTGACAAAGCGGCAGTCGCCTCAGGGCTGCCGCGCCTGCAGCAGCTGCAAGGCCTGCTGCAGGTCCTGCACGGTGTCGATGTCGGTCACGCAGCCGGCATCGTCCACTATCAATTCAGTAGCGCATTGCGCAATAACGACGGGCGCTGCACCCTGATTTCCCTGTAAGGCCATGAGCTGGGGACCACAGCTGCGGGCAAAGCGCACCGGGTGGCCGTGCCGTCCCTGGTACACCGGCCGCACCACCGCATGCTGCGCCGGCGCTTCGGCCACACGGCGGAGGGTCTCCGGCTGGACCAGCGGCAGGTCGGCCGGCAGAATCAGCCAGGCTGAAGCATCGGCCGTCGCGCGCACCGCAGCGGCAATCGAGTCGCCCATGCCGGGGTGGCCGCTCTCTTCCAGGTACAAGGGAAGGCCGCTGGCGCGCACGGCATCCAGCGTGTGCTGCAGCACGGTCTTGTCGCCCAGCAGCGCCTGCAGCTTGTGCGTGCTGCCGCCCGAGGCGAGAAAGCGCTCGCCCCGGCCGGAGGCGAGCACGATCACCACGGGCTGCATGAGAAGGTCTTGCGCTTCACGCCACGGCACAGCCGGGCGTACTGGCCACGGTTGGCGTAACCCTATTCTTGACTTGCACGATCTCGGCCACGATGGACACGGCGATCTCGGCCGGCGTCTTGGCACCGATGTGCAGGCCCACCGGACCGTGCAGGCGCGCCAGTTCCTCGGCGCTGAGGTCGAAGTGCTCGGCCAGGCGCTGCCGGCGCACGGCCTGGTTGCGGCGCGAACCCAGGGCACCGACATAAAAGGCGGCCGACTTGAGGGCTTCGAGCAGCGCCATGTCGTCCAGCTTGGGGTCGTGCGTCAGTGCCACGATGGCGGTATGGGCGTCGGGCAACAGCTCGCGCACCACGTCGTCGGGCATGCCCGGCACGCGCTGCACACCGGCGATGGCCAGCGTGGCGGCGTACTCTTCACGCGGGTCGCACACCAGCACCTCGAAGTCGAGTGCGCTGGCCATGTGTGCCACCGCCTGCGACAGCTGGCCGGCACCGATCAGCAGCAGGCGCCACTTGGGGCCGAAGACCGTCGTCAGCGTGCTGCCGTCGAACGCCATGGACTGGCCGCGCACGGCATCGGTCAGCGTGACCTCGCCATCGGACAGCCTGAGCGTGCGCGCCACCAACTGGTGAGCGGCGGTGCGCGCCAGCAGTTGCGCGACCCAGGCCGTCTCGCGCAGCGGCTCCTGCACCAGGCGCAGCGTGCCACCGCAGGGCAGGCCAAAGCGGGTGGCCTCTTCCTTGGTCACACCGTAGGCAATCATCGACGGCAGGCCGGTGTCATGCACGCCGGACCCGCTGTGAAACGAGGCCTTGGTGCGGGCGATCAGGTCATCCTCGACACAACCGCCCGACACCGAACCGCTGACCACACCGTCGTCGCGCACGGCCAGCAGAGCCCCCGGGGGGCGCGGCGCGCTGCCCCAGGTCTCCACCAC
>ERZ1292640.457-Hain-H43-02um-R1-457-length-33106-cov-6_pt1 | contig 21157 bp, 24 predicted proteins | sample MGYA00564404_ERZ1292640 | MGnify/ENA primary metagenome ERZ1292640 (study PRJEB36523, sample SAMEA6512636) | groundwater metagenome | collected 2019-01-08 | study: AquaDiva: Metagenomics assemblies of 32 groundwater samples
CTAAAACATCCTGCTCCAAGCCTTTTTCCGAAACATAGCGCAATACTAAAAAATCATTTTGTTCTTTTATTGGCTTAAGATCCTGCAAAATATCTTTTTGATGTATTTGCAGAAGGAGTTGTTTGATAAGTATAAATAAACTCATAATGGCATCACTATAGCAAAGGTTTTGGAGATTGGCAAGGCGGGCGTAAAACAAAAAAACACCTGCTTTTGGTTAAATGACATTTTGCCACTTTATCAAACGCAAGTGTTCTTGTTTAGTTTTATCTTCTCCTCAAGCTCCGGAGAAGAACTAAACCAAATTTAAAGTCTTTCAGGAGTTCATGAATTTCACTGAAAGACATACAAAAAAACGAGTTAGCTTTCGCTTTTTTTTGCGGCAGTGACATATCTGGATTTGTGACAATCACTCGAGTTACCTCTTGAACATATTGACACTCTTCGCGAAGTAATTCGGGACTCTCGGTTCCAACCAGCCTTGCACCTTTCCGTACAAGGCGGTCTATAAACAAATAAGTTGGAAATCTCTTTTTGTAAACAAAATTATCATAAAGAAACTTCTCAACTTCCGGCTGTTCTGCTGGAAAGCCGTCCATAAAAATAAAAAGCTTTTTATGGTCAACCTCCATTTGAACGACTTTCTCCGCCATCAACTTTCTCACCTCCTCTCTAACACCGACTTCTTTTTTAACTCAAAATAGGTGTCAGGACCAAACTTCGCCCTTAGAGCATTTATTACATGCTGTCGTTCCGGCTGATAATCACAAAAATTTACTAAAGGCAGCCAGCTGTACAGATGGTCACCCTCACACTGTTTAAAGATTATTGCCGTCATCTTTTCATGGCATTCTTTCTCTCTTCTCTCTTTGAATCGGGGGCATCTGCATACATAAGGGCAATCAAACTCAAACTCAACTAGTAGTTTAGCCACCCTTCTCATCTCCTTTTTATTTTTTAGACAATTTCGCCCATTGTCGCGTTCCTCGCTCCTTTCCGCAAATTGTCAAAGAACTGCTTAACTTACCACTGTCTTTAAAAAAGTCAATAGTGTAAAAGAAAAAACATCTGCTAATAACTGTGATACTTAATTCAGTATTAACAGATGTTTTATTTCCCTTTACCAGTAAAAGACCAAGACGCCGTTTAAAAATACGACCTCCGGCGCGTCTTTCCATTCAGGAGGAATCTTGATCTCTTCTGTATATCGAAAATCAAGCCGCAAAGACTTAATTTTCAATAAATTCCCCTCAATTTTCCACGAGAATTGATTTTCTTCAAGAGGGAGATTGAATAAAATCATTTTACCACTCTCATTAATCTCACCAAAAGACTGGCAAGATTGATGAGGAACTTTGTCCAGCTTCACAGGTCTACTAACCTGTGCTTTCCTTGATTGAGGTGTGTACTCAAATTTTTTAGCCAGTTCAGAACTGGCTTCTGTCCGCTGTCGTATGGGCCGGGAATGCGGTTTTGGACCCGTACAAGTCATAGGAGGAATAGATCGCCGCATTGGCGACGGTCTAAAAAGTCGCACCCGACCTCCACAATGAGGACAAAGCGTCATGGTACCAGGTTGACCGCTAATTGTCTGGCGGCAATGTGGACAAGCAGGCATATCTTTCACCTCCTCCTTAAAGCCTAATGATCTGAATATCATCAGGCAATCTTTTTTCTACATGATGCATTGCTCCAATAAACAGAATTCCGACATCGCCGTCTTTGAGGGTGCTGTCTATGCGCGCCGCGATAAAATCATCGCGTCTTTCAAGAATGTCCTTGGCCTTGCTTTTGAGCCAAGCATATTTACCTTCCGGCAATTCCTGTGTTTCCACCACTCGAGTTACCTCTTGAACATATTGACACTCTTCGCGAAGTAATTCGGGACTCTCGGTTCCAACCAGCCTTGCACCTTTCCGTACAAGGCGGTCTATAAACAAATAAGTTGGAAATCTCTTTTTGTAAACAAAATTATCATAAAGAAACTTCTCAACTTCCGGCTGTTCTGCTGGAAAGCCGTCCATAAAAATAAAAAGCTTTTTATGGTCAACCTCCATTTGAACGACTTTCTCCGCCATCAATATAAACTCTTCTGCTTTTTGCATTCTGCGCATTGCCGCTCCCTCCACTCCCAATTCTAACTTTTCTAACCGTTGAAACGGTTGAGTTACTGTGCCGAGTTCTTCAAGAGGATGAAAAACTCGCACAATATGCAATGTTCTCATTTTTCTCACCTTCTTTTCTATTTTTTAGACAATCCCGCCCATTGCCGCGTTCCTCACATCACTCCTCAAATTGTCAAAGAACCGCTTACCTTACCACTATCTTTAAAAAAGTCAAGGACAAACAAAAAATAAACCCAAGTACTTAGGTTTAACTAAATTTGCGGCTGTTTAGCATCTATACTTAATACCTAATACCTGATACTTAATACTTTTTATCAGCCAAAGCCGGATCCTCTACTTTCTTTTTGCCAAAGACAAAAATGTAGAGAATTTCCAAAAGCCCCAGAGTGTTGATGACAAGCAATGACCAAAACCAGCTTTTTTGGTCATTGCGAGCCGCCCTCCACAGAGCTACACCTTTCCAAGGCAAAACCCACGCAAGCGCCAGCAAAATCAGCAATTGATTTTGAGCTAAAAATTCTTCTAGCATATTTTTATTATATTAAAGATTATCTCTTACCCCCCGCAGCACTTCTTAAATTTCTTGCCGCTGCCGCACGGACACGGCTCGTTTCTGCCAATTTTTTTGTCAGTCCTAATAGCTTGATCATTGTGCCTGCCGCCGGCATACGGATCTTTAATTGCGGAAGCGGCGCGCATTATAGGAGTCAATTTTTCTTGGGCCTTTATTTGCGTTTGGTAAGCGATAAAAATTTTATAAATATTATAAACTACTTGCTTGTCAATTTCTTGAAGCAGAATTTGATACATTTCGTAAGCCTCGCGCTTGTATTCAACCAAAGGATCCCGCTGACCATAGCCGCGCAGTCCTATCCCTACTCGCAAATGCTCCACCGCGTCTAAATGGTCTATCCATAATTTGTCAATTGTCCGCAAGAGTATTGCTTTCTCAATATTCTTTTTAAGTTCAGGCTCTAAATTTTTTGATAACTCCAAATATTGCTCCTTTGCTGACTTTTGCAAATCATCAACAACCTTTTGACGCTCATCTAAATTAGTAATTAATAATTCGTAATTAGTAATTTTTAAAGGAATACTATTTATCGTCTCTTCTATTTCCTTAAGATTTGATCCTTTGCCCTCGCTTGCATGAAACTCAACAACTTTTTTAATCTCGGCATCCACCATCTGCAAAATAATTTCTGACAAAGTTTCCGGCTCTAAATCAGCCTGTAAAATTTTATCTCGCCTGGCATAAACAGCTGATCTTTGTTTATTTATCACATCATCATATTCAACCAAATGTTTTCTGATGTCAAAGTTATGGCCTTCTACTTTAGTCTGCGCTTTTTCTATGGACCGGGAAATAATTCTGTTTTCAATCGGCACATCTTCTGGTAGCCCCAAGCGATCCATTATGCTTTTGATTCTATTTGACCCAAAGATGCGCATCAAATCATCTTCCATAGAAATAAAAAATTGCGATTCCCCAGGATCTCCCTGCCTGCCGCTTCTTCCGCGCAATTGATTGTCAATCCTGCGCGCCTCGTGCCGTTCAGAGCCAAACACGCACAATCCGCCAAGTTTTTTAACTTCTTCCGCTTCTTTTGGATCCTGCGGATTGCCGCCCAAAACTATGTCAACTCCTCTGCCTGCCATGTTTGTGGCGATAGTTACGGCTTTTAGCCTGCCGGCTTGGGCAATAATCTGCGCCTCTTTTTCGTGCTGTTTTGCGTTTAATATTTCGTGCGGCACCCCTGTTTTTTGCAATAATTGGCTTAGGAGCTCGTTTTTTTCAATGGAAATAGTGCCAACTAATACTGGCTGTCCTTGGTCGTATTTTTGTTTAATTTTAGCGGTTAGCGCCTTAAATTTGCCTGCCTCTGATTTATAAATAACATCTGATTTGTCTTTACGGATTACTGATTTATTGGTTGGAACGGAGATAACATCTAGATTGTAAATTTTATGGAATTCTTCTGCTTCTGTCGCTGCGGTTCCAGTCATGCCTGCTAATTTTTGATACATTCGAAAATAGTTTTGAATTGTAATTGTCGCTAAAGTTTTTGATTCTTGTTTGATTTCAACATTCTCCTTAGCTTCTATTGCTTGATGCAGTCCCTGGCTATAACGCCGGCCCGGCTGGAGCCGGCCCGTAAATTGATCAACAATTATGATTTCGCCGTCTTTGGCAACATAATCGCGGTCTATTTTATATAAAATATGCGCTTTTAATGCCTGATCCAATTGATGGGCCAAAGTAACATCTTCCGTATAAATATTTTGTACGCCAAGAAGCGCTTCCATTTTTTTAATTCCCTCTTCTGTCAAGGCTACAGCGTGCCGCTCCTCATCTTTATTATAATGCTTATTTTCTTCTAGATTAGGTACAAGATGAGCAAATTTTTTGTACAAGTCCGCTGATTTGGCGTCCGGCGCAGAGATAATCAAAGGAGTGCGGGCTTCATCAATTAAGATTGAATCAACTTCATCAATTATGGCGTAATAATGCCCGCGCTGTACCTTTTCTGATAAGGCTTGCGCCATATTGTCGCGCAGATAGTCAAAGCCGAATTCGCTGTTAGTGCCGTAAGTGATGTCTGCTTGATATGCCTTTTGGCGAGTGCAGGGTTTAATAAATTTTTGATCTATTTTGAAAGCGTGAATATCACTTATTGAGTTAGCAGGTTCTAAATCGTCTTGTGGTTCAGAATTTTTTGTTGCTTCATCATAAATTAAAGAATTTCCTTGTTGCTGTAAACACGAAACTGAAAGACCTAAAAAATTATAAATCTGACCCATCCAAGATGTGTCGCGCCTTGCCAAATAATCATTAACTGTGACGATATGAACGCCGCAACCTAAAAGAGCGTTTAAATAAGTCGGCATCGTAGAGACAAGGGTTTTTCCTTCTCCTGTCTTCATTTCCGCGATATTGCCTTGATGCAGGGTTATTGCACCCATTGTTTGCACATCATAATGGCGCTGGCCTAGAGTGCGTTTGGCCGCTTCGCGCACAACCGCGTAAGCTTGAGGCAAAATTTGGTCTAAATATTTAGTTTTAGCCTCATCTGACTCTTGGGCCGCGATTTCCTCTTTAAATTTAAAAGTACACTGACGCAATTGTTCGTCAGTTTTTTGACTAAATTCAGATTCTAAATTGTTGACTTCTTGCGCCCGTTTTTCTAACTCTGCTAAAACCTTTTTATTCGGATCGCTGAAGAGTTTTTTGAGAAATGACATAGAAAAGTTAAAAATTGCAATAAGTCTTTTACTAATTTTTTATACTTGCTGTTCTTATTATACAGCAGTATAGCAACGATGAAAAAAACGGTCAATCAGTCTAATATTTAATCTCAAATCCATCAGCATCTATTTTATCCACGGCTTCCCATTCTATTTTGACCTTTTTGACTTTTGATCTTCCTGGCGAATTTTTTATCCACTCAATCATTTCTTTTAATTTTAATTGCTCTCCTTGCGCTTCTGCATAAACCGACCCGTCATACAAATTGCAAACATAGCCCGACACACCCAATTCTTTGGCTTTTTGATTGATATCGCGGCGAAGAAAGACTCCTTGGACAAAACCGAAAATCAAAATTTTTACTAAAGACATATAGGCACAAATGACTAATTTCTAATTACTAAACTTCTCATATTCCCCCTCCACAAATTCCCGAATCTCCCTTTTAAACCGATCTTCATTAAATTTCTCCGCGTGCGCTTTAATCGCCGCATAATCAAAATCAGAATCTTTAAAATGCACCACTGTGTTAGCCAGCGCCTCCCAAGTTTGATCCTCAAAAAACAACCCAGTCTTTCCCGGAATTACGCTTTCCAAAACTCCGCCTTTGCCGTACGCTATCACTGGAGTTCCGCAAGCCATTGCTTCAACAGCAGATATTCCAAAGTCTTCTTCTTGCGGATGAATAAAAGCCCGAGCAGACCCTAAAATTTGATTTTTCCGTTCAATATCTAAAATTTCGCCTAAAAATTCTATATTTTGATTGGCTCGCTTTTTTAAATATTTCATTTCCCAGCCGCCGCCGATTATCTTTAATGGCAGACGCATTTCGGAAAAGGCGTCAATCGCCAAATCTACTCGTTTATAAGGCCGCAGGCGGGACATCATTACAAAATATTTCTGCTTTTCTCTTATCAATTTATATTTTTGAGTCTCCACAGGCGGATAAATCACGATTGACTCTTTATGATAAAAATGTTTGATTCTTTTAGCCACGAATTGGCTATTGGCGATAAACTTATCAACCCTTTGCGCGGCTTGATAATCCCACACTCGCAAATAGCTTAAGAGCGGCGGCAGGAATCTTCGCACCAAAAAGTTGCTTTTTTCAAGCTCAACTATGTATTCCCATGAGTCTGACCACAGATAGCGCGTTGGCGTGTGACAATAACAAATATGCAGAGCATTAATATCAGTAATAACTCCTTTGGAAAAAGCCGAAGAATCAGACAAAATTAAATCATATCCTTTTAAATTAAATGATTCTTGAGCTGCCGGCATTAAAGGCAGAAACCACTTAAAAAAACGATGCGCCAGCCGCTTATTTTGTAAAAATGAGCCCATTACTTCCGTTTTGGGCAAAAACTGATGCGCAAGATTTTTATTATAAAGCAAAGTAAATACCGGCGCCTGCGGATAAATTTGAGTAAAGCTTTTTAACACTTTTTCCGCTCCGCCTATTTGATTTAAATGATCGTGGATAAGAGCAAGATTCATGTTTTTATAACTTATAACTTGCAAGACTAAACCGCTCCTTCTCTTTTTAACAGCACTGCCATTGGCGTTTTAAGCAAAATCGCAATGTCCATTTTTAAATTCCAATTTTCTATGTAGTATAAATCTAGCCGAGCTTCTTCGTCAAAAACTAATCGGCTTCGTCCGGAAATTTGCGCAAGACCGGTGATGCCAGGCTTGATATTTAACAATCTTTTTTGATGATTTTTATATAACTCTACTTCTTCCGGCTCGTGCGGCCGCGGCCCAACTAAACTCATATGTCCTATTAAGACATTATAAAAATTAGGGATTTCATCTAAACTAAAGCGACGCAAAAATCGGCCGATTTTTGTAACGCGCGGATCGTTTTTCATTTTAAATAACGGTCCTTTTCTTTCATTTTGCTTTAATAAATTTTTTTTAAGCTTATGCGCGCCTTGAATCATTGACCTAAATTTATAAATTTTGAACTTTTGTCCTCCTTCTCTTATCCGCGTTAATTTGACTAAAATTTGACCGCGTGAGGTCAATTTAATCAATAAAGCTATTAACAGACAAGGTATAAATAAAACTATAAATGCAATCAAACTAAAAATAACGTCCATCAATCTTTTTTTAACCCGTCCCCAGCCGTCTAAAGGCGTTCTTTTAATCTCAATTAGAGGAAAGCCTGCTATAGCGTCAATCTCAATATTATGCAGATGGGCGGAAAAGATGTCTGCCGCGTATTTAAAATCAAGATGATGAGTTTGGCAAAATTCTAAAAATTGATTAACTTTTTGCCTAGAATAAGTTAAATCAGTCAATATTATTTCCGAAACTGGCTGGCAAATAACTTTTTGCCGCAATTGCTCCAGAGTTAAGACTTTGTCTATTATCTTATAACCCCAAGTTTTTTGCGCTTTAATTTGTGCAACAAAATGATTAGTGTTAACGTCGCCGCCGACAATGATAATAGGTTTGGCGGTAATTTGATATTTTAATAAAATGCGGCGCAAAACGCGAACCAAGCCCCTGCATACAATAGTCAAAATAATGCTTAAAGACCATGCCGTTAAAATAATAAAGCGAGAAGCAAAAAGATATTCTCGCTTAAAAAATAAAAAGATAATAATTGCGGAGATGCCTGCTGTGCATGCCAAAAATATTTTAATAATTTGATTGATAAATTTTTTGCCTTCGCGATGATTATAAAGCCCGGCTATTTTAAAAAATAAAAGCCATAAGGCGGTCATTGCGGCAATAAAAATTAAATATTGACCAATAGGCAATCTGTAAAAGATATCACTGACAACCGCAAGTTCGCGGACAAAATCGCTTTGTCTTATACTATAAGCTAAAAAACCTGCCAAAAGCAGGGCAAGATAGTCCAAAGGCACTAATATAGCGGTGTAGAAAAAATCAGAACGGCGCATAATTTCAGCTTTATAGCTGGATAGCTTTATAGCTGGATAGCTCTAAAAATCTCATAAGCCGGATTTTGTTTACCCGCCAAAATTTTTTTGAAATTTAGGCGGGTGAAGCAATCATCTGCCTTGATCCAAAGTCGCCTCTGGATTCTATCGCAGGGCTCTCCGACGCAAGGTCGGAGTACCAATCCTGCTGTCTCCGCCTAGGGTTTACCGTTTCTTATAGTTGCCTATAAGAACTGTGGTCTCTTACACCACTCTTTTCACCCTTGCTCTGACTTATGCCAGAGCGGTATTGTCTCTGTGGCACTTTCCCGCCCCGACGCAAGGTCGGGGGACAGATGTTATCTGTTAAGCATGTCTCCCCGACGCAAGGTCGGGGAAGGAGTCCGGACTTTCCTCTCCGACGCAAGGTCGGAGCGATTGCTCGGATTTTTAGAGCTAAAAAAATAATAACATAAATCAAGGCAATTGACAAGATTCAAATTTACCCGCCAAAAAGACAGCCTTTTAGGCGGGTTTAATTTTTTTATAAACAAAGATTTTTTCTCCTTTAGATTTAATCTGCTCCTCGTCAAAAATGTCATTCGGAGGCAAGGCAAACATATATGTTATTATTTTGACTGATGATTTTGTTTCTTGCTGAAATTTCGGCAAAAGCGATTTTAAAGCATTATTGTTTAAAAATAAAAACAAAAAATCAAATTCATCAAGATTAATCTCATCCCAGCTTCCAGCCATTAACTTGGTTCGTTTTTTATTTGGACTGAAAAACAATCTTAATTTAGAAATGCGACAAAGCAGTTTTGATTTTTCAATGCCGCATATTTTGACATTTTTTAAAGTATGCGCGGCAATATAAAAAACTATCTTTCCAGTACCAGAACCCAAATCAACAGCCTTAACTATTTTATTTTGCGCCATATTATTTATTTTTGATGATTCAATCATTTGTTTGATAATAAACCTTGGCGTTGGTACATAAGGCACTGAATTTTTTTTATGGAAACTGTTGATAATATAAAATAAGCGGATTGTAATGATAAAGCCGCTTAAGATAAGAAGGATTTGAAGGATAGAAAGGAGCCAGAAGAGCATAAAGAAATTAAATTCCAAATGTCAAATTCCAAATGTCAAATGCCAAATTATTTTTTGGATTTTGGATTTTGACATTGATTTGACATTTGACATTTGAAATTATCTTCATCATCTCCTCCACTCTTCTCTCCCACGAATTCTCTTGCGCAAATTTTTGGCGTCTATCAATTAATTCTTGGCTATTTTCTTTTAGAGCGCGACTAATCGCTTGGCTAAAATCAGTAGGATTATCAGCAAAATATAACAATTGATCGTCATTAGTTAATTTTTGCGTTGAGACGACAGGCAGGCCAAAGGCTAAATACTCGTAAGATTTCATCGGATCCATAGAGCGGGTAAAGTCATTTATCTTATGCGGAATAATGCCGATGTCAAATTTTGACAAATACTTTGGCAAATCATCATAAGAAATTTGACCGACAAATTTGATATTTTTCAGCCCTCTGACTTTTTTAATCTCCGCATCTTTCCACACCGGCCCGACAAAAACAAACTCTTTGTCTTGATGACTTTCTGCTAAAAACTGTACCAGCTTAAAATCAACTCTAGATTGTATTACACCCACATAACCTATCATAACCTTTCTCTTTTGACATTTGGATTTTGACATTGATTTGAGATTTGGATTTTGAAATTTGAGATCTGTGCCGTTTGCTATCCAATAAACATTTTTCTGACCTTTAAACAAAGATTGTCGCAGATTTTCAGAGACCGTAAAAATAATGTCCGCTTTTTTGGCTATTTGACGGTAATTATTTTGCAATAATTGTCGTTGATTTTTGTAGCTTGGATGTTTTGACCAATCGTCAACCGCGTCAAAAATTTTTAAGTCCGCCGGAATTTGGTCAAAATAATCTATATAGAGAGGAAAGTAGGACCAAAGTATTATTTTAGTATTAGGTATTAAGTATAAAGTATTAAGTATTTTTTTCAAATTACTAATTACATTTTTAACAGAAAGAGCTGTATAAATAGTCAATTTATTTTTATGATTCCCTAACACCTGATACTTAATACCTAATACATAATACATGATACTTAATACTTTCTTCCTCCTCGTCATTGGCAGATAATCAACCGCGATAATCTGATTGACCTCCGACCGTTTTAACAGTTCTTGCAAAACAAAATAATTGCGGTTTTTAATGCCGTTTTGCCAATTATGCCAGTAGGACATGTTGAACATGAGAATTGTGAATTTTTGTCCGCCGAGTCGGCGGATTGAATTCTGACTTGACATTTTTTTAATCTGGGTGTAGCGTTTGAAGTTATTTTGAGAATTTAAAGGAAGGAGGTGGGAAGAATGTCAGAAATGACCGTTAAAGCTAGATTTATTTGGATCGGTTTGTGCTTGCTTGGCTTATCACTTATGATGGTGCCGGTAAGCACGGCTGACCCAAATTTTTTCACTTCCTTTTATTTTATAGGAGGGCTGGTATGGGCTTTTTTGATAGCGGTTTTTAGCGCTGTCAGACAGTGGAGTTGCCTGCCCAAAAGGAGGTGGAAAAAATGAAGACGTTTTTCCCAGTGAAACCGATAAAAAAATTTGTAAAATTATTTCTAGGAGGTGATTATTATGTTGTTAAAAGTGATAGGTCTCACACTTATTATAGTAGGTGCCATTATATTCACCACCCCTTTTTCAATTCTTTTCTCTAATATTATTGCGCTTCTGCCAATTATTATGATGATTTGCGGAATAATGATTGCAGTAATCGGATTTTATTTGCTTGCGCGGGAGAAGGAGGATTGAGGTGGTGATTTTTTCCGGCGCCGATGTCTAAATTCTAAAGACAGTCGGCGCCCTTTTTTTTAAACGGCAAACTCCCTCCTCACTCTCTCATATCCCTGCTGACCTAATTTTAACGCCAATTCCTCATCAGTCAATAATTTTATTAGAGCTTGACTTATTTCTTCAAATGACATCGGATCAACCAGCAAACCAGTAACGCCATCAACCACTGCCTCCGGCGCGCCGCCGGAGCGGCCGGCAATCACCGGCTTTTTAAAAGCCGCGGCTTCTAAAAATACAATGCCAAAGCCCTCAATATCTCCATTAATTTCGCGACATGGCATTATAAAAACATCACTGACTTTAAAATATTGATAAATTTGAGATGACGGCACAGCCCCTAAAAATTTGACCCTGTCAGTCAGATCATACTTTTTGACTAATGAAGTCAATATGGCGCGATCCGGACCATCGCCCACTATCCAATATTCCCAATTCATAATTCCTAATTCATAATTCATAATTTTTAATTTATTTAATGCTTCAATCACCTTGTCAAAACCTTTTCGTTCTACCAATCGGCCGACACTTAAGATTATTTTTACGCCAGATGGACGTTCAATAGGTGCTAATTTTTCAGCTACCGACCCTATAGCCGCAAGATCAATCTTGGGATAAACAGTTTTAAGCTTTTTATTGTCAATCTTATATTTTTTTAACGCCCTGTCTTTTACATAATTAGAATTAGTGATAATTGATCGCGCTTGCCGTAAAATCACCTTAATCCAAAATTTTTTCCATTTTGATAACTTACTGCTTAAAATATCTAAACCATGAACATAAACTAAATATCGCTTATGGCGCGTCAATTTAAAAATCAATCCTAGATAGCCTATTGGTAAAATTTGACCAATCTGCAAACAGTTAATTTTATGCTTTTTGATCTCGCGCCTTGTCGGCAATAAAAATTTAAGCCAAGATAATCGTCGTTTGTTTATTTTGAAATGCAAAACTTGAATTGAGCAGTCGCTTTTGACTATCTGATGATAATAATTAGCAATGCCGCCGATGTCAGGGGGGAATTCTAGGGTTAATAATAAAGATTTAGGCTTTACAATTTTCAATTTTCAATTTTCAATTTTCAATCAATTTTCAATGTTTAAATTTTCAATTTCTAAATAGTTTAAAAATTTCGTCATTGGAAATTGAAAATTCATTAAAAATTGGTATTTGAAAATTGATAATTCTATAAATATTTAAAAATAGCCTTTGCATCTATTCCGCCAACCGCCCATAACACTCCAAAATACGCCCCTCCTCCTATCAAAATCAAACTGTACCATGGTAAATATAAAGCTAATATTTTTATAATAGCAAACATCACAAAAGACGCCAATAAAATTCGCGCAAAACTTTTTGATAACGCCGGCAGGATTAACAAAAAACGATCTCGTAAAAAATATATGTCCGAGCAAACAATCACTATATGAGTGCACAACATGGCTATTGCAGCTCCGATTAAATAAAACTTTGGAATTAAAATAATGCTTAATAAAAACAGCGTAATGACCCCTAATCCCCTGCTAAAAGCAGTACATTTTTGCCTGTCAATAGCATTTAAAAGATTTCCAGTGGGAAAGGCTATAAAAATAAAAGGCAGAGCAAAAAGCATAATTTTGCCTGGCAAGACAGCGGATAGATATTCCGGCTTCCATAAAGCGCTGATTATATTTTGACCCAGCGCTAAAAACCCAAAGCCAATCGGCAAGCTGATAATCAATAAATATTCTATTGATTTTTCCCAAATTTTATTTAAGGCTGGCGATTTATAAGCCGAGAGGCTGCTAAAAGCCGGGTACAGCGCGCCCATTAAGGCAGTAGGAAGAGTCAAACTTAAGACAGTAACAATCTTAAGAGGAATAGTGTAAAAAGCTACTGCCCGGAAATCATCTGTAAGTTGTTTTATTAAAACAGTGTCTAAAGAATTAAGAATTTTGACTAAAATGCCTGCTACGGTGAACGCCGGCAGAGCCTTTAGAAAAAATTTTACTATAGACGGATCATAAGCTAATCTTATTTTAAATTTTAATTTAAAGATAACGACGGTTGCGCTAAAGATTAAATTTAAGCCAGTGCCGATAATTAATGCAATGATTAAATAAATGATGTTGCCGGATAATTTTATTGATGCGGCGCCGATGCCAATCACTATAAGTTGATAAATAATCACAGCAATGCTTTCGTATTTTAAATTTTGGCGCGAACGCAAAACCGCGTAAAATAAAGCTGTTAAACTATCAAGTAAAATCCAGATTAAAGCCAGCGCAAGCAATAAAAAATTGTCAGCCAAATGCAAATGGCTCAAACCCAAAATAACCAAAATCGCCAGAACCATTAAAGGAAGCTTGATTGTCAATAAAGTGTTTAAATATCTATTAGCGCGATCCGGCGATTTTGATGACTCGCGCAAAAATACCAAGTAAAGGCCCAAATCGCCAATAATAAAAAAAAGAGTAACAAAAGAAAGGACAAAATTAAAACGCCCCACATCAGAGGCGCCTCCGGGCAGATTATTTGAATAATACCAAAAATACAAAGTTGACAGTATTTTTTGAAGAATTAAAGCTCCTGTGTAAAACAAACTATTAGAAGCTATACGTTTGGTTGAGTGCATGAAGCTAAAAATTACCTCTTCTGCCACTGCGGGGCTCTGCGAGCTCTTTTGAGCCCAGGCTTTTTGCGCTCTTTAACGCGAGCATCGCGAGTTAACAACCCAGCCTGTTTTAATCTCTCTCTGTATTCAGGATCCAATTTAATCGCTGCTCGAGCCAAACCCAAACTCGCCGCCTCTGCCTGCCCATGAACGCCGCCGCCTCGAACTTTAATAAATAAATCTATCTTCTGCTTTTCTTTAATTAAATCTAAAGATTTAGTAATAATTTTTTGAAATTCAAAAAATTTAAAGAACTGGCGATATTCTTTTTGATTTACGTATATCCGCCCTTTGCCGTCAGGATAAAGCCTTACCTGTGCAACCGCTTCTTTACGCCTGCCCAAGCCATAAAAATATTTTCTCTTGGCAAACAGCTCTTCTAATTTTTTGGTATTTTTTTGTTTTTTATTATTTTGTAAAGCCATATTCATTATTACTTAATCTTTAACATCTTAAACCGTTCTTTGCGAAGTCTATTTTTTGGCAGCATATTCCAAACAGCTTTTTTTAATAATTCTGCTTTTGGAAATTCTTTCATTCTTTTCTTATTTAAATGCCCAACATAACCGGTATGTTTATAATATATTTTTTGATCCATTTTATTCCCGCTAACCCCCAACTCATCAATATTAACCACTTCTACCGCTTCCCCGGCATTTTTATACGGCACATAATCAGCCTTGTGTTTGCCTATTAAAAATTGACTGATTTCGCTGGCTAATCTGCCTAATATTTTATTTTTAGCGTCAATCGTAATCATGATTTATGAGTTATGAAACAAATTCTATATGCGCCATTTCCGCGCCATCACCTTTTCTAACGCCTATTTTCCTAATGCGCGTGTAGCCGCCAGTTCTTTCTTTATAACGAGGCGCTATTTCATCCATTAATTTTCTAACTGCGCCCATTTTAGGCAAATAAGAAATAAGTTTCCTCCTAGCTGTTAGATTTTGTTTCTTTGCTGCGGTAATTAATTTCTCTGTTACGGAACGCAAAAGTTTAGCTTTAACTTTTGTAGTTATTATTTTCTCGTGCAGAATTAAAGATACTGCCTGATTTCGCAGTTCGGGTTGTTTTTTTCTTTTTTGCTTAGATAATTTTTTAGATATTTTTTTGTGCCGCATAAAATTTAGCCTATATCATTTTTTTGTTTTTCTATTTTTAGATTTCTTTATTTTTTTGTTTTCCTGTTTCTCTCTCCCTTCATCTTTCAGTTTTTCTGCTTGGCCGCCGTTTCCCAATGCTTGTTCAAGTATAAAATTAAATTGTTCTACCGCAATTTGAGCAGACTCTTTAACGGCTTGGGCCACAGAAACAGTTCCATTTGTTTCAATATCCAATAATAATTTATCGTAATCAGTTCTTTTGCCAACTCTAACATCTTCTATTACATAACCTATTGATTTAATTGGCGAAAATACTGCATCAATCGCAATAACTCCTAATTCAGTTCTTTTTTCTCTATCCTCCACTTTGCTAAAACCCAATCCTTTTTCAACCGTCACTTCCAAAACTAATTGAGCATCTTTATGCGTTAAATCAGCTATATGCTGTTCGGCATTCATTATTTCTACATTTGGATTCTTTTTAAAACTAACGGCTGTAATCTTTTTTTTGCCTTTTACTTCTAAAGACAGCTTTTCCGGTCCATCTGTATGCAGTTTTAAATTTAACTGTTTTAAATTTAAGATGATTTCCAATACTTCTTCTTTAATATGAGGCAGCGTCATAAATTCATGATTAGCTCCTTCTATTTTTATAGAAGTAATGGCCGCGCCTTCTAACGAAGAAAGAAGCACCCTTCTTAAAAAGTTGCCTATACTATGTCCATATCCTGGGTATAAAGGAGAAATATCTACCTGTGCGCTAAAAGGCTTATCTTTTGCTGGCGTAATCTTAAAAAGCGATGGCAAAGAAATGTTCATAAAATTTATCACTCATAACTTCATAATTCAAGACTGCGAGTTATAAATTATGAATTATGAGTTATGAATTAATTAAACTCTTCTCGGTTTGGGCGGCCTTGGGCCGTTATGAGGAATTGGAGTAATGTCTTTGATGGATTTTATAATAAGCCCTCCATTGCTTAAACTTCTAATTGCTGATTCTCTTCCATGTCCTATGCCCTTAACATACACATCCAATTCTTTTAAATTAAAAGGTTTTAATTTTTGCACAATCTGTTCAGCTATTTGAGTGGCAGCGTATGGGGTTGATTTTTTAGGCCCTTTAAAGCCCTGAGAACCAGCAGAAGACCAAACCAAAACATTACCGCTCATATCTGTAATTGTCATAACAGTATTATTATAAGTTGCGTTAATATATGCTTTTCCTTTAGATATCAATCGTTTTTTAGCCATAGTTTAAGTTTTCTGCGCTGATTTAGCTCGGCCAGAACCCATTGTTTTTCTAACATTGCCTCTTACAGTGCGGGAATTGGTTTTTGTCCGCTGTCCTCTGACAGGTAAGTTTTTTCTATGCCTTGTTCCTTTATAGCTTCCAATATCTTGAAGCATTTTGATATTCTGCTTAACTTCAAGACGCAGCTCGCCTTCAACTTTATATTTTTTTTCTATATTTTGCCTTAAAGCATTTTCTTCTGCTGTTGTTAAATCTTGAGTTTTTTTATCAAAATTTATATCTGCCTCTTTTAAAATTTGAGCGGCTCTTGATCTGCCTATGCCATAAATATAAGTCAATGCAATAGCTATTCTTTTGTTATTAGGAAGATTAACTCCCGCGATTCTAATCATATTTATCCTTGTCTTTGTTTATGCGAAGGATTAGACTTGCCGTCTTTACTTTTACAATAAATATAAAGGCGCTTACCCCTTTTTATTATTTTGCAATTATTACATCTTTTTTTAATTGACGCTTGAACTTTCATAAATTAAAGCCTGTAGATTACTCGCCCTTTAGTTAAATCATATTGGCTCATCTCTATCTTTACTTTATCGCCGGGCATAAGCATTATTCTGTTCATTCTTATTTTGCCGGAGAGCCGCGCCAAAATTATATGCCCATTTTCTAAAACAACTTTAAAAGTCGCAGAAGGCAAAGCTTCCTCTATTACTCCTTGTGTTTCTATAAATCCTTTTTTATTAATTTTAAAATCTAATTGTTTTTCGTTTTTATTATTTGATGAATTCTGATTAGATGAATTTATCATTTATATTTATTTTGAGTATAACTGGTTGTAAGATGGCTGTCAAGGAGTTTTAAGATTTTTTAAAACCAACTGAATCCTCTTCTCCCCATGCCACTCATTAATTTCAATGTTATATATAACATCAACAATATCTCCATGCTTAATCTGTTTATGACACTCTTGACACCGAAAAAAAACCGCTTCTTGCTCGGTTTTGTTTTGCTCTAATATTATTTTAATGTGATCCTGCTTTAATCCCATAACGCGTACAGATCGCACCTTAGCGCCTTTGGTTAAAAAGAGAGGCTTGGCATTAGCCGCGCCAAAAGGCTCCATGCGATTAATCTCGCGCAACAACCCCCAAGTAATGTCAGAAAATTGAATCTCCACTGATACTTGCGTCCGCGGAATTAAATCATCATCTTTCAATTCTTGGCGAGCGTAATTTTCCAACTTTTGTTTAAATTGACGGATAAGCCTAAGTTGACAGTCTGCAAAAGTAAATCCGCAAGCCTGCGAATGCCCGCCGTATTTTCTAAATAAATTTTTTACTTGCTCCAAACCAGCCATCACATCAAATTTTTCAATTGAACGACCAGAACCAGACAGTCCATGCTCTGCCAAGCTTATTACAAAAGCCGGGCGGTTAAATTTGTCTGTTAATCTTCCGGCAGCTAAACCGATTAAACCGACTGGCCATTTGTCCTTTTTAAGATTATAAGCAATCAATATCCTATCTTTATTTTCTATTTGCGGCTTAATTTGAACTTCGCATTTTTTAAATATCAGTTCAGTCATTTTTTGCCTATACTCATTGGTTTTATTTAATTTCTCGGCTTCTTTTTTAGCCTGGGCTTCTTCCCTCTGGCGCAAGAGATCAAAAGCTATATTAGCATGATCTAGTCTCCCGGCGGCATTAATGCGCGGGCCTATCATAAATCCAATCTCGTAGGTCCCTATTTGTTTTTTAATCTGTGCCGCGCGTATTAAAGCCTGCAATCCCAAGCGGCGGGTTTTATTTAGGACTACCAATCCCCACTTGACTAACACGCGATTCTCGCCTAGCAAGGGCATAACATCAGCCACCGTAGATATTGCAACTAGATCTAAAGCCCATTTTTCAAAAGCCTCTCCTAAATCAATTCTTAACGCTTGCATTACCTTAAAAACAACTCCGCCGGCAGATAATTGTCTAAAAGGGTAAGCCTCTGCCTCAAATTTAGGATTAATAAACCCATAAACAGGCGGGCGTTTTGAAGGCGCTATATGATGATCTATTACTATAACGTCAATTTGGCTATCGGCTAAAGCCTGCAACTCCGCTATATTAGTACTGCCGCAGTCGCAGGCAATCAAGAGTTCTATTTTTTTTTGTTTGATGTATTCCACGGCTTTCAAATTAAGCCCATAGCCTTCTTCCTCGCGATGCGGAAGATAAACTTGAATTAAATCTTGAGTCTGACGAATGGCGCGCAGTCCGTACAACTTCTCTAAAGTTTCAATCATCAATACGGATGCGCATACGCCGTCTGCGTCATAATCGCCATAAACCAAAATCCGCTCTTTGTTGGAAGCGGCTTTTAAGATTCGTTTAACCACCGTCTTCATTTCTTTAAATTGATAAGGATCGTACTTTTTTTGATCGTACGCCGGGTTTAAAAATTCATCTATTTCTTCTTGATTTCTGATGCCTCTTTGCCAGAGGATACTCAATATCACTGGATTAAAATCAGAATACTTTTTCAAAAAGTCTGGCGATGGTTGGGGGAGAATTTTATAATGCATTTAGTTCAATATTTTGATGTCAAATTATTTTACCTGATAAACTAAATTTATTCTTACTGTCACCTCTTGCTGGCCAGGTAAAATCTCCGGAGCTGGCGCGGCTTCAGCGCCGCCTCTTCCTCCAAAACTGTCAGATGACATAATTTTTGATTCATAAGCTAAAGGCGTTGAATAGTAATCTTCGTACATATTGATTACGCGCCCAAGCCGCAAATCGCTTTGTTCAGCAATAATTTTAGCTTTATTTTTAGCTTTTGCAATTGCTGCTTCCACTGCCATACTCCTAAAAGCTTCTTGATCATCAACGGTAAAAGCCAAATCGCCGATTAAATTGGCGCCGGAAGAAGCGGATTTTTCCAAGATAATACCGACTTTCTCAAAATCTCTTATTTTTACTTTTATATCTTGACTCAGCGCGTATCCTTTAGAAATGCGCTCGCCTTTATCAGTCCATTCATAGCGCGGAGACAAATTATAATTGACTGTTTCTAAATCTTTTTCTTCCACTCCCGCATTTTTAATCTCCTTTAAAATCGCGTTGACTTTATCAGTATTTTCTTTGATGATGTTTTCTATTTTTTGACCCTCTGAAGTAACGCCGATTTTAATTAAAGCAATATCAGGCTTGATTACTGCCTTGCCGTCCGCGCTTACCGTAATCTCGCGCGGATAATTGCCCTGCAGATTACGGAAGTTAAAGTAAATTTTAGAAGCGCCGAATAAAATAATGCCGGCGATTAAAATAACGGCAAGCTTATAAAAACGATCAGAAATTTCTATTTTTTTTGCGTTGATGTCCATTTTTTTGATTGACTGTCCAAGCAAATCAAAAGTTCAAAAATTATTATTGAACGATTGAGCCTCTTTGAACAGACATAATAAATTAACTTTTAACTTTGCACTTTAAACTTTAAACTATCACCTCCCCCACCCCGGTCTCGCAAATCCCGGCCGCGTTTGCCTCATCCGTGTCAATATGCATCTGCCAATCAAATTGCGGCGAAACGCGAACCGCGACATTATGAAAAGTAATTTGGCGCACAGGTTTATTATAGCACTTTTGACTTTCATGAGCCACTTGGTCAGTTTTGATATCACTAATAACTTTCACCGCTACAATCTGCCCATTATACAAATCATATTCTTGAGCTTTTTGCAGTGAACAATGAATATGCCTTTGTGCAATCATCACTCCTTTATTTAATTTTATTTGACCGCGCGGCCCCACAATAACAATTCCTCCGATGGTTGATTTATAATCGCCTGACAGTGTCACAACCGGCTCTAAACCTAAACCGATAAAATCGGACCAAGAAAGTTCAATTTGGGTATATTCGCGCACCGGTCCTAATATTCTCAATTGATTATGATCCGGGGCCTTGCCAAAAGTAAAGTCCATATGCGGATTTGCGCCCCATGATTGTAAATTTTGCACCTCCACCACTTCTTGAGCGGCAAATTGACCGGTCTGGGACAGATCTTTAATCGGAGCCAATCGGTAATTTAAACCAAACAGAATCTCAAGGTCTTTTTGAGAAAGGTGGATGTGGCGAGCCGAGATTTCAATGGGAATTGTTATCATGGAACATGGAACATGGAACACATAACACGTGTTCCATGTTATGTGTTATGTGTTCAAACGCCGCATAAACCGCTCTCACGGCTTCAGCGCATCCTGTAATCAACTGCTTAAATTCTGAATCTACCACATCCCCTGCCGCGTAAACCCCAGCGATGTTAGTTTGCGAATAACGATCAATGATAATCTCTTTCTTTTGATTTAATTTGACCCCTATCTGTTCTGCTAAAGCGGAATTAGGTTCATGGCCGATCGCAACAAAAATACCGTCAAGAATGATTTGATTGCTGTTTTGATAAGGACGATCTATTTCTATAGCTTCTATTTTATCATTTCCTAATATCTTAACAAGATTAGCGCTTAAAATAATTTCAATTTTAGAATTCTCGCGAACTTTTTGCAAATTAACAGCCTCGCCTTTTAGTTGCTCTCCTCTGGCGATTAAATATACTTTTTTTGCGAGTCCGACTAATTCCAGAGTCTCGCGAACCGCTGCGTCGCCGCCGCCTACAACCGCGACTGTTTTGTTTTTATAGGCAAACCCGTCGCAAAGGGCGCAGTAATGCACGCCTCTATGCTCAAATTTTTGAGCTTCAGATAAAGGCAGTTTGCGGTATTTTGAACCAGTGGCAAAAAGAACGCTTTTTGCGTTAAATTTTTCTTTTTTAGTCTTTAAGATAAAAATAACCTGACCTCCATGCCAGCTTTCCTGCCTTTCAATGCTTATTATTTGCTCTGCTTTTTCAGTAAATTCATACTCTTTAGCATGTTCTTTAAATTTTAAAAAAAGCTCAAAACCGCTGATTGATTTAAAACCAGGATA
>ERZ1292640.741-Hain-H43-02um-R1-741-length-26921-cov-41_pt1 | contig 21146 bp, 21 predicted proteins | sample MGYA00564404_ERZ1292640 | MGnify/ENA primary metagenome ERZ1292640 (study PRJEB36523, sample SAMEA6512636) | groundwater metagenome | collected 2019-01-08 | study: AquaDiva: Metagenomics assemblies of 32 groundwater samples
CAGCAGCCCCAGGCTCAGCCACGGCGCGTAGGTGAGATGACAGCGGCTCCCGGATGCGCCAGGCTCTCCGCCGGCAGCGTGTCCACCAGGCCCAGCACGGCAGGGACTGCCAACCCTAACGCCGCGAGCAACCGCCCACCCTGCTCGGCAAGGGCGAGAAGGTGCGGCTGCTGATTGTCCCCACGGGGCCGGCGCAGGTGACCGGGGTGAGCCTGCACACCTGGGCACTGGGTGCGAAGGAATGGGTCGCGCCGCCGGAAGGGCCGGGACGCTCGTATGGACTCACGGTGGCCTGATCCAACCGCGCGGACCCCGCACATTTCGGAGTACTGGTACTGAATTGCGCAGACAATCCTTGCTGCCAGAATCAAACGGTGATAACATCGACGCGAAGGAGACATTCGGCAATGAGAGGCGTGAGATTGACGACCGTGGTGATTGCAATGCTGTTTTGCCTGGTTCCAGCGCAGATGCTGGCCGGTACGCTTCTGGTTAACCAGGTCACGCCTTACTTGGGGTATGGCTACGGCTTAGGATACTGGACCGGCATGACTGGCGGGCTGAACACGGCGTTTGGCGCGGGCAACGTGACGGTGAGTGCCTCACCGTTGACCAACCTTGGTTACATGCTCGGCTTCGACCGATTGTGGATCACTGCCCGCCAGCCCTTTGGCCAGAGCTTATCAGCCACCGAGATCGCCAACTTGGCAGCCTTCATTGCCACTGGCCGGCGTGTGGTTCTGACCGGCGAAAACAGCGCGTGGACGGCCTGGAACAATTCAATTCTCTCTGCCGTCGGCGGCTCCTACTTGGGCCCTGACACATCCGCTACCCTCACGCCCTCCGTGGCGCACCCGGTGACGGCTGGAATCACTGCGTTGAATACGGCCGCAGATGGGATAGCCACGGGCGGGACGTCCCTGTTCAGCCAGAACGTGGTGACCTTGTGGGGCGCCAACGTGATTTCGCTGCTCAGCGTCAACGTGATTGATGACACTAATGGTGCCGGCCCGGGAAACACCCTGTTCAAGAGCAACCTCGCGAACTGGCTGGCGGGAGGAGGAGGAGCAGGCATTCCCGAGCCGACCACCTGGCTCCTGGTTGGAGCGGGTCTCACACTACTGGGGACCATCCGCCGCCGGGCACGACGATAGCCTCGGCACAAGCAGCGCCGCGCATTTCTTCACCGCCCCAGCAGCCGCAGCAGGCCCAGGCTCAGCCACGGCGCGTAGGTGATCAGCAGCACGCCGACGAGCATGATGAGCAGGAACGGCAATGAGTAACGGCAGATTCGCGCCAGCGGCTGGTTGAAGCGGTAGGCGGAGAGGAACAGGTTCATCCCGATCGGCGGCGTCAGGTAGCCGAGCTGGAGGTTGGCCAGGAAGATGATGCCGAGGTGCACCGGATCGACGCCGAAGGCCGCGCCCATCGGCGCGATCAGCGGCACCACCACCAGGATCGCCGAGTAGATGTCCAGCAGGCATCCTACAATCAGCAGGAAGCCGTTCAGCGCCAGCAGGAACAGCAGCGGGGACTCGATATGGGCGCGGACCCACCCCAGCGCCTGCATGGGAATCTGCGCGTCGATCAGGTAGTTGGTGAAGCCCAGCGCGGCCGCCAGGATCAGCAGCACGCCGCCCACCAGCGTGGTGCACTCTTCAGCCACGCGCGGCACATCGCGCCGCACGCGCAGGTCCTTGTACACGACACACTCGACCACGAAGGCGTACAACACCGTCAGCGCGGCCGCCTCGACCAGGGTCGCGAACCCGCCGAAGATGCCCACCAGCACTATCACCGGCAACAGCAGTTCCCACTTCGCCTCCCAGACGGCGGTCGCTGCCTCGCGCGCGCGGAAAGGAGTGCGTTCGGCCCCAACCCGCACGCCCTTCCAGGCGCTGAACGCCGCCACCATAAGCACCAGCAGCAAACCCGGCAGCAGCCCGCCCAGGAAGAGCCGGTCGATTTCGGTGTGCGAGTACACGCCGTAAAGGATCACCGGCAGGCTGGGCGGGAACAGCAGCCCGATCGAGCCGGAGGCGGTGATCAGGCCCAGCGAGAACGGTTCGGGGAAGCGCGACTTGAGCAGCACGGGTAACAGCAGGCCGCCGAGCGAAAGGATGGTGACACCGGAGGCGCCAGTGAACGAGGTGAAGAATGCGAACACCAGGCAGGTGAGGATGGCGGGGCCTCCGGGCAGCCAGCCCACCAGCGCGCGGAAGACGCGTACCAGGCGCTCGCTTGCGTGCGCTTCCGCGAGCAGATACCCGCCCAGCGTGAACAACGGGATGGCAGGCAACAGCGGTGATGCTGTCAGACGATAGGCCTCCACGGCCACCGAAGCGACCGGCGTGGCCTGGCTCCAGAAGAACAACAGCGCCAGGCCGCCGAGCGTGGCGAAGATCGGCAGTCCCAAAGCGGTCGCTATCAAGATGACGGCGGCGCCCGGATGCGCCAGGCTCTCCGCCGGAAGCGTGTCCACCAGGCCCAGCACGGCCGGGACCGCCAGCCCCAGCGCCGCCAGCAACCGTCCCCGCCAGCCCGGCGAAGCCAACCGGATCACGCGCGCCGCCACCACCGCAAAGCCGACCGGCATTATGCACACGACGGCCCAGACCGGAACCCCCAGCGCCAGGATGGTGCCGGCCAGGCGTTCGGCGCGCGCCAGTTCCAGGCTCGCCCAGCACAGCCCGGCCGTCACCGCCACCGTCACCGCACTGGTGAAGACGCGGACCGGCCCGCGCAGGCGTGCGGGAAGAAAGCTGCCGGTGGAAAGAGCCAGCAGGCGGTCGGACCGGGCCGCCAGCGTCGCGCCAAGGAAGGCGACGCACAGCGTGAGGTGCTGGACGATCGGGGCCGCGCCGGGAACGCCGCGCCCGAGCGCCTTGCGCGCGACGATCTCGACCAGCGGCAGCAGCGTCATCAGCGCCAGCGCCAGAATCGAAAGGCACTTCTCGAACCGGGCGATGCCGGATTGCCAGCGCTTCGGGGCCATCAGGATTTCTTGCGCGCCTGCGCCCGAAACTCGTCGCGCAACCTCTTGGCCTCGTCGAACAGGTCGGCCGGGACAATGCGCCCGCGCAGCTTGGGATAGGCATCTTCCGCCTGCCGCCGCCAGTCGGCCAGCGTGGCCGCGTCCAGGCTGGTCACCTTCAGCCCGCGCTTCTGCATCGCCGCCACCGCGTCGTCGCCCATCTTGCGGATCTCTCCGCGCAGCCGGTTGCCCGCCCCCCGGCCGGCTTCGAACATCTTTGTGCGGATCGCTTCCGGAACGCGGTCCCAGGCCGGCTTGGCGACGATGGTGGCGCCGACCAGCGGCGCCCATTTCACGTCGATCATGTGATTGGCGACGCCGAACCACTGGTTCAGCATGGCCAGCAGCGGCGGGACGTCGAAGGCGTCGATCAGCCCGGTCTGCAAGGCCGGCAGCATGTCGGTGGTGGCCAGCGGCACGGGGCGGAAGCCGGCCGATTGGTACAGCTCCAGCGCGTCGGCGTCGCCGGCCATGATGAACAACTTCATCCTGCGAATGTCGTCGAGCTTGCGGGCCGGCGTCTTGGTGAAGAAGTGCACCCAGCCGGCATCGCCCCAGTTCAGCACGATGTAGCCCTTCTGCTCGATCAGCTTGTCCAGCCGCGGCGTGATGCGGTCGCGAACGTAGTCGAGCTCCTCGTAGGACTCGATCAGCATCGGAATCTGGAGGCAGGAGACGGACGGCTCCAGCCGCGACAATCCCGAACCCGAGAGCGCCACCGCCTGCAACTGGCCGACGCGCATCTTGGTGATCATGTCGGGCTCGTCGCCGAGCACGCCGCCGGGGTAGATCCGCAGCGTGACTTTGCCGCCGGAGATCCTGGTCCAGTCCTGGCCCATCTGCTGGAGGATCTGGTGCCAGGGCGAGCCCTCGGGCGCCACCGTGCCCATCTTGATGAGAACATTCTGGGCGAAAGACGCCGCAGCCGCGAGTGCGAGGCCGATCAGGATGCGGGAAGCGTGGGCGGTCATGGCTTCGGTCCGGGCGGGGCCGGGGCTTCCTCCTCCAGGAACAAATCGTCGGCGCGGCCGAGCAGCCAGCGCGCGCGCTGCTGCGCGATCAGGTTCGACACGCGGATCTCCTCGTGTTTATCGGGGTCGATGGCCGTAGCCTTCTCCAGCAGGCTTCGGAACTCGGCGCGGTTTTGAGTGCGCACCGAGACCGCTTCCGCGTAAGCGACGTAGGCGCTGGCGCGCCGGCCGCCGGAGAGTCCCACCGCGCGGTCGAGATGCTTCTTGAGGCGCGCGGTGTCGGGCGTGGCGGCGCCGGGCCGGGTGGCCGCGAACACCACCTGGAACTCGTGCAGCGCGCCGTCCTGCCAGCGCTCGTCCAGCGCCAGAGCGCGCTCGAGCAGCGCTTCGACCTCGGGGATGCGGGCCAGCAGCTCGGCGTCGTGGCGCGCGCTGGAGATCGCCAGTCCCAACGCGGCGCCGTTCCAGTACAGCAGCGGCACGTCTGGCTTGCGAACCGCGGCTACGGCCGTCCTGGCGTCCGTTTCCAGCTTCTGGCTGATGCCCGGGTAGCGCAGATCCAGCGCCCGCAAGCCGTAGCGGCGAGCGCGCAGAAACAGCCGCCGGGCGCGGGCGCGGAGCTGGCTGCCGCGGTCCAGATCGTCCACGCTGACCCGGTCCGCTTCCTGGTGCACGTAACCGTAAGCGTAAAGCGTGAAGCCGCGGCAAGCGGCCAGCAGCAGGCCCTGGTGCCGCGGCGATTCGGCCAGCAGGCTCTCGGTCAGCTTCAGCCCGAACGGAAGGGCGCTGCCGACCAGCTCCAGGTCTTCGTCGCTCTCGTAGGTGCTGCCGCCCGAGGCCAGCGCGTCGCCGATCTTGTTCACCGCGAAGCGGCGAACGGAGCAGCCAGAGGCAACCAGCGCCGCCAACGTGAGCAGAGCACGGACCCGCACGGCATTACTTAAGATATCAGAGGGATCGACTGCCGATGACCGCCCTTGCCCGTGAGCGCGCCGTGCTGGCGCTGGACCTTGGCACCAGCGCGTGTCGCGGTGCTCTCTACTCGTCGTTGGGGGAGCGCCTCGCGCTCGCTTCGGCCGAGTATCCTGTCCATCGCCCCGCCGCTCACTTCGTTGAGCAGGACCCGCGGGACTACCTGGAAGCGGCGCGCCACGTGTGCCGGCAACTGGCGCAGGAGGGGTGCGAGATAGCGGCCCTCGGCTTCAGCACCCAGACGCCGACGCTGGTCTTCTGCAACGAGCGGGGCGACGCGGTGGCGCCGGCCATCCTGTGGCAGGACGCGCGGGGTCAGGAGGAGGCGCGCTGGCTCGGTGAGAACACCGACGCTGCCCGGCGTGCGAAGTGGTTCGGACTAGACCTGCCCATCGGCGCGGCGGCCACTCCGGCCAAACTGCTCTGGATGAAACGCCATCGGTCTGAGGTCTGGCGCGCCACACGCTGGGTCGTACAGCCGAAGGACTACGTGGTCGCGCACCTGACCGGGCGTTTTATGACCGATCATTGGTGCGCCAAGTGGATCGCGCACCTGGCCAGCGGCGAAGTCCACCCGGAGTATCTGGCGCTGCTCGGCAAAGACGTCTCGCCCTGCCCGCCGGCCGGCTCGCCGGCGGCCGTCGTTGGAGAGGTGACGCCCGAGGCTGGCGCGCAGTGGGGCCTGCCCAGCGGCGTTGCTGTGATCGTCGGTTGGTCCGACGCGCTGGCGGGTGTGCTGGCCACCGGCGCCCTGCATCACGAGCGCCGCGGCTTCGTGCTGGCCGGAACCTCGGAGATCATCGGGATGAGCCGCCGCGGCGGCGGGCAGCATCCGGGCCTGTACCGCGTGCCCGTCGGTCTCCTCGAGCTGCACGGTCTCGAGCTGCACTTCGGCCCGACGCAGGCCGGCGGCGAGTGCCTCAACTGGCTGGCCCGTCTGTTCGGCAAGACCCACGAGGAGATCCTCGACGCGCTGGACCAGCGGCCCGGCCTGGGTGCGCTGCTGTTCCGCCCTTACCTGCACGGCGAGCGCGCCCCGTATTGGAATCACGAGCTGTGCGCGAGTCTGGAGGGCGTGCGCGCCGAGCATGGCTTCGCCGACATTGTGCAGGCGGTGTTGCAGGGAGTGGCGCTGCAAGAGAGGTTGGTCCTGGAGTGCGCCGAGGGGGGCGAGCCGGCCACTGAAGTCGTGCTGGCCGGCGGGGCCGCCCGCGACCCGCGCTGGAACCGTCTGCGGGCCAACATTCTCCAGCGCCGCCTCCTGGTGATGCATGACATGGAAGCCAGCCTGCGCGGCATCGCCCTGCTGGCCTGGGGCGCCCGCGACCCCGCGCCCGACTGGTTCGCCGCCGGCGAAGTGCTGCCGGACCGTGCCTGCGAGCCGCTTGCCAGGGAGTTGTTGGACCGGTTCCGGCTCGCTGATCGTGCACCCGGCGGCGTTATCGTGAGATAGTCGGACAGTAGAACAGACTTTTCCGGCCGCAGCGGCGTCATTCTACCAGGAGCCGATGGGTTGATCTTTCGGGAAGTCGAGGACCGCGACCTGATCGCCAAGGCGCGACGCGGGGACGTGGAGGGCTTCAACCTTCTCATCTCCCGCTGGGAGAAGCGTGTCTTCAACTACCTGCTGCGGCTCGTCGGGAACCGGGAGGATGCGCTCGACCTGAGCCAGGAAGTCTTCTTGAAGACCTACCAGCATCTCGCGAAGCTCGAAGATCCGGCGCGGTTCGGGCCGTGGCTGTACCGCATCGCGCACAACGAGGCTTTCTCGCTGCTGCGCCGGCGCCGCCCGGAGGGCGAACTGGAAGGCGAACCCGCCGCGGGCGCCGAGAGATACCGGATGTACCCCGTCGAGATGAGCCTGGCGGTCGAGCGGGCGCTGGCCCGGCTGAGCGAGGAGCAGCGCGAAGCGGTTGTCCTCAGGATCTATCAGGGATTCAAGTTCGAGGAGATGGCCGAGGTGCTCGCCTGTCCGGTCTCGACGGTGAAGTCCCGGCTGTACACCGCGCTCGACCTCCTGAAGGAAACCCTGGCTCCAATCCAAACACGGAGTCTGGAATGAGCTGCGCGCCATTTGATTTGAAGGACTACTTTCTCGGCGAGCTCGGCGAACCCGAGGCGCAACAGGTGCGCACGCACCTGGGCGCCTGCCTCGCCTGCCGGGAAGAACTGGAGCGGCTGCGGCTGACCCAGGCCGCCCTGCTCACCCTGCGCGACGAGGAAGTGCCGCGGCGCATCGCCTTCGTCTCGGACAAGGTTTTCGAGCGCCGCTGGTGGCAGTGGTTGTGGCAGTCCGGCCCGCGGCTGGGATTCGCCTCGGCGGCGGTACTTTCGCTCGCGATCCTGGCTCACGCCTTGCTGGCCCCGTCGCCTCCGGTGACGCAGCCGGTCGATACCGCGGCCCTGGAGCAGCGGATCGAGTCGGCCATCGCGAAAGCGGTGGCCGAGACCGAGGCGCGGCAGGCGGCGCAGATTCAGAAGGCAGTGAGCGCCGCGCGCGAGGAGATGGAGTTCCAGCGCAAGGCGGACTTGCTGGCGGTGGAAGAGAACCTCGAGGTGTTCAAGAAGCGGATGAACGTCCTCCAGATCTACCTGGCCAGCAACGTGGAAGGAGGCGGGCGATGAAGCTGATGGTGACGCTGCTGGCCGCCGCGGCGGCGATTGGCGTGCCGGCTGTCCAACAGGCACGCGTGAGCCGCGCCACGCTCGCCTCGGTCGAGAAGATCTTCGACTCCCGCATCGAGCGCCTCAGCATCGACGACCCGTTCATGCTGCTCGGCACCACTCGCGGCGTCTACCTGGAGGGCTACGGCGCCGTGCTGACCGCCGAAGCCAACCTGGTCGCCGGACCGGCCATCACGCCCTTCCATCCGGCCCTCACCAAGGAACAGATTGCGAAGGTGCGCCTCAAGAAACTGCACAGGCTGCCGGTGCTCAAGCAGACGATGCGCGACATGCTGGTGGACGCCGCCGCTTCGCTCGACACGGTGCCGGCTCAGGAGCAGGTCGTGCTGGCCGTCTCGCTGTTCTACTTTTCCTGGGAGGACCGTACCGGCCTGCCCGGCCAGGTCATGATGCAGGCGCCGCGGCAGGCGCTGGTCGGCATCAAGCTGGGCCGCGTCGGCGAGTCGGTCATCCAGACCAGGGAGTTCTAAGCAGTGCGCCTCGGAGAAATGCTGATCGCCCGCGGGCTGATCTCCCCCGAAGACCTCGACCGGGCGCTCGAGATCCAGAAGGAGCGCGGCGAGAAGATCGGCAAGATCCTGGCCGATCTGGGCTTCGTGGCCATGCGCGACGTGCTGGCCGCGCTTTCCGAGCAGCTCGGCGTGCCGCTGGTCGCGCTGGAAGGCCCGCCGCCGGTGACGCCGGAGACCGAGGGCCTCGCCGCCCGCTTCATGCGCCAGTGCCGGTTCATCCCGGTGGCGCAGCACGGCTCGACGCTGACCATCGCCATGGCCGACCCGCTCGACTTCGAGACCGTCTCGGCGGTCGGCGGCTTCACCGGGTTGAACGTCGAGCCGGTGCTGGCCGCCGAGCAGGAAATCCTGGACGCGATCGAGAAGCACTACGGCGAGTCGGCCAGGGAAACGCCGGAGGTGGATGGCGCCGCCGCCGAGGAGGACCTGGAGCACCTGCGCGACATGGCCAGCGAGGCGCCGGTCATCCGGCTGGTCAACGCCATGATCGGCCAGGCGATAGAGAAGCGCGCCAGCGACATCCACATCGAGCCGTTCGAGAAGGAGTTTCGCGTCCGTTACCGCGTTGACGGCGTGCTCTACAACCAGGAGCCGCCGCCGCGTGAGCTGAAGGCGGCAATCATCTCGCGCGTCAAGCTGATGGCCCGGCTCAACATCGCCGAGCGCCGCCTGCCCCAGGACGGCCGCATCAAGATCAAGGTGCTCGGCCGCGAGGTGGACCTGCGCGTCTCCTCGCTGCCCACCCTTTACGGCGAAAGCGTGGTGATGCGCCTGCTCGACCGCTCGGCCGGCGGCTTCTACGACCTCGGGCGGCTGGGCTTCGACGAGTTCATGCTCTCGCGCATGGAGCACTACACGTCGCTGCCCCACGGCATCTTCCTGGTCACCGGGCCGACCGGCAGCGGCAAATCGACCACGCTCTACTCGGCGCTGAGGCGTATCAACCAGCCGGACAAGAAGATCATCACCATCGAGGACCCGGTCGAGTACCAGATGGACGGCATCAACCAGATCCACGTCAACCCGCAGATCGGGCTGACGTTCGCCTCCGGCCTGCGCCACATCGTGCGCCAGGACCCGGACGTGATCATGGTCGGCGAGATCCGCGACCGCGAGACGGCCGACATCGCCATCCGCTCCGCCCTCACCGGGCATTTTGTCTACTCCACGCTGCACACCAACGACGCGCCCAGCGCCATCACCCGGCTCACCGACATGGGCGTGGAGAACTACCTGCTCAGCTCGACGCTGGTGGCCATCCTGGCGCAGCGGCTGGTGCGGCTGATCTGCCCGCACTGTAAGGCGCCGGACGGGCGGCGGCCCGGGCCGGACGGCGAGATGATCGAGTGCTGGCGCGGGGCTGGCTGCGAGCGCTGCTCCTCGACCGGTTTCGCCGGCCGCGTCGGCATCTTCGAGCTGATGGAGCTGACTGACGATCTGCGAAAGCTGGTCCTCCAGAACGCCGATGCGGTGGCGCTGACGGCGGCCGCCCGGCGCAACGGCATGCGCAACCTGCGCGAGGACGGCTGGATGAAGGCGCGGGCCGGGGTGACGACCGTCCAGGAAGTGCTGCGGGTGACCCAGGAGTTCTGATGGCCAGCTTCTACTTCCGCGCCGTCGCTCCCGGCGGCAAGCTGCGCACCGGCACGCTCTCGGGCGAGACCGACCAGGTGGTGGCCCGCGAGCTGCGCCGGCAGGGGCTCATCCCCGTCTACGTCGGCCTCGAGCCGAAGAAGACCTTGGCGCTCAAGCTGCCGGCCTTCACCCGCTGGCGGCGCCGCGACGTGATGTTCTTCACCCAGGAGCTGGCCACGCTGCTGGGCGCCGGCGTGCCGCTCGACCGCGCCCTTTCGATCACCAGCGAGCTGACCGAGCGGTCCGGCTTCCGCCTCGTCACGCTCGACGTGCTGCGGGTGCTCAAGGGCGGCAAGTCGCTGGCCGACAGCCTGGCCACCCACCCGGAGTATTTCTCCGACCTCTACGTGAACATCGTGCGGGCGGGCGAGGCCAGCGGGGCGCTGGCCCCGATCTTCGAGCGGCTGACCGAATTCGAGCGCACCCGCGACGAGCTGCGCAACTACATCCTCTCCTCGATGATCTACCCGGTGCTGCTGATGGTGGTGGGGCTGGCCTCGATCCTGGTGATGATGTACTTCGTGGTGCCGCGGTTCGCCCAGGTCTTTCAGGAATCGCGGCTGGCCATGCCGCTGCCGACCCGGATCATGCTGGAGATCAGCGGCCTGGTGAAGGCCTACGGCTGGATCGTCCTCCTGGCTGTGGCCGGCGCGCTCGCGGCGCTCAGAACCTACGTCCGTACGCCGGCCGGCCGGCTCTGGTGGGACGCGTTCCGGCTGCGGATTCCGCTGCTCGGCGCGGCGCTGCGCCAGGCCGAAACGGCGCGCTTCGCCCGCGCCATGGAGACGCTGGTCTCCAACGCCGTGCCGCTGGTGCAGTCGCTCGGCATCGCCGGCGCGATCCTGCACAACCGGCTGATCGCCGGCTCGCTGGAGTCGGTGGCCCAGGGCGTCAAGCGCGGCGAGGGCATCGCCGGCCCGCTGCGCAAGACCGGCCAGTTCCCGGCGCTGGCCGCGCACCTGCTGAGCGTCGGCGAGGAGACGGGGCGGCTGGACCAGATGTTCGGCCGCATGGCCGGGATCTACGAGAACGACACCCGCGCCGCCATCAAGCGCTTCACCGCGCTGTTCGAGCCGCTGGTGATCCTGGTGATGGGCGTCATGGTGGGGGTGCTGGTGTTGAGCATGCTGCTGGCGATTACGAGCATCAATGAGGTGGCCGTGTGACCAAGGAAGTCAAGAAGTCAAGAAGTCAAGAAGTCAAGAATGGGCGGAGGCGGGAAGCCGGAATCACCTTGATCGAGATGCTGGTGGTGGTGACCATCATCGCGCTGTTCGCGGGCCTGGTGGTGCCGCGGATGCTGCGCAAGACCGACACGGCGCGGATTACCGCCGCCCGGGCGCAGATCAACGCGTTCATGACCGCGATCGGCGTGTACAAGATGGACACCGGCGTGTTCCCGACCACCGAGCAGGGCTTGCAGGCGGTGCGGGCGGCGCCGCAGGGCGTCACCCAGTGGCAGGGGCCCTACCTGCCGCAGGAGATCCCGGTGGACCCGTGGGGACGCCCGTACGTCTACAAGTACCCCGGCGAGCACGGCGATGAGCCGGACGTGATCTCCTACGGCGCCGACGGCCAGCCCGGCGGCGAGGGCATCAACGCCGACGTGGTGAGCTGGAAGAGCCAGTGAGATCCGGGATCACCCTCGTCGAGATGCTCATCGTGGTGGCCATTGTCGGGCTGCTGGCGGGCATCACCTTCCCCTCGGTCTCGGCGGGGCTGGATTCGCTGCGGCTCACCACCGCCGGCGATTCGCTGGTCAGCCTCTTCAACGCGGCGCTGAACCGCGCCGAGCGGCGCCAGCAGGTGGTGGAAGTGGCCATCTCGCGCAACCTGGTCACGCTGCGCTCCACCGAACCCGGCTTTAGCCGCACGCTGGAGCTGCCCGACGGCGTGTCCATCACCGCCATCCACCCCGAGGGTCAGCAGCGGTTCCTGCTGTTTCCTGGCGGTTCGGTTCCGCGTGTGGCCGTCGAGTTGTCCAACCGCCGCGGCGCCCGGCGCCTCGTGAGCCTCAACCCGATTACCGGCGTGCCGCAGGTGGAGCGCATCGAGACCAAATGAGAACGCGCGGTTTCACCCTGCTCGAGATGCTGGTGGCCACCACCATCATGGGGATCGCGGTGGTCGCGCTGCTGGCCAACCTTTCCACCTCCATGCGCACTGCGGCCCGGCTCACCGAGCACGACCGGGCGGCGCTGGTGGCCAAGCGCAAGATGGACGAGCTGCTGATCGATCCGCGGCTGCCGAAGCTGACCGATTTCGGCGGCGAGCTGGGGCGCGGCGGCTGGCGGGCGCGCGTCACTCCGTTCGAGATGCTGCCCGGCGCCGGGCCGGGCGCGCCGGTGCTCGAGCGCGTGGAGCTGGAAATCTGGTGGCTGGCCGGGGAGCGGAGGAGGACCCTCCAGCTCGAGGCCTTCCGCCGCGGCGTATTGGGGGGGGGGCCATGAAAAGGGCCGGCGTTACGCTGCTCGAACTGCTGTTGGCAGTGAGCCTGCTGAGCCTGCTCTCTGTCAGCATGCTGATGGCGATGCGGGTGGGCTTCACCTCCATGGAGAGGGCGAACAAGAAGCTGATGGACAACCGCCGCGTCGTGCGCGCCCAGCGGATACTGGAGGAGCAGATCGCCGGCTTCATGCCGCTGGTGGCCGATTGCCTGCCCGATCCCGAGCGGCCGCCGGTGAAGATGCCGTTCTTCCAGGGCGAGCCGCAGTCGATGCGGTTCCTATCCAGCTACTCGCTGGGCGAGGCGGCGCGGGGCTATCCGCGTCTGCTCGAATTCCAGGTGATCCCCGGCGAGCAGAACCGCGGCGTGCGGCTGGTGGTCAATGAACATCTGTACACCGGGCCGCGGAGCGCCGGCGCCTTCTGCCTGGGCCTCGGCCCCGACCCGCTCTACCGGCCAATCGACGTCGGACCGCGCTCGTTCGTGCTGGCCGACCGGCTGGCCTACTGCCGCTTCTTCTTCCGCGAGACACTGCCGCCGCCGGTACTGGAGCGCTGGGCGCCCCGGTGGGTGCTGGCACAGTGGCCCACCGCGGTGCGCATCGAGATGGCCCCGCTGGAACCGGACCCCGCGCGCCTCGACCCGGTGACGCTCACCGCGCCCATCCGGGTGAACAAGATCCCGATGGTGCCCTATGTCGATTAGCACCGCTCCCTTTGGTCGCGGCTCGGTAACAGGCCCGTCTCTGCCGAGCCGCGACCGACAGGGAGCGGTGCGCGGCGGCGCCCTGCTGGCGGTGCTGTGGCTCTCGGCGGCGCTTTCGGCGATCGCCTTCTCGCTGGCCAGCACGGTGCGCGGTGAGACCGAGCGAACCGCGACCGCGCTCGACAGCCTGCGCAGCTACTACCTGGCCACGGGGGCGCTGGAGCGCGCCAGCCTCTATATGGACTGGGGCTCGGGCCAGGTCAATCCCGACGGCTCGCCGCGCTACTGGGCGTCCTGGACGGCGCTGATGAGGTTTCAGTTCCCCTCCGGCGACGCGATGGTCGAGGTCATCCCCGAGTCGGGCAAGCTCAATCTCAACACCGCCCCGGTGGAGGACTTGTTCGCACTGCTGATGAGCCTGGGCGCCGAGCCCGAACGCGCCCGCCAGATCGCCCTCGGCATCGTGGACTGGCGCACGCCGGCCCCCGGCGGCCTGCCCACCGAGTTCGACCACTATTATCTGGGACTGGCTCCGTCTTTTCACGCCCGCCATGCGTCTTTTGAAGAGATCGAGGAAGTGTTGCTGATCAAAGCCATGACGCCTGACCTCTTCCACGGCAGCTACGTGACCGACGCGGAAGGGCGTCTCCACCCGCGAGGCGGCTTCCGCGACTGCGTGACGGTTTACGGCGGCGCGGGCCGCATCGACGTGAACACGGCCGCGCCGGCGCTGCTGGCCGCCGTCAAGCTGAGCCCGGCCGCGGTCGCCTGGATCGTCGAGACGCGGCGCCAGATGCCGTTCCAGAAGATGGAGCAACTCGCGGCGGTCGCGGGCGAGCCGGGCTTCCATCGCCTGGGCATCGGCGGCGGCACCATCTACACGCTGCGGGCCACGGCGCGGCTGCGGCTGGCCGGCGGCGCGCTCTCGGATCTGCGCCGCACGGTGGCCGCGACCATCAAGCGCCTCCCGCCGGGCTTTGACCGCACCTACCATGTGCTGCGCTGGCACGACAACGCCTGGACACCATGAGCTCACCGCTGACCGCACAGTTCCGTAGATGGCTGGCCATCGGCACCGGCATCGGCGTCCAGGCCGGCGCCGCCGATCTGCGCGTGGTGGTGACGCGGGTGCGGCCCTCGGGCGCGGCCGTGCTCGGGGCCACCCTGATCCCGCGCTTTCGCGAGCGGCCGGCGGCGGAATGGGGCGCCGAGTACACCGCTTTCTTGAAGCGTCTCGGCGCGAGCCACCTGGCCGCCACCGTGCTGCTGCCGCGCCGCGACGTCATCGTGCGGCTCCTCTCGCTGCCCGGCGTGCCGGACCGCGAGCTGGCGGCCGCCATCCGCTTTCAGATCGACTCGCTGCATCCTTACGCCGAAGAAGACGCCCTCCACGCCTGGGCCCGCATCCCCGGAACCGGCGCGGTGCTCATCGGTATCGCCGGCCGCCAGGCGATCGAGCGCTACATCGCCCTGTTCGCCGAGGCGGGGATCAAGGTCGCCTCCTTCACCTTCTCGGCGGCGGCGATCTACTCCGCCATCCGGCTGCTCGCGGCTCCGCCGGCGGGCGGAATCCTGGCCGCCTGGGAGGACGAAGGCGCGCTGGAACTCTACGGCGAGAGTGAATCGCATCCCGTCTTCTCGGCGCAGTTCCCTCCGGACCGCGAGCGCGCGCTGGCGATGGGCGCCGCCGAGCTGCGGCTGGAGGACGGCCGCGAGCCGCGGCCGCTCGGCGGCCTGTTGCCGGCCGCCAAAACATTCCCGATGGATTTTGATTTGTCGAGCGGCGCGCTGCCCTACGCTGGCGCACTGGCCGGCGCCTGCGCCCGGCTGGCGCTGCCGGTGAACCTGTTGCCCGCCCGGCACCGCGGCTCCAGCTCGCGGGCGATGTTCGTCCCGACCGCGGTCCTGGCGGTCCTGCTGGCGGTGGTCGGCGCGGGGCTGGCGGCCATCTCACCGCTCGAAGACCGGCGCTACCTGGCCGCCCTCCAGGCCGAGATCGCGCGGCTGGAGCCGCAGGCGCGCCAGGCGGCGGCGCTGGACCGCGCCATCGAAACCGCCCGGGCGCGGGCCCGGCTGCTCGACGACTTCCGCCGCCGCTCCAAAGCGGATCTGGACACGCTCCAGGAACTGACCCGGCTGCTGGCGCCGCCCGCCTGGCTCAACCAGCTTGAGATCACGGGCGAGGCGGTCGTACTGGGCGGCGACGCGGAGCAGGCGGCGCCGCTGCTGAAGCTGCTCGACGAGTCGCCGCTGCTGCACAACTCCGAGTTCACCATGCCGATGGCGCGCGTGGGCACCGGCGAGACCTTCCGCATACGGGCGGCGCGGGAAGGGGCGACGCAATGAAGCTCGGGCAGCGGGACAAGCGGGCCCTGATGGCGCTGGCGGCGGCCGTCGCGGTCGTGCTGATCGTGCAGTTTGCGTTTCCCGGGGAGAGCCGGCCGGCGGTCGTGGGCCTGGCGGGCGGAATCCCGGAGGCGGAAAAGCGCCTGGCCCGCCTGCTGCAGCTCGCCGCTGCCGTGCCGGGAAAGCAGCAGGTGCTCAAGCAGGTGACGGCGGATTTGGACCAGCGCGAGCGGGCGGTCATTCAGGCCGAGACCGCCGCACAGGCGCAGGCCCAGGTGCTGCAAGTAGTGCGGCGCGTGGCCAAGGCGCAGACCCCGCCGCTGGAGATCCGCGCGGTGGAACTGGGACAGATCCGGCCGTTCGGCGAGCAGTACGGCGAAGCGCTGGTGAGCGTCACCCTTGAGTGCCGCATCGAGGAGCTGCTGAACCTGCTGGCCGAGCTGACGGCGCCACCGGAGCTGGTGGCGCTGAACGACCTCCGCATCGGCTCGTCCAACTCCAAAGAGAAGACGGTGAGCGCGCGGCTGACGGTTTCCGGCGTCGTGCCACGGCGGCTGGTGCCGGAGAAGAAAGGACTGACCCGGTTTTGAAGCGGAAGCTCATCATCTTCGACCTCGTGCTGGCGGCCGCTCTCTGCGCCACGGGCTGGCGCCTGCGCGACCAGTGGCTGGAGGCGCGCCACCGCGAGCGGATGGTGCTGCGCCAGCCGGTCCGGCCGCTGCCGCCGCCGCCATTCTCGCCGCTTGCGCCGGTCCAGCCGGTGACGGCCGCCGCTTACAGCGACGTGGCGCAGAAGATGCTCTTCACCCGCGACCGCAACCCCACGGTGGTGATCGAAACCGGGCCGGCCAAGCCGATGCCGCCGCTGCCGGTGCTATACGGCGTGGTGGACATCGGCGACGGGCCCATCGCAATCCTCAGCGAGAAAGCGGGCGCCGCCAGCCGCGCCTTCCGTGCCGGAGAGAAGATCGGGCCGTTCACGCTGGCGGCGGTCAACCAGCGGGAGATCGTCTTCGACTGGGAGGGCCAGCAGGTAACGAAGAAGCTGGAGGAGCTGATCCCGCGCGGCGCGGCCGCCCCCGCCGAGGCGGGGGCCATGACGCCGCGGGCCGCGGCGCTGCAGCCCGCTTCGCCGATCGTTTCAGCCGCGAGCGCCTCCGGTCCCGGCACCTCGATGGGCGGCGATATGCGCGCCTGCCAGCCGGGCGACGAAGCGCCGCCGGGCACGGTGCAGGATGGATATCGAAAAGTCGTAACCGAGAGCCCCTTCGGCAAGGTGTGCCGCTGGGAGCCGGTCAGGAAGTGAGGACGATGATGAGATCGCGAGCGTTGATTCTACTGGCGGCGCCGCTGCTTTTGCTGGGCGCCGACGAAAAGAAGAAGGCGGCCAGGCCGGCCGCCAGGCCCGCCAAGCCAGCCGCGGCCGCGACTGCGAAGGCCGAGACGGCCAGGCTGGAGGCGATCCCCCCCGAGGCCAAGCAGATCGAGACCGACACCTATCGCTACACCGATCCGGAGGGCAAGACCTGGATTCTGAACAAGACCCCCTTCGGCATCATGAAGAGCGAAGAGAAGCTGTCCAAGACGGAAGACGACCTGCCGCCGGGGATGACGGTGGTCGAGGACGGAGAGATCCTCAAGTTCGAGCGTCCGACCATCTTCGGCCCGGTCCGCTGGACCAGGAAGAAGACCGAGCTGACGGAGATGGAACGCAAGGCCTGGGAGCGCGAGCTCCGGAACCGGGCCAAGGAGTGATGCGATGCGCGCGCGCCTGATCCTGCTTTGGGCCGGGCTGGGGCTGCTGGGGCGGGCACAACAGCCGCCGCTGGAGCCAGCCAAGCCGCTCAGTCCGCCGCCGGCCGCCGCTGTCCAGGCGGCCCCCGCGCCCAGCGGCGGCTTCGTGCTCAACCTGCAAAACGCCAACCTCACCGAGGTGCTCGATATCCTCGCCCGCCGGCTGAAGATCAACTACATCCTCGATCCGCGCGTGAGGGGCGCGGTGACGCTCAACACCTATGGCGAGATCCGCCCGCTGGACGTGCGGCCGCTGCTCGAGACCATCCTTCGCGTCAACGGCGCCGCCATGGTGCAGGTGGGCGAGATCTACCGCATCGTGCCGCTGAGCGACGCCTCGCGGCTGCCGCTCAGCCCGCAGGTGGACATCAAGTCGTTTCCCGAAGACGAGCGGCTGCTGCTGAACCTCGTCTTCTTGAAATACGCCACCGTGACCGAGGTCGCCAAGCTGCTCCAGCCCTTCCTGGGCGAAGCGGCGGTGATGACCTCATACGAGCCGGCCAACCTGCTGCTGATGCTGGACAACAGCCGCAACATGAAGCGGACGATGGAACTGATCGCGCTGTTCGACAGCGACACCTTCGCCGCCCAGCGCGTGCGGTTGTTCGAGGTCAAGAACGGACGGCCCTCGGAGGTCGCCAAGGAGATGGAGACGATCTTCAAGTCCATCTCACTGAGCGAGAAAGTTTCCCCGGTGCGGTTCATGCCGCTGGACCGGATCAACACCATCATCGCGGTGGCGCCCAACCCCGGCGTCTTCGAGCAGGTGGAGAACTGGCTCAAGAAGCTGGATGTCGAGGTGAAAGTCACCGTTGGCACGGTGGACAACTTTGTCTACCGGGTCAAGTACGGCCGGTCGGAGACGCTGGCTATGGCCATCATGCAGCTTTACGGCGGCGGGGGTTACGGCATGGGTTACGGCGGCATGGGCTATGGCGGCATGGGCTACGGAGGGATGGGCTACGGCGGCATGGGCTACGGTGGCGGCGGCATGGGTTACGGCGGCATGGGTTACGGCGGCATGGCGCCGATGATGCCGCAAACCTACATGCCGGTGCCGTACACGCCCGGCGCTCCGGGGACAACCATGACGACCACTGGTCCGGCGTTCGGCGGGGCAGCCGGCGCGACGCCCGATCTGACCGGCGCCTACCTCGGGGCCGCGGCCGGGGCCATGCCGGGGGGCGTGCGAATCCCGCGCGTGATTCCCAACCCCTTCGACAACAGCTTGCTGATCCAGGCCACCGCCCAGGAGCACGAGCAGATTCTGAAACTCCTGCGCGACCTCGATGTGCCGCCACGCCAGGTGCTGGTGGAAGCCAAGATCTACGAGGTCTCGCTCAACGGCGCCTTCGCCAGCGGCGTCCAGGCCTTCCTCCAGAGCCGAGGAGGCGGCGACGTGGGCAAGTCCTCGCTCGTCTCACGGACCCTCCAGGCGGCCAGCACCGGCGCCGGCGCTATGTTGACCGCCGGCACGCTGGTCGGCCGGAGCCGGGAGCTGCTCGGCTTCCTGACCGCCCAGGAGACCAGCGGCCGCGCCAAGGTGATTTCAGCGCCGAGCATCATCGCCACCGACAGCATCTCGGCCTCCATCAACGTGGGCACCGAGGTGCCCACCCTGGCCGCCCAGGCCGTCAGCCCCGTCCAGGCCGGCGGCACTTCGTTGTTCACCAACAGCATCATGAACCGCCAGAGCGGCGTGACGCTGAACATCACGGCGCGGGTCAACCCCAGCGGCATCGTCACCCTCCTCATCAACCAGGAGGTCAGCGCCCCGCAGGCGCCGGCGGCCGGCGGCATTCAGTCGCCCTCCTTCTCCCGGCGCAGCGTGCAGACGCAGGTCACCGTTCAGGACGGCGACACCATCGCCATCGGCGGCATCATCCAGGAATCCGAAACCGTCAGTTCGGGCGGCATCCCGGTGCTGCACCGCATCCCCGGCCTTGGGGCGCTGTTCGGCAATAAGTCGATGAGCAAGGAGCGCACCGAGATGATCGTCTTCATGACCCCGCGGGTGATCTACGACACCAACCAGATCATCGAAGCCAGCGACGAGCTCAAGTCGCGGGTGCGGATGTTGAGGAAGATCATTAAGGAGTAGGGGCCGGGCATGCCCGGCCCGTAGGGTTCGGGCATGCCCGACCCCTGCCCGGCCCCCGCAACTCCCGGCACGCACTGGGGTTTTTGTAGAATGGTTCGTCCGCGATGAGATTCCTGCGCGCAGTCTGCCTTGTGGCGCTTGGTTTGCCCCTGCTCGGCCAGACCATCGACGTGGGCACCGGCGCGCCTAGCGAGGCCATCCGGCAGCGGTTCGTCAATACCTTCTTCCGGAACAACTTCTCGGTGCTGGTCTCGCTGCCGCCGCTGGGCGCCGTGCGCCAGTACGGCTCCACCGGGCTGATCCAGGAGTTTCAGGACGCCAATGCGCCCAACGCCAGGCTGGCCATCATCAAGGCCAACACCTCCTCTACCTATCCCCCCACGCCGCCCGGATCCGACGGCCCGCCCATCGACACTTTCCAGGTGCTGGCGACCATGTACTCTTACTTCAGCAGCGTGGGGGTCGGAACCGCCGGCTATCCGACAACCGACACGCGCACCTGCCCGGCCACGAGCGCGGGTGCCTGCCAGTATCAGCTCTTCGACAGAAAGTACGCGCTGTTCGTCTACCAGCAATCGAGCATTGCCGGCCAGAACTTCCTGGTGCGCGATCCCTACTACACCACCTGGGTGTCCGCCGGGGACATCGGAACGCTTGGCCCGGCTGTGAGGAACGAACTTACCATCACTTCCAGCAAGGGAACCACGGCCGGGTCGCAGACCTTCGCCCAGGGCGCCATCTACCGCATCACCTCGGGCACGTACAGCGGCCGCACCTTCGTGGTGCAGGAGCCGGTGTGGGGGGTTTACGCCGCCAACGACGCGCATGCGGGTTTTCTCGGCTTCCCGAACTCGGACCCGCTGGCCCTGCCCGACGGGCGGTTTCGGCAGACGTTTGAAGGAGGCTCGGTCGAGTACACGCCGGGCGGGGGCGCGCTGGTGCGCATGCCGGTCAGCACGATCGCGGTGACCCCGTCTGCCAGCCCGGCGCGGCTGAACCTGGGCGAGACGCTGACGCTGCGGGTGACACTGTACGCGCCCAACGGCGTCGAGCTCACCGACCGCCAGGTGACCTGGAGCACCTCGAACAGCCGCGTGGTCAGCCTCCAGCCCACCGGCCCGAGTGTGTTGTTGAAGGCGGTCGGCGGCGGCGTGGCCGTCGTCAGCGTCAGCAGCGAAGGCAAGTCCGGCACGCCGATCACGGTGGTGGTGACCGCGCCCTGCTGCCAGCCGGGCGAGGGCGCCCCCAGCGTGAGCATCCAGCAGGCGTTTACGGACGCCATCACCCGGCACCGGCTCTCGCTGCGGCTGCCGGCCTCCAGTCCGGCGCGCCGCCTTGGCCGGGGCTACCTCCAGGAATTCCTGAGTACGGATCGCACCACCCGCTACCTGATCGCCAAGCCCGACGGCTCGCCCACCGCCTATGTCGTCACCGGCGCCATCCTCAACCGTTGGGAACAACTGGGCGGCGCCACCGGCAGCCTCGGCTATCCGGCATCCGACGCAACGCCGGGCGGGCGGCAGTTGTTCGAGAACGACGCCGCACTGGCCGGCTCGCCGGTGCGCCTGGTTGCCGGCGGCATCCTGGCGAAGTGGGCCGCGCTGAGCTACGAGACCGGCGCGGCCGGGCCGCCGGTCGGCGAGGCGGCCGCGTTCCTGACCTTCACTGGCTCCGCCGGCGCCGCCCAGCCGTTCCGGGACGGCGTCATCTACGCAGGCCAGGCCGGCGCGCAAGCCGGCAAGGCATTTCTGGTGCGCGGCCTCATCCTGGCCAAGTACACGGCCGCGGGCGCGGCCGGCGGCCTGCTCGGCATGCCGGCCAGCGACGACTTCCTCATCGACGGCAAGCGACACCAGGAGTTCGAGGGCGGTGAAATCGAGCATGGCCCCGGCGACACCGAGGCCCAGGTTAAGCTGCGCGAGCGCCGGCCCTCGGTCAGCGCCAC
>ERZ1292640.1237-Hain-H43-02um-R1-1237-length-21134-cov-7_pt1 | contig 21134 bp, 15 predicted proteins | sample MGYA00564404_ERZ1292640 | MGnify/ENA primary metagenome ERZ1292640 (study PRJEB36523, sample SAMEA6512636) | groundwater metagenome | collected 2019-01-08 | study: AquaDiva: Metagenomics assemblies of 32 groundwater samples
GGCTGTTCCCACGGGATCTCCCTTCGGCACGGTGGGATAGGATTCGGTCTGAAGCGTCCATTGTTCTTCCCAGGCGCGAACGTCAGCCTCGAACTTCGCGGCATCGAAAGCTTTGTTCTCGATCAAAGCCGAGCGCTGGCGGTCCAGGAACAGGGCCCAGCGGCGTCCGTAAAAGCCGGTGAACATCCCGGACCATTGCCGCAGCGCATATTCGTGGAGGATGCTGTCGGGCGGCCCCCAAAGGGTGATGAGATTGCGCGCGTTCCTTTCGTAGAGCCGGCGTTCTTCGTCATTCGAAGCCCAACTCTTGGCCTCGGCTAGCCAGCGGCCCAGCAGGAATTCCGGGCGCGTAGCCAGGAGGTCATCGACATCCTGGATCAGTTGCAGCAACCCTTGGCCGGCTTTATCCAGCGCCACGCGGTCTTTGCCCTGCACGGCGGCGGCCATTTGCGCATGGAACTGCTCTCCCAGGCTGCCCAGTGCCTGCCGGGTCACGTTGACCAGATCGAATTGATACGTGTCCAGCCTGCCCAAAGCATCGGCGTTCGCCAGCAGCTTCTGGCACGCATGAACCAGCGTCAGCGGGTCGTAGGGCAATCCCCCTGTCGAGGGCGCAGCGCTGGGCCGCGCGCAAAGAACAGTGTCGCTGCGTCCGGCTTGAGTGAAAGCTGTTTGGCGCAAAAGCTGCCACGCTGCTTCGGATTCGGGCAAAAGCCGGCCATAGCGGCGATGGACAAAATCCCTGGCCCATCCGTCCAGCTTCGGCACTTCGCTCCGCCAGGTCATGTCGGTCACGAAATCCTGGACGATCGGGTTGTAATCGAGGCCTTCGAAGATCAGGCCGATGCCGCTCAACCGGCCGCGCTGCGGGCTGGCCAGCGCCTTCGCCAAATCCTCCGCCATGCGCGGCAACGCGCCGTGCAGGCTGACCGTGCCGCCGAAGTTTTGGATGACGCACCAAATCCACGGCTTTCCGTAAAAGGCATCCGTCTTCGACCAGGCCGGCGTGCTTTCGCAATAAAGGTCGAGCGCGACAAGCCTGTCATCTGGCACCGCCCCGAACAAGGCCCGGCCCTGCGGCGGCTGCCAAAAGGTGGGATTATTGACAAAGAGCCAGCCTTGCAGGACCCAAATCGCCTGCGGATCGCCGGCGCGCATGGCGTCATAGACGGCCTTCCCCATGCCCGCCAGAAACTGCGGGTCGCTGCTGGGCGGCTGCATTTCAATGAACGTGTCCGAGGCATAAAGATGGTCCGTGCCAAACTGCCGCGTTTGCTCTTCGATGAACAGCTTGCCGATGCGCACGAAAAGGGGGTCCTGAGGATCAACGAAATGTGTCGGCGCAAAGCCGCACCAACTCGGCAGCCGCCGCAATTCCGCGCGCGGAAAGAGATTCGCCAGGCCCGCCGGCACGTGGCCCGTGAAACCCTGCAACACCGGTGTCATGCCCAACTCGCGCTCGCGGGCCAGAATTTTACGTTCCAAGGCTGCGCGCTTTTGAATCCAACTGTCCGGCAGCGGCCCGCACCAGCCGTCCAGGCAACCCATCCAGCCAAAAGGCAGGAAGGCGGGGCCGACAAAAAACTCGCTGATCTGCCGATCGCTCAAGCCCAGATCGCGATAGACCTGTTGCCAGACGGCTTCCTGGCCGGTGACCGCCAGCGGCATGTTGATGCCGTGGAGCGCCATCCAATCAATCATGCGCTCCCACTGCGGCCAATCCCACCAAGCCAGCGAATAACTGAACGCGCAGTAGTTGAAGCAGTAGCGGTAGGTGAACGGAGTGACGCGGCGGACTTTTTCCGGAACGACGGGCAACGGCTCCGGCAGGTTCAATTGGTCGCCGCACCAGGAAACATGGGCGTGGCAGTAATACTTCAGATACCAGTTGAGGGCGGAGGCCAGAGCGACGCCGTTGTTGCCGCGGAGAATGACCTTGGCTTCCTTGCTTTCGATCTCGAAGGCGTCGCCCTGCGGGTCTTTGGCGATCACTTCCAGGACAAAATGATCGGCGTGGGCGGGCAACAGCCGTTCGATGAGGCCGCGCGTGGCTGAAACCGGCTCGGCCTGGGCGAGGAAAAGTGACGCTGCGCCAAACAGCAACACCCAGTTTTGGAGAAGAAAACGTTTCATTGAGTCATCCCATAGCGCCTGTCCGCGTCAGCCACCCAGCTTGAGGCAATCCTTTCTGCGTGGCGGTTCGAGGCTGGCTTTTCGACCGCCATTGTTACGCCCCTCAGTTCGGGCCGGCTTTGACATTGGTCAAAACATGCGGACTTGATCTGAAGCCATTCGACCTCGACATTCCGTAGGCACCGTTGAGTTGGACTCTGCCTTCCGACTGTGATCTCCTGGCCAGGATGAAGGAATGATGGAGCGAAGGTGAGTCAATGAGGCAACGGTTCTCTTGGCCTTTCTGGCGGTAGCAGGCAGGCTGCACCTAGCTAGCGCACGTTTCCTTTTCGGAGCGATTCCAGGGAATAGAACGTGTCCCGCCACCAAACGCCGCCTTGACGCACCGTCACCAAGGTGGAATTCAGAACCGAAAAAATCAGGACAGGAAACACGAAAGGAACCAGCAGTGCCACAGCGGGAGACCAGTGCAACCTGGCCGCAAGCAATCCCGCGGGAACACAGATGGAACATAAGCCCAGACCGGCGGCGATTCCGGTGAGTGATCCCATGCAAGGACCAATCACCGCGCCGATGCAAAACAGGCCCCCCAGGACGGTGGCTCCCAGCGCCGTGGGCAGATGGTAATCCAGCGCCGCAAAGTAGTTCTTCTCCATGATTTTGATCATCCCCCAAACGTCGGTTGTCCAGTGGCATGCGGTGTCGTCGCCGCCCACAAAGCCGCGGGTGCGTTTGCCTGCCCGGCAGAGCAGCAGGCCGAGCTTCACGTCATCTAAGACGGTCAAACGCAGCGTTTCGTAGCCGCCGCACGCATGATAGGCTGCTGCGCGGACCAAATTGAAAGCGCCCATCCCGAGATACGCTCCCGGCCGGTCACGATTCACGCCGGACAACCAGTTTGACAAAGTGAGCAAAAAGGCCAGATGCCACGCTTTGCCACCGGGCGTGGCATCACTCACTCCCGGTGTCAGGCAGACATGGTCAACACCCTGGCTATTCGCCAGCCGCACCGCCCGGATCACCACATCCGATTGCAGCCAAACGTCGCCGTCGGTAAACAACATCCAGTCACCGGTCGCAGCAGACGCGCCAACGTGGCAAGCATGGCACTTGCCCAGCCAGCCTTCCGGCAACAGCTCAATTCGCCGCATCTTCACCCGCCCATCCTCGGCCGCCAAACGGCGCAGGATTTCCGCGGTGCGATCACTGGAACGATCATCCACGGCCACGACCTCCAACTCGACATCGCGTTGCGCCAGGAGGCGACGAATCGTGGTTTCTATCCTGGCTTCTTCGTTCCGGGCCGCCAGAACGACCGAAACCCGCGGACCCGCCAGACCGGCATCCCGCTTGGCGTGCGCTCCGCCGCGATCGATCGATTCAAGCGACGGCAAGCGTTGCACCCAATGCAAGTGCCGCAGGAATCCGATCGTCATCGCAAAACCAGCCGCCGCGATCCCCAGGAAAAAGAGCGTTGTCAAAGCAAGGTTCTTGGACAGGGGGAAGTTCTATCGCGTGCTTGCGATTTAGTATCCATCAGAACCAAGCACGCCTGTTTTCTTCAAAGGAATGCTTGGGCCTGTGTTTGCCTCCGCTCCAGCAGCCCGCTTCTTGAATTCCTCCAGCATCGCCGCCGTGGCCGTTGCGCCGCAACGGGTCGTGCCCAGGTCGCGCACGCGCAGGAGCGCGTCGAGGTCTCGGACACCGCCGGCAGCTTTGACCTGCACCTTCGGCGACACATTCGCGCGCATGAGTTTGAGATCGTGCTCGGTCGCGCCTTGGTAAGAGTACTTGCCGTCGGGACCTTTGACGAAGCCGTAACCTGTCGAGGTCTTCACGAAATCCGCGCCGGCTTTCTCGCATATCCGACAGAGCTTCTTCTTGATGGCGTCGTTGGGCAGAAAATCGTTTTCGATGATGACTTTGACAATGGCGCCACGCCGGTGCGCCTCTCGGACGACGGCGCGGATGTCCCGCTCGACATATTTCCAGTCGCCGGACAGCGCCTTGCCGACGTTGATGACCATGTCAATCTCGGTCGCCCCGTCGCGGCAGGCGACTTCGGTCTCGTAGCGTTTGACTTCGGTGGTGCTGCTGCCGTGCGGGAAGCCCACCACCGCGCCGACTTTGACCCCGGTGCCTTTGAGGAGCGCGGCGGCCAACTTCACCGCGTACGGCTTGATGCAGACGGAGGCAACGTTGTATTTGGCAGCGAGCCGGCAACCGGCTTTTAGCTCCCGATCCGTCATGGTCGGATGCAGGAGCGAGTGGTCGATCATCTTGGCTAAGTCGATGTCGCCGAAGTCGTGGATGCGCGGTTCGTCAGCCATCTCCGATCGCCTTTTTGAGTTCTTCAGGGCTCACGGGCTTGAGCTTTCCAGATTCCTTGAGGCGCTTGTATTCCTCGTGCATCGCCTTTTCGTACCGCTCCAACTCCTCGGATGTCACTCCATATTCCCGCCAAGCGTAGTCGGTGGATGCCACTTCGACTTTTCGGAGGGCAATGACGTCCGCACCGGAGATGATGCCGATGTCCTCGCCTCGGGCCGCGGCGGAGAGCCACTTGCCCAGGTTCTTCTTTGCGTCAGTAATGGTGAGCGTCTTCATATCGCCTGTTTGTCGGCTTCAAATAAACCGCATAAAGGCTCACTGGGCAAGGTATGTCGCCAAAACATTCCCAGCCACCTTGACGGCCCGCTTCCGCCCTTCCAGCGTCTGGCCGAAGGTGGCGTCCTCGACTTCGATGCACAGCGAGCCGTCATACCCGATGTCGTAGATCGCCGCCATGAAGCGCGCCCAGTCAATGTCGCCGAAGCCGGGGATGCGCGGTTGGTGCCATTCCAGAGGGTAGGCGAATACGCCCACGTCGTTGATGCGCTCGCGGCGGATGCGCACGTCCTTGGCGTGGAGGTGGAACAGTTTGCTCCTGAATTCGCGCAGCGGCGACACCGGATCCATCCATTGCAGGATGAAATGCGACGGGTCGTAGTTCAGGCCGAAGTTTTTGCTCGGGATGTCGCTGAACATGCGGCGCCAAATCACCGGCGTGGTGGCCAGATTCTTGCCGCCGGGCCACTCGTCGCGCGTGAAGAACATCGGGCAGTTCTCGATGCCAATCTTGATGTTGTGGTCCTCAGCGAAGGCGATGATCGGCTTCCACGTCTTGAGAAAACGCGGCCAGTTTTCGTCCACGGTCTTGGTCCAGTCGCGGCCGACAAAGGAGTTGACGTTCTTCAAGCCGAGCTTCTCGGCGGCGACGATCACCTTCTTGAGATGGTCCACCTGGCGTTTGGCGGCGGCGAGGTCGGGATCGAGCGGGTTCGGGTAATAGCCCAGCCCGCTGATGCTGACACCGTGCCGGGCGCACAGGGCGTTGATGTCTTCGGCTTGGGCCTTCGTGAAGCCGGCCACGTCGATATGCGTGACGCCGGCGAATTTGCGTTCGGCCTTGCCGACGGGCCAGCACATGACCTCGACGCAAGCGAAGCCTTCGCCCGCGGCGAATTCGAGGACTTGGCTGAGGTTGAGTTCACCGAGGATGGCGGTAACGAATCCGAGTTTCATAGGTCGAGTCGGTCAATGGTTCGGACGTTGGGAATCTGATTGAAATGATTGTCATAGGTCAGGATGACCGCTCCAATGCGGTTCGCGCAGCAGGCGATGACGACATCCGTCAACGGCAAGACCACCCCTTGGCGATCCAAATCCCAAAGCGTCTGCTCGACCTCCGTCCACAGCCGATTATCGGTGGGGACATTGATCACCACGTCCCAGAAAGCCTGAAAGCGCTCCCGCACTTCGGGCAGGCGCAGGGCGCGGCCCACTTCGCAGCGGACCACGCCGCAAATCGCCACGTCGCCCGAAGACGCCGCGAGGGCCAAGGCGCGCAGAGGGTCTTGGCGCGCGCGCAGCAGCCGAATGTAAAAACTGCTGTCAGCCAGAACCGGGCTTGCGGGCATAAGTCAAAGGGGTCTCCCGACGTCGCATGTCATCCAGGTCGTAGGCCGGATCAATGGCGTCCTTCAGCTCGTCCGGCGTCAGTCCGAGTCCCTCGGAGCACATCTTCGCCAGCTTGGCTTTTCTGTCCATTTCTCTCAAGGCCAAGTCCACTGCCATCGTCTTGCTGGTAGCACCCGTAGCAGCCATAACCCTTTCGAGCAACCCGTCGTCTATGTGCATCGTCATCTTCATGCCAGCAAAAGTATGGCATTAACACCATATCGTCAATCTTTTTTTGTGGCTTTTTTTCGTGACGCGGTGTCTTCACGTGGCGTCGGTTCAGACCTTCACCCACGCTCTTGCTTTGTTGCTCTTCATAATTGCCTCGCAGACAGCAACTTCCTTGTGCCCGTCTTCCGCCGTTGCGAACAATCGCGCGCCTTTGCCATCGGCGGCTATGAAGCTGTAGATCGAGCGGAACAGCATCTTGAACGTGTCCGGGAAACCCTCGACGTGGCCGGGTGGATAATCCATGAAACCCTCCGCGCCATCGCCGAAGGCCGACGTGGCACGCACAGTGACTTCGTTGGCACCGTCGCGATCGCCAAAGCACAACATCTCCGGTTCTTCCGAGCACCACCAGGCGGACTTCTTCGAGCCATAGACTTCGAGGCGGATGCAGTTCTTCCGACCGGCGGCGACTTGGGAGACGGCGAGGTTCCCGCGCGCACCGGAATCGAATCGGAGCAGCACGCTGGCGAAGTCCTCTGTCTGGACTTTGTAAGTCGCGTATTTCATTGCAGAGTCGGCCTTTGAGAACGTCTGCACCTCGCCCAATGGCCGCTTGCGCGTCGTGTGAAAGGTCGTCAGGTCGGCGAACACAGAACTAATCTTCGCGCCGAGGATGAACGACATGGTGTCCATCCAATGCGTGCCGATGTCGGCCACGGCGCGCAGTTTGCCGCCCTCCGCGGGCAGCAGGCGCCAGTTGTAATCGGTGTCCTTGAACAGCCAGTCCTGCATGTAGGAGCCGTTGACGTGGATGATCTCGCCAAGGTCGCCGCGCGCGACCATGCGGCGGAGCTGCAGCACGGCGGGGTAGAAACGGACGTTGTAGTTGACCGCGAACACCGTCCGGCTGGCGCGCGCGGCCTTGACGATGGAGGCGGTCTCCCGCGTGTTCATGGCCAGCGGTTTTTCGCACACGACGTGTTTGCCCGCCTTGAGCGCGGCCAGAGACATCTCGCAATGGAAACGGTTCGGCACGGTGATATGCACCACGTCCACAGCAGGCGAGCGGAGGATCTCGCGGTAGTCGCCGAAGGCTTCGGCGATGCCAAACTTGTCTGCGGCGGCACGCACCCGGTCCGGGAGGTCGCACAACGCAGTCACCTGCACACCCAGCCGGCGCAGAGCTTCGATGTGGACAGGACCAATGAATCCGGTGCCGATGATGCCGGCTTGAAGTGCTTGGATCGTCATACGTGTGAGGTTGATTTTACCGCTCCTCCGTCAGATACATTTGACCGGGGCCGAGTTTGTCATACCAGGTGAACTTCAGGATGGCCGAAGTGACCGCGAACACCGCCAGCGCCAGCCACATTCGGCCATATTGCTGGATAACCAGGTAGATCGGCAGCGCCACCATGCTCGTTTGCCAGATGAGGCCGACAGCAATGTTGAACATGTCGCGCCCGAAATCGCGATTCCTCTGGAAGTTTGGGTTGTCGGCACGGCACTTCTCATAAATCGGCTCCCACCAACCCCAGGGCCGCACTCTACGGTAGAAACTCTTCAGCACATCATCGCTCTCCGGCCGCGTCAGCAGGCAGGCAACCATCGAGGCGAGGAAGCTGATCGCCAGGATGAGCAGGAAGCCAAACACCGGATGCACCGGCACATACAACTTAAGCACCGCCGCCGCAGTCCCCGCTGCCATCCCGGCAAAAAAGCCGTGGCCATTAAACCGCCACCAGTGCCACTTGAGCACGTTGGGCGCGACGAACGCCGGCACCAGCGCCGAAACAATCCACTCGGTAACGCCGTGGACCGACTTGGTGGCAAAGCCGAACGCGATGCCAAGGAGTATGACCACGACCGAGGTGATGTAGCCGAGCAGCACGAGCCGTTTGGCCGGCGCGGCCGGATTAAAGTACCGCTTGTAAATGTCGTTCACAATGTAAGCCGCCCCTGAGTTCACTGTGGAGACGAACGTGCTCATGAACGCCGCCAGCAAGCCGGCCAGCATCAACCCTTTGCAGCCGACGGGAAGGTGCTTGTTGACGACGTTGGGCAGAATCTTTTCAAAGTCAACCACAACCTTCCCTTTGGTGACATCGGTGAAATCCGAGGGCTGAAAGAACACCAACCCAATCACGGCAATGCCCGCGATGAGCAGGAAGCGCGGCGCCAGCGACACCAGCGCCATCATCATGTTTTCCAGCGCCGCCTCGCGCGGGCTGCGGGTGGAAAGCACGTGTTGGATGGCGTAGTTGGGCGTCGGCCCGGCCATGCTCACCAACACGCCTTTCAAGAACAACATGCCGATGAAAAAGCCGAACAACGAATAGCCGTCGCCGCCCTGACCAATCGCATGGTACAGCTTGTCGTTGAGCTGCGGGATCAGGTTCGACCAGTCAATGTCGAGCTTCCAGCCGAAAAACAGGTCGTCCCACCCGGGAGGGACCTTGGCCATGATCGCCTCCGGTGTGGTGTGGACCATGGCAACGACGGCGATGACGATGGCGGCGACCAGGATCAAACCGAACTGGATCAAGTCATTCATCACCACGCTGTACATCCCGCCCGCCACGCAGTAGATGCCCGTCACCAGCAGGATCACCGTGCCATAGACCTCATTAGGAACGTCCCAGGGGAAAAACGGCCTGGCAAACTTGCCGATGCCCTGAAAGGCGTAACTCAGGAAGCCCACCACGCTGACCATCGCGTAAATCACCACGCTCATGTAGGCCAATTCGGCGCCCGTGCTGTTGCCGAAGCGTGTGCGCATCCACTCCGCGCCGGTGAGCACGTTGGAGCGCCGGACCCAGGTGCCGAGGTACATCATGCGGAAGACGACATTGAACAGCGGCCAGACCCACAGCAGCCACGTGGCCTTGACGCCATAAACAAAGAGCATCGTGACAAACCACATCGTGCCGGTGATGTCGATGCCGCTGGAACCGTGGGCCACGCCGATGATCCACCAAGGCAGGCTTTTGCCGGCCAGGAAGTAGGACTCGGAATCCTTGGCCGCCATCTTGGAGACCCGCCAACCGACGGCGATCATCAGGATCATGTAGGCGGCTATGATGAAAAGGTCTAAGGCGTGCATTCACTTCCTATCCCCAGTCCGCAGACATCTGACAACACAAATCGGCGACACAAATCGGCGACATGAGATGCAAAGCGGCGCCGCTTGCGGCACCCCATCCGACGCGCCGAGGGCGCTGAAAGATGAAGATTGGCAAATGCCCGCGCCTGGGTCATCTTACACCCATGCGAACGACCGGTGCCTTCCTCCTGCGCGAAAACACCGGCACCGCAGGCGTCGAACAAAGCCTGCGCGATGCCGTCCTGGTCCTGGCGCACCACGGCGTCCCGCACTTCGTCGTCGGCGGCCTGGCTGTGCAGGAGCATGGCTATTTTCGCGTGACATTGGACGCCGACATCGTCGTGCCTGATGTGCTCGAGGCCGCAGAATTGCTGACGGCCGACTTGTCGGGCCCCTTCCTGCGCTGCCCGGGTTGCGAGGATACCGTCAAGGACAAGCGCAACAACGTGCTGATCAATCTGCGGCCGGCTGGGCGCGTTTTGCGGCGTGGGTGCAGAGTGCCCTTTCCAGAACCACAGGAAGTGGGGGATGAACCGCGCTTTGTTTCGCTGGAGAAACTGGTTTCCCTCAAGCTCGATAGCTGGTCGAACAGCCCAAACCGCCGTCACAAGGACAAGAGTGACGTGATCGAATTGGTCAAGGCTCTCCATCTGCCGCGCGACCTGGTTGTGGACGATACCGTGCGCCCGTTTTACATCGAAACCTGGGACGCGCTGGCGGCGGAGAAGTGACATCCCGAGCCGCATTGGATTCTGCCAGCCGGCGACTTCAAAAACCTCTTGTGAAGCACCCTGGCTCAATCGGCCGAGCGTCAGAAGGCTCTGCTGCGTATCAAGACGGACAAGCGAGCAGGTGCGCGAGCAACTCCTCGAACTCGCATGTCGCTACAGCGCAATACTTGTCTCCGCCACCGTAATAGACAAACAGCGTCTCGTCGATAACGACGGTGCCGCACGGGAAACAGACGCCGCGGTAGAAACCTTCGATCTCGTAATCCTCCTCCGGCTGCATCAGCCAATCCGGTGTGCGGTGAAGCACCTTGCTCGGATCACTCAGATCGAGCAGCAGGGCGCCGAGGCGGTAGAATTTGTCCGGCCCGACGGCGTGATAGAGCGTGAACCACCCGTGCGGCGTTTTGATGGGGGGAGTGTTCACGCCCAGCTTGGCGGTCTCCCACGGGTATTTGTTCTTGATGAGCAGCTTGCTGCCAGCCCGCGGGAAGCCGAGCAGGTCATCGGCAAACGAAATCCACGCGCAGGCGTGTTCAGTGCCGTATTTCGGACCGATCCATTCCAATGGCCGGTGCAGCATCACGTACTTGCCGCCCACCTTCTCCGGGAAAAGAATCACGTCGCGGTCGTCCAGCGTCGGATCGGTAAGCCAGCCAGCGCGAATCCACGCTTTGAAATCTTTCGTCATGGCCAAGCCAGTGAGGGTGGCGTTGCTGCGCAGGTAACGCGGGAATTCCGGCGGGCAATCCGGCGTAACGTATCTCTTCCGGACCTCCGGAACCCAAAACTGGCCAAATGGGTAATGCCGTGCGGCGTAGGTGACGTAAAACCAATCGCCCATCTTGATGAGGCGCGGGTCCTGGATCGTCGCGCCGTCGAAGCCCTCCACGCTGGGGCTGAGCACCGGCTGATCGGACACGCGCTCGAATTGGTAGCCATCTTTGCTCTTGGCCAGGCCGAAGTAGCACTTGTAGTCCGGATGCGATTCGGCGGCGCGATAGAGCAGCAGCACTTCCTTTCTTTCTGAGTCATACCAGGCTGCCGGATTGAACACGGCCAGGTCTTCCCAGGGATGGTCCGGGTGCGGCGCAAGAATTGGGTTACCGGCGTAACGTTTAAGCTTCATCATCTCTTCCTCAATGCAACCTGCCGTTCTAATGCAAAACTTGTTCCACAGACTTTATGGCCCGCGATTCTGCCTCAATCCGATGCCTTGGCTACAAAAAATCATCCGGTTCAGACACGATCGTTCTCGCTAGCTCGACCCGGCGGCGCGATCGAATGTCATGGGCTGAAGCCTGGGCAGCAACAGGTGGATGATCAGCAACGCAATCAGGTAAGCAGTTGAGGCGATGAGAAAAAGGATGAGGTAGTTGCCCGTCCATTCCAGGACATAGCCCGCCAGCTTGGCGATGAACATGCCGCCGATGGCGCCGGCCATGCCCCCAATGCCAACCACCGAGCTGACCGCTTGGCGCGGCACGGTGTCGGATACAAGTGTAAACAAATTGGCCGAAAAGCCTTGATGAGCCGAAGCCGCCAACCCAACCAGAAACACCGCCGTCCAGAGGTGCGAGACCATCGACGCAGCAAAGACTGGCACCACGCACAGCGCGCAGACCAGCATCGCGGTTTTGCGACCGGCGTTCACGCTCCATCCGCGCTTGATTAAAGCGGAGGAAAGCCACCCCCCGCCAATGCTGCCCACGTCGGTCATCAGATAAATCACCACCAGCGGCGGCCCCAGATGGATCAAGTCCAATCCGTGCCGTTTGTGCAGGAAATCCGGAATCCAATACAGGTAGAACCACCAGATGGGGCTGCTCATGAACATCCCCACGACGAAGGCCCAGGTCTGGCGATGGCGCAGCAGCTCCAGCCACGGCAGCTTCAAAACCGGGTCCGGCGCATCGCTGCGGATGTAAGCCAGTTCGCCCGGCGAGACACGGGGATGTTGTTCCGGGTTTTGATAGCACCCGATCCAGACTGCCAGCCAGATGAAACCAAGGCTGCCCGTGGCCAGAAACGCCGCCGGCCAGCCAAATTGAATAGTGATCCATGGAACCAGCAGCGGCGTGATCAAGGCGCCCACATTGCTCCCCGCATTGAAAATGCCAGTGGCCAGGGCGCGTTCTCTCTGCGGAAACCATTCCGTGATGGTCTTGATCGCAGCGGGGAAATTGCCGCCCTCGGCCAGTCCCAGCCCAAAACGCGCAACGCTGAAACCAACCACCGACCGCACGGCTGCGTGGCCCATGGCCGCCAGACTCCAGAGCAGCACCGCCACGGAATAGCCAATCCGCACCCCGATCTGATCCATCACGCGTCCGCCCAGCGCATATCCGACTGCATACGCAAGCTGGAAGGCCAAGACAATGTTGCTGTAGTCGATCTCGCTCCAGCCCAGCTCCTTATCCAACACAGGCTTGAGCACGCCGATGATCTGCCGGTCGATGTAATTGATGGTTGTGGCAAAAAACAGCAGCCCGCAAATCACCCAGCGATACCACCCCCTTTTTGCTTGCCCGGTCTTGACCGGCGTAGCCACCAACTCGGACGCTGCACTTGTTTTCATTGCTAATTCCGTCCTGCTCGAATGTCCTTCTTCAGGCGCGATGCCACCGTGTCTTCCCCAGAAATCGGCCTCATAAATTCAGAGGGTTTCGCTGCAAGACTGAAGACAACCTGGAGGACGCACAAGAGCGAAGTTTTCAATAAAGCATGAAGACCGCTGCGTGTGCAATTTGTGTAACAATTGCGACACAATCTGCACACGCAATCCGCACTACGCTGCGCGAGGAGGGACAGGAGCAAGCATACTGGACGTGGTTAAACACCTAAGACGCAGCGACCTTACGATGTTCGCTGCGCGGACATCCCGCCGCCTCTTTGCTCGCGGCTCTCTGATCTCGCCTTTGGCAGTTACGCCTCTTCGACCACTTTCCAGCCCAGCGCGTCGGCCAAGGCTTGGACCGGCTCCTGCAGGTCGCCATAAAAGGTAACCCGGTGCCAGCCCCATTGGTCCCAAGCGGTAAAAAGCTTCTCGATGTCGCCTACCGGTTCGGCACAGAGCTTGGTCCGGCACGCCCGGTCGTCCGGGTCGTTTGCCACCGTCACGCCGCGATGGAAAAGGACCTCTTTTCGGCTTTGCTCGAATTCGAGCGTGGTGGTCATGTAGCCCACGGGCAGGATCGACCGTACCGACGCGCCCTGCCGGTCCTCGGAATGGGTCAGAATCTGGAATGGGTTTGCCTCGCCCTGTGGTCCGAAGGCCCGGTTCGACGCCACGCAGTGCGCGTAAATGATTTGCCGCTTCGCAGTGTCGATGACCGGGTCCGAAATGTAGCCGGGCCGGCCTTGGGTCAGGATCGTGCCGGCCAGCATGGTCGCCGCGGAGCGCACATCGCATTCGCAACCGCCCACCAGTGCCTCATTGTTCAGTTGGTAAAAGCCCAGGCACGGGTAGGCGTGAATGTGCCCGCCGTAAAAGCCGCCCAAGCAGTTGATGGTGATGGCATTGGCTCCGTGCTTCTTCATGACGGCTTTCTCCGCCAGATACATCGCTGCGGATGTTTCAAGCGTCTCGCGCGACACGCCCGAGACCAATGCCGCGGTCTTCTCCCAACGATCGGCAATGGCGCGGGCTTCGTCCTTGTCCGCCGCCTTCCACGCATCGTTGACTTGAGCGAAGGGCACGTGGATCACTTTGATGCCCATGATTTCACCGGCAGGACCGGATTCCTGACCGCGCACGGCGAGGATTTTTGATTCCTTGAGCCGGCGGAGACATTCGTCCGCCGCAAGAGGCTTCAGGTTGTCCGGCTTGCAGGTGAGGTTGCCGGGTTTGGGAGTTCGCGCTGTCCGCGACCGCGCCGTCGCCGCCACGAAATCGGAGACCGAGCCGCCCTTTTTTACCTGATCGAAACATTTCACGGCCTCGGCCAGGTCCTCAATCCGTGACGAGGCCACAAAGCCAACGTTGGGAGCCTTGCTGCGAAGGAAACCCGCCGTGTAAACGAGAAAGCCGCCGCTGCCGCCGAACTGGAAGTCAGCGTAGAGCACCGGTTTGCCGGAAGTTGCCATCGTCTGCACCACGCGGTTCCAGCAATTCATCTGGTAAACGAGGTAGCCATCAATAGCGGATGACTTGTCTTCCTCAAGAATCTTCTTCGCCTGCTCCTCGCCCGTCGCCAGCGACGTGACGAACTCGAAGCCGGGACAACGCTGCGCCAGCTCCGTATTGATCCGGTTCATGACCGGGCCGAAATCAAATCCTTTGTTCGGCCAATCCGGCCCGCTTTGCTGCGCCCCGTGGAGCGAATAGACGATGCGAATCCGTGTCTTGCCAATTGCCTCGGCCGCGCGGAGCAAGTTGGCGGCCGGCAGAAAGCCCGCCGCTCCGGCACACGCCGCGCAGCTCGCCAGGAATTGACGGCGACTCAGGCCGCAGCACGCACATCCCGAAATGAATTCGTGTCTCTTCATAATTAGACTTTCTCAGTTCTGAACGGTTAAAAAGGTGATTATTCTTATCAGACGTTAACAGCGTGCCGGGCAATTCAACGGATTTCTGGGCTGGCTTGCCAGCGCAGGAAAAGGCGTTGAAGCGGAATGAATTTCGCGCTCCTTCGGCAGCCCAGCCGCTCCGGGGAATTCACCGCCGGCTCACCTCGGCACAATGACCAGCAGACGCAGGAAGCGGTGGGTGCTGCCCGGCGAAAACGGCGCTGTGTCGCGAACGGTAATCAACCAGTGGTCGCCCTGATCGACGCGCTGCACCACCAGAAGGTCGCTTGAATCGTCGCTGGTCCAGATGGTTGTCCAACTGCCCCCGGCCAGAGTGGAAGACGCTTCGATTACCACAGCGGCCCCGCCGAGGCTTTTGCGCAGATTGAAGGCGAGCGTCGCGCGCGGTTGACCGCCCACGGTGGCGAGCGAGCCGGTGGGCAAGATGCTTGCGGCATCAGACGCGACGGGTGATCCGGCGAGCGCAAACTCCACCGCGTTTGGGATCGTATCGCCGTCTTTGTCGGCTCCCGGCATCGAATCGCCGCCTTGGAGCGCATGCTGGTTCAGCCAAGCCGTGTAGGCGGAAGCCACTTCGACTATTACTTGTTGAGAAGCAGTGTTTCCATCCAGATCGGTGGCGGTTACAGTGAGAAGGGTTGTTCCTCCGAAAGTGCTCGCCGGCGTCAAAACGAGATTGCCGCCTTGAAGAGCGGTCGTGGCGAGACCACCTACCGAGGTTGCCGTCACGGCAAACGCCAGCGGCTCGATCTTCGTCACCGAGTTCACCAGCACGAGTTTTGACTGATCCATGGTTGCCGGCGGCGGAGGCGCGGTGTCCATCGGCCAGTCATCAAACGGGACATTCTGGCCATCGACGTTAACCGCATAGTTTCCGCCAGGCAGGGCGGCGATGGCGTCCGCGACGGTCATGCCGTTGCCGCAGACGCGGCCGAACGCGGTGAAGCCGCCGTTCTGGTTGTCGAGGTTGGCCGAGTTGTCGTTGAGATTGACGAACCATTGATCGGTCGCGCTGTGCGGATCGCTGCCGAGTTTCGCCATCGCGACAGTGCCGCGCAAGTTCTGGACGCCCGGCTCGTTGGTCGGGCTTGGGTCTGTGGGAATCTTTGTGAAGTTCGGCGGCGCCGGTTTGAATCCGCCGCCTTGAACGATGAAGCCCGGCACGGCTCGGTGGACGATGGAGTTGCTGTAGCCGCCTCGATTCACATAATTAAGGAAATTCGTCACCGTCCGTGGCGTGGCGGTGGCGTAAAGCGCGAGGTCGAAGTTCCCCTTGCTCGTGACGAACCGCACGGCCTGCTCTGTGTCTCGGTCGGCAAAGAAGCCGTTGAGTGCAAGAGTCACAGCCGGCCCGCCGGAGACGAGCGTCTGCTTCGGAATGGGCGCGGTGGCGCCCGGGGCGCCGGGCGGATAAATGACGCGCAGCGTGAGCACCTTGCTCAATGTGCCCCAGGCCGGATAGTGCACGGACAAGGTCGATGCAAAGACGCCTCCTTCCGTGGGCAAACCGGTGATCTGGTGCGTGAGGGCGTCAAACGACAGGCCCGCCGGAAGGGCACCGGCCACGCTAAAGGCATCCGGCGCCCCGCCATCGCGCGCCGCCGTTACCGTGTAGGAAAATGGCTGTCCCACAATAGAGGGTTGGTAGCTCCGGCTGGTGATTCCCGGCATGGTGACGGTGACAATCAACGAATCAGCCGACCCCGCGTCGCTGTAAATCTGGACCAAGAACTGGTAGGTCATGGCTTCGGCGGCGCCGGTGATGGAAGACAGATTGGTCGAGTTCGCTGGCAGCGTCGTTAACAGCGAAAAGCTGCCCGAGGTGCCCTGGCGGAAGCCAATGCGAAAACCGGCCTCGCCAGCCGACGTGTCACTCCACGACAGGCTGAGAGTGGTGAGGCTGGTCACACTGACGGCCAGGTTCGTTGGCGCGCTGGGTGGCGAGCTTCCGGCCTGACGGGCAAGCAAATCGCCGCCATCGAAGCCGTTCCGCTGGCCGGCCTGGGCGCTCTCCCAGCTCTTGGCCGCTGTTGCCAGTGTGACGAAGTGGCCGTCGTCGGTGAGCGTGAAATCAGCCCGCATCGGCGAGGCGAGCAAGGCAACGACGGCCAGCACCGTCAGAAATGATAGACAGCGATGTTTCATGACGGCGTGGGCTTTACCAAGGTCCGATGATTGAGGCGAGCGTTTTTAGCGGGTGATTCTCCACGAACGTCAAGGAAGGGCGGGGTTTTGGCTTTCCGCTGCGCCGTGAAATTGATGGGAGCGCAGGCGTCCTTGCCTGCGCGTGCCGCAATGGGTGTCCAGCCATCGAGTTTTGCGAAGCACTCCAGCCCGTGGCAGGCCTCACGGTTCGGTGACTTTGTTTGCCGATTAAGAACTGGCTCTGGCGGGCCGCAAAGACTCATCGTGAGCCAATGCGCAGGCAAGGACGCCCGCGCTCCTCCTGCATGGATGCGGCTCAGCCCAGCGTTCCGCGTTGCTTTCTTGTGCGCGAGTTTTAAACTCTGCGCATGACATTTCGCTCGCTTTCATTCTGTGTCGTTCTTCAGTCACTGCTGATCCTGGCCGGTGCGAGCGCTGCCTCGGCAGAACCGGCCATTCGCCACCTCCGGGAGTCCAAAGACCCGGCGCGCGCCACGCTGCGCGTCCGAACCAGCGAACGTTCACCCCATCCGATCCCAGCCTACATCACCGGGAAGTTCGCCGAGCACTTGGGCTTTAACATTTACAGCGGCATGGACGCGCAGATTCTGCGGAATCCCACGCTGGCAGACTATCCGTTCTGGACCGGCCAGATGTCGCCCGATGGCATCACCAAATTCCATTGGGAGGACGAAAAGATAAACCAAGAACTGCGGCGGCAAGCCACGCGCTTCGGCTGGCCGGAATCGGAACTCGAGGGCTTGGTGGCCGCGCGGGCCGACGGCCTGGCCTGCTTTTGGATGAGGGTGGGCAGTCGCGAGGCTGTACCGGTCAGCCCCGACACCGGGCCGCACGGCGGACGCGCTCAACGCGTGCAAGTGCGGGCCGCCGGTGAGGGCATCGCGCAATGGACGTATCTGCCGCTGCACCGCGTCCGGCGGTATGAATTTGAGGTTTTTGCCCGGTCGCCGGACGTCACGTCGCTGTCCCTCTCGCTCGCGGCTCAGGGCGCCGGCAAGTCGAACGATGCCGCCCGCGCTCTCATGAACGCAGCCACGGCCCAGGTCAAAGGTCTTGGACGAGAGTGGCAGAAGTTCAATGGAACACTGGAAGTCGCCGCGGATTTGCCTGCCGATGCCGCTTACAAGCTGGCAGTGACAGCCGACACAGCCGGACAATTTGTCGTCGGTCGCATCTTGTTGCGGCCTGCCGATCACATCCATGGCGCCGACCCGGACGTGGTGCGGTTGCTGAAGGAATCGCGGCTGCCAATCTTGCGCTGGCCGGGCGGCAATTTCGTCAGCAGCTATCACTGGGAGGATGGCGTGGGACCCATCGAACAGCGGCCCACGAAACCCAATTATGCCTGGGGCGGCGTCGAACCCAATCTCTTTGGCACCGATGAATTTATCGCTTTCTGCCGCGCAGTGGACTGCGAACCGATGATTTGCATCAACGCCGGCAGCGGCACGCCGGCAGAGGCGGCGCGTTGGATCGAGTATTGCAATGGGCCGGCCAATTCACCGCTGGGCGCTCGCCGCGCGGCCCAGGGCCATGCTGAATCCTTCAACGTTCGGCACTGGGAAGTGGGCAACGAGCTTTGGGGACGCTGGCAATTCTACTGGACCACCGCGGCCGGCTACGTGGACCGCTACGTTGAGTTCTCGAAAGCGATGCTGGCGGCTGACTCGAAAATAAAGCTCTATGCCTGTGGCGCGCCGGTCTTTTGGGGAAAGCAGTGGAACGACACTCTCATCGCCGGCACCGCTTCGCTGTTCGATATCACCACCGATCACCCGCTCATTGGCGGCAACGTTTCGCTGGCGGCGGATCCGCTCGACGTGTATCGCGATTTCATGGCCGTCCCTGAAGTGTTGGAAAGAAAATGGGCTGAGTTGCGCGATGACATGACGAAAGCCGGCATGAAGCAGCCGCGGCTGGCCGTGACCGAGCTGCAACTGTTCGCGCGGCTGGGCCGTCCGGCCGACACCAATGCTCCCGTGCGCCTGCGTCCTGAGAATCTGGTCAGCCCCGGCACGCACGCCGAAGGGCTGTACGACGTGCTCATTTACCATGCGGCGGTCCGCCTGGTACCGTTCGTCGAAATGGTCACCCATTCCGCCACGGTCAATCACGGCGGTGGCCTGCGAAAGCAGCGCGAGCGGGTTTATGCCAACCCCTGTCATTACGCGCAGACAGCCTTTGCCGCTTTTGCCGGAGCAACGCCGGTTACGGTGGAACTGGAAGCGGCCATCGAAAAAGCGCCTCTCGTTTTGCCCGAACTTAAAAGCGCGGCACCGGAAGCTTCCTTCAGTGCCATCGATGCACTGGCCGCGCTGGCCACAGATGGCAGTTTGCTTCTCTCCATCGTCCATCGCGGTTCAGCGGGGCCCATCCGTCTGGCGGTTGCATTTGAGGACTTCACACCGGCCGGCTCGGCTGAGCTGCGCACACTCACAGCGGATGTTCCGTGGGCCGCCAACTCGCTTGAAGACCCTCAACACGTCCAGCCGGTGGATTCGACCGTCACTGTTCAGGATGGAAAAATCGAACTGGAGATTCGGCCTTACACCGTGATGCGACTCCGCGTTCCCCGGCGGTCTTGAGGTCCCGAGTTTGAGGAGCGGCCGCGGCTGCGTTCGTGACCTGCTTGCCGTAGCGCTTGCGGCGCAGGCAGGGAACGCGGCCGGCATTGCAGCGCGGAATCAGCCTGAGTTCATTTCGGAAAGGTGTGTGCAAAAAGTGTAACAATTGTAACAAGATTTGCACACGCGGAGTGTAGCTTCACCCATCTTGTTTCTGTGATCTCTGGAGATCTGACGCTTGTGCCGACTTCCAGGAAGGTGTGCTGGGCGAACCGAAGCTTACGTTTCCAGGCGAAGAATCTCCGCGGCAGGCTTGCGCAGCAGTCGGCGGGTGGGCCAGTGAGCCGCTACCGCGGCGGCGAGAGGACAGGATGACGAAAAAAGCAAGCAAACCAAAGGCGTCTGAAACAGGAATCGTGGCATGGAGGTGGTTTTCATAGCATCAAGCCTAAAAGGTCATACTCCATTCTGATGAACTGGCTTCTTCCGTTCACTGGCTGCCGGTTGCGTCAATGATCCTCTGAGCCGCTGCGATCAGCGCGTTGGCGGTGGCTTGATCGATCTTCTTGCCGGCCTGGGCGAGGACTTTGTTTTGGAAGGCCTGCAGTTGGTTCACGCCTGCCGTCTGGTTGCCGCGATCAAAGGAGGCGATGGCGGCGTTGAGGCTGGCGGAAAGTTCGCCCTTGATGTTCGCGGGAATGTTTGCGGCATTCAACTCCTCGGCAAGACTCTCCATCGTTGGGGCACGGACCGCCGTGAGCACCACCAGGCTTCCAATATTTGGACAAACAACTAAAATGCGTTGCCCGTCTGGAGTTACACGAATATCTATCGGCCCGGAGGGGACGTTAATGCTTTGAATTAACTGATGATAAACATCTCCTGATTCAGCGGGATCCGTTCCGAAAACGTGGATTTGACTCAGTTGATAAGCTGAAACGAGGAGCCGGGTCCCATTTCGATCAAATGCCAGGTCACCGCGGGGTGAAGGTCCAGTCAAACCGGGAGTCGGCAGCACCGCGGTCACGCGCTGACCGATTGGATCGACTGCCGCCACAGTTTGATCTCCTGAGCATAGGACGTAGGCGATGCCCGTTTGAGGGTTCGTCGCAGCACGGAAAGGGCCACGACCGACAGGGATTTGTGCCTGCACACTTTGCGTTTCGCGATGGAATAAGGCAACAGAATCAGAGCCAAAGCAACTGACTAACAGAAGGTTCGGATCGGCGGTGGCTTCGATGTCAAAAGGGCGGGAACCAACAAAGACGCTGCTTTGAACACTCTGCCGCATCAAATCCAAAACTTGAACTCGGCCTGAACCTGAGTCGGCAAGGTAACCATATAGACCATTTGGTGAAATCCAGAGATCGTTCAAAAAGGAGGTAGGAGGCAATGGAATTCTCGTCGTGATCAGTGGGACTTGGGGATCGATAACGTCCAGTTCATGGTCCCCACCTGCAATCGTAAGATAGGCATTCCGTGTCAAGCCGCTTGGATCAAGTGCGATGCTGCTCGGATATCGCCCAACCTCTAAGGTCGCAATCACGTTTCTGGAGGGGACATCAATCACAGAAACCGTTCTCGAAAAAAGATTGAGAATGAGGAGCCTAGTTCCGTCAAGTGAAAGCAGAAGATTGTGCGGGCCGGCACCCACCGGAATGGTGGCGACAACCTCCAGTATATCTAAATCTGGGTATCCTATTGACTCCACCTCACACTACAGGTTGTTATTGGGAGTTC
>ERZ1292640.1238-Hain-H43-02um-R1-1238-length-21131-cov-30_pt1 | contig 21131 bp, 15 predicted proteins | sample MGYA00564404_ERZ1292640 | MGnify/ENA primary metagenome ERZ1292640 (study PRJEB36523, sample SAMEA6512636) | groundwater metagenome | collected 2019-01-08 | study: AquaDiva: Metagenomics assemblies of 32 groundwater samples
GAGAGCCGCTGGCCCCACCCTGACGCCCGGCTGATGATCCTGGACATCGGCGGCGGCAGCGCCGAGCTGATCGCCAGCGAGAACGGCCGTATGCGGGAGGCGGTGTCGCGTCCGCTGGGCGCCATCCGCCTGCAAGAGATGTTCTTCGAGCACGACCCGCCGGCCGCCGAGGAGCTCCACCGGTTGCAGGAGTACATCGCCGAGAAGCTGGCCGTGCCGTTGCGCCGCTTCGGCGACGGGAAGTTCGGCCGGATGATCGCGACGTCGGCAACGGCCCAGACGGTGGCCTCCGCCGTTCACCGCCTGGGGCGCGCCGAACGCGAGGAGGCCGACCGGCTGCGCGTTCCGACGGCCCAGGTGCGGAAGCTGTACGGAAAGCTCTGCGGGCGCAACCTGGCCCGGCGGCGTAAGATCCAAGGAATCGGCCCGCGGCGGGCCGAGATCATCATCCCGGGGACGGCGGTGCTGCTGCGCGTGCTGGAGGCGTGGCGCTTCCCGGCTTACTACTACTCGGCCGCCGGGGTGCGGGACGGCATCATCGCCGATTTGGCCGCCCGCGGCGTGGGCCGCGAGCTGTCGCAACTGGACCGCGAGCAGCGCCGTGAGGTCGAGCAGCTTACCCGCCGCTACGCGGTCATTCCGGCTCACGCCCGCAAAGTGGCCGAGATGGCCCACGCGCTGTTCGTCTCGCTCCAGCCGCTGCACGAGCTGCCGCCCGCCTATGGCAAGCTGCTGGAAGCGGCCGCCTGGTTGCACGATGTCGGCCACTACGTAAACGACGTGAGCCACCACAAGCACTCCTACTACCTGGTGGCCAACTCCGACATCGCCGGCTTCACCAACCGCGAGCGGGAGTTCGTCGCCAGCCTGTGCCGGTACCACCGCAAGGCGATGCCGGCGGCCGACCACGGCGACTTGCAGGCGTTGAACGGGGAGGAGAAGCGGGCGCTGGGGCGGCTGTCGGCCCTGCTGCGGCTGGCCGACAGCCTGGACCGGAGCCATGAACAACGGGTAGAATCAATCCACTGCCGGATTCGCGAGGACCAGGTGGCCATCCAACTGGTTTCGTCCCAGGAGGTGGATCTGGAGCAGTGGGCGGCGCGGCGCGACGGCGAGATTTTCCGCCAGGTGTTCGGGCGGTCGCTGGCCGTGACCAGGGCGCCGCAATCGTGACATGGCACGCAAGCGAGCAAAGACGGACGCGGGGGCGCCGATCGGGCAACACGCCCGCGAGCAGGCCTCGGCCCTGCTGCGACGGTTCGCCTTCCAGATGAACCGCACCGCCCGGCAGGCGGACGCCGACGCGATCCACGATATCCGGGTGGCCATCCGCCGCTTCAGCCAGTGCCTGCGGGTGTTCAGGCAGTTCTTTCCCAAGGGCAGGGCGAAGAAGGTCCGGGCGGAGATGAAGTCGGTGCTGGACCTGGCCGCCGAGGTGCGCAACCGCGACATCGCGCTGGAGCTGCTCAAGGAGGCGGGGATCGAGGACGGGTCGCGGCTGGGGCGCGGTTTCGCCCGCGAGCGGCGGCAGACGGAGGAGGCGCTGCGGGCAGCCATCCGGCGGCTGGCGCGGCAGAACTTCTCGCGGAAGTGGCGCGCCCAGTTACAGGTTTGACCATGGCCAAGGCGAAGAAAGCGATCAAGTGGGACGAAGAGGCCAGCGCGGCGGTGAACGCGCGCCGCAAGCTGCCGCCGCTGGTGGAGGGGTATTTCGCCGAGGGCCGCGCCCTGGTCAACGGCAACCCGCCGCCCGAGGCGCTGCACCAATTCCGCCTCCACAGCAAGCGGCTGCGCTACACGCTGGAGTTGTTCCGGCCCGTCTACGGCCCCGGCTTGGAGCAGCGGCTGGACGGAGTGCGGGAGATCCAGCAATACCTGGGCGATCTCAACGACTGCGCCGCCACCGAGCGGCTCATCACCGCCGCGCTGCCGGCCCGCGCCGCGGAGCGGAAGAAGATGGAGGCCTTTCTACGCGTCCGGGCGCAGCAGAAGACCACCGACTTCCGCCGCTACTGGCGCACCGCCTTTGACGCCGCCGGCCGCGAGCAGTTGTGGACGAGCTACCTGAAGCGTGTGGCGCGGGGCTGAATAAGGGGGAATTTCGAGGTTGTGTAGCCTGTCACCGAAATTAATCTTGCTGGTGGTGGCGCTGGGGGCGCAGGCCCAGATCCAGCCGGCGCTGGAGCGGCTGCGGGTGCTGGCCAGCGTGCTTATGATAGGCGCCCACCCCGACGACGAGAACACGGCGCTGCTGGCTTACTTCGCCCGCGGGCGAAAGGCGCGCGCCGCTTATCTCTCCGTCACCCGCGGCGAGGGCGGGCAAAACCTGATCGGCTCGGAGCAGGGCGACCTGCTGGGCCTGATACGCACCCAGGAGCTGCTGGGCGCGCGCCGCATCGACGGGGGCGAGCAGTTCTTCACCCGGGCCATCGACTTCGGCTTCTCGAAGAGCGAGGAGGAGACGCTGGCCAAGTGGGGGCGCGAGCGGGTGCTGGCCGACATGGTCTGGATCATGCGCAGCTTCCGCCCCGACGTGGTGGTGCTGCGGTTCTCGGGCACCGGGCGCGATGGGCACGGCCACCATACGGCCTCGGCCAGCCTCGGCCGGGAGGCCTTCGCGGCCGCCGCCGACAAGAGCCGGTTCCCCGAGCAGTTGAAGCGGGTCGAGCCCTGGCAGGCGCGGCGGCTGCTGTGGAACGTATTCAGCTTCACGCCGCAGCAGGAGAAGGAGGCCGGCACGCTGGCCGCGCGCGTCGAGATCGACGCCGGCGCGTACGACCCCATCCTGGGTTACTCCTACGCGGAGATCGCCGGCATGGCCCGCAGCATGCATCGCAGCCAGGGATTCGGCGCGCCGCAGCGGCGCGGTCCGGCGAAAAACTACTTCCTGCATCTGGCCGGCGAGCCGGCGGTGAAGGACGTGTTGGACGGCATCGACACTACCTGGAACCGCCTGCCGGGCGGCGGCGAAGTGGACCGCATCCTCGCCGAGGCGGTCCGGACGTTCCAGGCGGCGCACCCCGAGCGCACCATCCCGCTGCTGGTGAAGGCGCGGCCGCTGATCGCGGCGATCAAGCATCCCTGGGCGGCGCGCAAGCTGGAGGAACTGGACGAGGCGGTCGCGCTCTGCGCGGGGCTGTGGCTGGACGCGGTCTCGGACCGCCACACCGCCGAGCCCGGCTCCCAGATCAGGGTCCGCGCCGAGGCGCTCAACCGCTCGCCGGCGCCGCTGCGGCTGGTCTCGGTAGCGCTGGAGCGGGGCGCCGCGGTGGAAGCGCAGCCCGCCGATGTCGAGTTGCGCGAGAACGAGATGGTTACGCGCGAGCTCGCCTGGAAGTTCAAGGACGACGAGCCGTACTCAACGCCGTTCTGGCTGGCGCGGCCGAAGCAGGGCGAGACGTATGCGATCGCCGAGCAGGCGCTGGTGGGCCTGCCCGAGGGCGCGCCAGTGCTGCGGGCGCGCTTCCGGCTGCGGGTGGAATCGCAGGAGCTGGAAGTGGCGCGCCCGGTGCGCTACCGTTACGTGGACCGCGTGCTGGGCGAACTGGCCCGCCCGCTGGAGGTGGCGCCGGCGGTCGCGCTGCGGCTCTCGCAACCTGTTCTGCTCTTCCCAAATGAGCAGGCCCGGACGGTGGAAGTGGAGGTGAAGGCCAACGTCGCGAACGCGGCCGGCGAGGCGCGGCTGGAAGCCCCGGCGGGCTGGCGGGTCGAGCCCAAGTCGCGCGCGTTCCGGCTCGCAGACATCGGCGAGCAGGTGGCGCTCTCCTTCGAGGTCGCGCCGCCCAAGGCGACGGGGATTGCCCAGCTCCGGGCGGTGGCCGCGGTTGGAACGCGGCAGGTGGCCGCCGGGACCGAAGTGGTCACGTATCCCCACATCCCACCGCAGACCCTGTTCCCGCCGGCGGAGGCGAGACTGGTGCGGTCCGACATCCGCGTGCTGGCGAAGAGGATCGGCTACGTGATGGGCGCCGGCGACGAAGTGCCGGACGCGCTGCGGCAGTTGGGCTGCGAGGTTACGCTGCTCGGCGCCGATGACCTGGCGCGCGGCGAGCTGGGCCGCTTCGATGCGGTGGTTACCGGGGTGCGCAGCTACAACGTGCGCGCCGATCTGCGGGCCAACCAGCAGCGGCTGCTGGAGTACGTCAAGCAGGGCGGCACGCTGGTGGTGCAGTACAACACGCTCGAGTTCGGCCAGGCCGGCAACACGCTGGCGCGGATCGGGCCGTACCCGTTGCGCGTGGGCCGGGAGCGGGTGGCGGTGGAAGAGGCGCCGGTGGCGTTCCCCAACCCGCAGCACGCGGCGCTGCGGGCGCCGAACGAGATTTCGCAGGCGGACTTCGCGGGCTGGATCCAGGAGCGCGGCCTGTACTTCGCCAGCGAGTGGGACCCGCAGTACCAGCCGCTGCTGGAGTCGCACGATCCGGGCGAGCCGCCGCGAGCGGGCGGGACGCTGGTGGCCCGCTACGGGCAGGGCGTCTACGTCTTCACCGCCTATTCCTGGTTCCGGCAACTGCCGGCCGGCGTGCCGGGCGCGTTCCGCATCTTCGCCAACCTACTGAGCGCGGGGCAGACGGTGCAATGACCACCGGGCCGCAGCGGGACGAGCCGCCTCCATTCTGGGGAAGCTGGCGGCGGGTGTACCTGGGCGTCCTGCTCTATCTGGCGACGCTGATCGGGCTGTTCTGGGCGTTCGCGAGGGCCTTCACAAGATGAGGCCGCTCGACTGGGTGGTGCTGTTCGGGTCGCTGGCGGGCATCGTGACTTATGGCCTGTACAAGGGCCGCGGCAGCGACACGGTGAACCAGTACCTGCTGGCCGGCAAGACGATGCCGTGGTACGCCATGGCCCTGTCGATCATGGCCACCCAGGCCAGCGCCATCACTTTCATCTCCACCACCGGCCAGTCCTACGTCGATGGGATGCGCTTCATCCAATTCTACTTCGGCCTGCCGGTGGCGATGGTGATCCTGTCGGCGACGGCGGTGCCGATCTTCCACCGCGCCAACGTCTACACCGCCTACGAGTACCTGGAGCAGCGCTTCGACGCCAAGACGCGGGCGCTGGTGAGCGCGGTGTTCCTCATCCAGCGCGGCCTGGCCTGCGGCCTGGCGCTGTACGCCACCGCCATCGTGCTCACCGTGTTGCTGGGCTGGCCGGACTGGATCACCACCGTGCTGATGACCGGCCTGGTGATCCTGTACACCGTGCTCGGCGGCGTCAAGGCGGTGACCTGGACCGACGTGCAGCAGATGCTGATCATCTTCGCCGGGCTGATCGTGGCCCTGCTGACGGCGATTCTGCTGCTGCCCGGCGAGGTGTCGTTTCTGGACGCACTGGCGCTGGCCGGGGCGGCCGGCCGGTTGAATGCGGTCGATGCCAGCTTCAACCTGCGCACCAACTACACTCTCTGGAGCGGGCTGATCGGCGGGACGTTCCTGGCGCTGTCGTATTTCGGCACCGACCAGTCGCAAGTGCAGCGGTACCTGACCGGGCGCTCGATCGCGCAGAGCCGGCTCAGCCTGCTGTTCAACGCGGTGGCCAAGGTGCCCATGCAGTTCGTGATCCTGTTCATCGGCGCCATCGTGTTCGTGTTCTTCGTCTTCGAGAAGCCGCCGCTCTTGTTCCATCCGGTGGAGCTGGAGAAGATCCGCGGGCGGGCGGAGTTCGCCGAAGTGGAGGCCCGCTACAGCCGGGCGTTCGACCAGCGGCGCGGCGCGGCCATGGACTTCCTGCGCGCGCACCGTGGCGGCGACCCGATCCGGACGGCTCGCCAGGTGGAGGAATACCGGCGGGCGCAAAAGGAACTCGACGCGGCCCGCGCCCAAGGCGCCGGGCTGGCGGAGAAGGGCAACGACACCAACTACATCTTTCTTACCTTCGTCACCCGCTACATGCCGGCCGGGGTGGTGGGGCTGATCATGGCCGCCATCTTCGCGGCGGCGATGTCGTCGGTCTCGGCCGAGATCAACTCGCTGGCCACCGTGACGGTGATCGACATCTACAAGCGGCATGTGCGCAAAGCGGCCAGCGACCGCGAGTACCTGTGGGCCTCGCGGCTGGGCACCGCCTTCTGGGGCTGCTACGCGATGGCGTTTGCGCAGTACGGCAGGGAACTGGGTTCGCTGATTGAAGCGGTCAACCGGGTCGGCTCGCTGTTTTACGGCGCGATGCTCGGGGCGTTCGTGCTGGCGTTCTTCTTCCCGCGGGTGCGGGGCACGGCCGCCTTTCTCGGGGTGCTGGCCGGCGAGGCGGCTATCTTCTACGCCCATTTGTTCACTGGGATCGCCTTCCTCTGGTACAACGTGCTGGGCTGCCTGGTGGTGGTGGCAACGGGATTGGCTGTGCAGCGGGCCGCGGAGCGGGGGCGGATGCGGTTATAATGCCCCTTGTACATTGCGGGAGACTCACATGGGAATGTCTGACATCGCACAGGCTGTAGCCTTGTTTCTGCTCCAGGAGACCCAGCCGGAAGCGGCCCAAGACAGCACGGTGACGAACGTGAAGATTGTCGCCGGTGTGCTGGCGCTGATCCTGGTGGCGGTCATCATCCTGCGGCGGAAGAAGAAGAAGAAGGCCGAGGAGGAGTTTTGAGGGGGGCGACCGGCGTAGCGCATGCCTTAGCTTGCGCCTACCGCCGGCCGAACCACGAGGCGAGGCCGGAAAGCAGCGAGGCGCTTTTGGCGGGCCGCTGGCGGCCGGTCAGGCGGTCGGCCAGCGCGGCTACGCTCTTGCCGAAGCGGCTAGCGATGGGAACCGGCTTGCCATCCATCATGGCCTTCTGGATGGCTTCGTAGTCGCTCGGCAGCGTGTGGAAGATCCTGCCTTGCAGAGCCTCCTCAATGGCCGGCGTCGCCAGCCCGCGGTCGGCCGAATAACGATTGACCACCAGCCGGATCTGGGAGCGGTCGAGCCCATTGCCGCCCAGGAAGGCGAGCGTGCGCTGGGTGGCATGCAGCGCCGGCAGTTCATTGGTGGTCACCAGCAGCAGTTCGTCGGCCAGTCTGGCCAGGGCGAGATTCCAATCTCCGTAAGCGCAGCCGCTATCGACCACCACGACATCGTAAAGGCGGCGGCAATACCGTAGCAGTCCGGCCGCGTCCCAGTCTTCCGAGGAGCCATTGGGTGGATCCTCGGGAGACAACAGGATGTCGATGCCGGAAACGGGATTCACCAGCACTTTCCAGAGGTCGGCGTCCAGCCGGTCCACGTGCGCCAGGGCATCCACAACGCTGTAGCTGGACTTCAGCTTCAGCAGGAAGGCCACCGTACCGGTGAGCGGGTCCAGATCGGCCAGCAGCACCTTGCTGTTTCCCGGCGCCTTGAGGCGATAGGCCAGGTTGCAGGCGATACTGGTGGCGCCGCAGGCGCCCTTGCCGGGCATCACGCAGTAGAGCCGGGCGAGCTTCTCCGGAACCTGGCTGCCCGACGGCTGGAAGCGGTGGAGCTTTTCCAGGGCGGCGGTGAGCTGGTCGGCAGTGAAGGGCTGAATCAGGAACTCGCTGGCGCCCTGGCGCAGGCAGCGCAGGATGAGATCGGGGTCGTTGCCCGACAACAGCACCACAATCGGCAGGCCAGGCTGGCGGGCGGCGATGTCGGCGGTCAGGTGCAGGGCGGTTTCCCGCTCGGATTCCACTTCCAGGAAGCACAATTGAAGGCCCGGCGTGGCCAGGAGTCTGGCCAACGTGCCGGCGGGCGGATAAGAGTATTGCGGGATTATTGCCGTCTCCGGGGCGTGAGCGGAAACCAGCGGCAGCAACTGGGCCGCTACCTCCCGGTTCGGACACAGGAGCAGGATCTTCCTCTCCCGTTCAGACCTGAGCGCGGGCGGTGGCATCGACACGCGGGACGACAGCAATATCCCGCAAGAAGTACATCGGCTGGCAGGGAGGGAATCTTGAGGGCGGGCGCCCGTTGAATCCGGGCGCGCGGAGTGGTATAAACACCGCTAGGGTCTCCTGCCGGACCGGCAGCGGCGCCGGCGAGAGGAAGGGAGGTACAGGATGAAGAAGTCGTCTTTTCTCAGTCTGCTGCCCATCATCGCGGCGCTGCTCGCGCTGGTTGGGTCGCTTTATGCGCAGGCCATCAGGGGCAGCCTGGTCGGCACGATTACCGACAGCACCGCTGCCGTAGTGCCGGAGGCGAAGGTGACGATCACCGAACTCAACACCGGCTTCACCCGCAGCGCCCAGACCAACGAGAGCGGCCACTACGTGTTCGGAAACCTGGACCAGGGCGTCTACCGGGTCGAGGTGGAACACACCGGCTTCAAGAAGGCGGTGCGGGACCGCGTCGATGTGCTGGTGAATACCACCGTTCGCGTGGATCTGCAATTGCAGCCGGGACAGATCTCGGAGTTTATCGAGGTGGTGGCGACCGTGCCGCTGCTCCAGACCGACCGCTCCGACGTGGGCCGCAAGGTCGAGATCCGCCAGGTCCAGGACTTGCCGCTCACCATGAATCGCAACTTCCAGATGCTGATTGCCATAGTGCCGGGGGCGGCGCGGCCCTGGCGGCCGCACTCGGAGTTCTTCAACCCCCAGGACAGCATGGCCACCCCGGTCAACGGACAATCCCGGTACTCGAACAACGTCCAGTTGGAGGGCATCGACAACAACCACCGCACGGGCCTGCTGACGGCGCTGATCCCGCCGATCGAGGCGCTTCAAACCGTGGACATCACCTCCAGCAACTACGATGCCGAGCTGGGGCGGGCCGGCGGCGCGGTCATCAACCTCACTCTCCGCTCGGGCACCAACGACTTTCACGGCAGCTTGTTCGAGTTCAACCGGGTGAGCAGGACGGAGGCGCGCAACGTCTTCGCCACCCGCAAGGCCCCGACGGTGCACAACCTTTACGGCGGCACGATCGGCGGGCCAATCCGGCGCAACAAGACCTTCTTCTTCGCCGACTACGAGGGCCTCAAGGACCGCCGCGGCGATCTGACGCGCAACACGATTCCCACCATGGATTTCCGCCGCGGCGATCTCAGCGCCGCGACCTCGACGATCTATGACCCGCTGACCGGCAGGCCGGACGGCACCGGGCGCGCGCCATTCGCCGACAAACGGATTCCCGACAGCCGGATCAGCCCGATCGCCAGGAAGATCCTGAGCTTCATCACGCCGCCGACCTTCCCGGGGGTGTCCACGAACTTCGAGATGGCCTCGGTCCGGCAGAAGGACCGCCACAGCGGCGACGTGAAGCTCGATCACCAGTTCAACGAGAGCAACACCCTGATGTACCGCCACAGCTATCAGCGGGCCAGGATCTTCGATCCGCCGCAGTACGGCCTCTACGGCGGGCCCAAGGCCGGCGGTTTTGGCGGCGAGGGAACCCAGCTCTCGCAGAACACCGCACTGAACTACACGCACATCTTCAGCCAGCGGACCATCACCGAGCTGCGGTTCGGCGTGATGCGCTACCGCAACGACGCCAACAACCACGACACGGGACTGAAGACCTCCGAGGAGCTCGGCATCCGCGGCGCCAACCTCGATCGCTGGACCAGCGGCCTGACTTCGATCTCGATTGACGGCTACTCGAACCCGGTGGTCGGTTTTTCAGCCAGCCTGCCGTGGATTCGGTCGGAAACCAACTTCGACCTGGTGTCGAACTGGACGCGCATTTCCGGAAACCACACGTTGAAAGTCGGGGCCGACATTCGCCGCAACCGTGACGATCTGCTCCAGACCCAGACCTACAACCCGCGCGGCGTGTTCACCTTCCGGGCGGGACCGACGGCCTTGAACGGAGACCCAAGGACCAGCTTCGGCAACTCGTTCGCCGCGTTTCTGTTGGACGTGCCCAACGAGTTCGGCCGCGACCTCTCGGGGATCTTCCCCACCTTCCGCCAGACCCAGCTCTTCACCTACTTCCAGGACAAGTGGCAGATCACTCCCAAGCTCACCATGGATCTGGGTCTGCGCTACGAGGTTTACGTGCCGCCCACGACGGTCCACAAGGGCGGGTTCTCAAACTACAACCCCGAGAACAACACGCTGGAACTGGCCGGCCTGGGCAGCATTCCGTGGGATCTGGGGCTGGAGACCGACTTCAAGAATTTTGCCCCGCGCCTCGGGCTGGCCTACCGGCTGACGCAGGGGACGGTGTTGCGCGGCGGTTACGGGATCACCGTAGATCCCTCCTATCCGGACGACAAGTGGGCGTTCAACTTCCCGGTGAAGCAGAACAACGCGTACCCGGCGGAGCATTCCTACGCTTCGCCGGGTTCGATGGCCACCGGCTTCCCGCCCCCGCGGCCGACCGAGCTTCCCACCGAGGGCATCATTCGCAACGCGCCGGCGCAGTCGTATCTATATCTGCCGCGCGACCTGCGCCAGGGCTACGTGCAGGCCTGGAACCTGACCATTCAGCAGGCGCTGCCCTGGAAGTTCGCCTTCGAGGCCGGCTACGTGGGCAACCACGGCGTGGGCATCCTCGGCAACCGGAACATCAATGCCGCGCTGGTCCCCGGAACGGGCGCCGCCAGCCAGCCGCTGAACCAGAAGTTCGGCCGCCGGGCCAGCACCGGGACCTGGGTGCCAACGGGATCGCACTACCAGTCGCTCCAGGTGAAACTGGACCGCCGCTTCTCCGAGGGCTTCGCCCTGACGACCGCTTACACCTACGGCAAGGCCATCAACTTCATGGACAACAACGGCGGCTTCCATATCCCCGCCGTCATGGCGGTGAACCGCGGTCGGGCGGGCTTCGACACCACCCATGTTTATGTGCAGAGCTTCGTCTACGAGCTGCCGTTCGGGCCGAAGGGCCGCTGGGCGCAGGCCGGTCTGCAGCGATGGTTGCTGGGCGACTGGCAGGTCAGCGGCGTCTTTTACGCCTATACCGGACAGCCGCTGGGCATAACTTACAGCGCGGCCACGCTGAACGCGCCGGGCAACAACAACCGGCCCGACGTCAACGGCACGCCGGAGATTTACGGCGCCGTGGGCAGGGGCGCGAAATGGTTCGACGCGACCAAGTTCTCGGCTCCGCCGCCGAACACTTACGGCAACGTGGGGCGGAACGTTTTGGGCGGGCCGGGCATGGTCGGCCTGGACTTCGCCCTGTTCCGCAGGTTCCCGGTGATCAAGGAACGGCTGAGCGGCGAGCTGCGGATGGAGTCGTTCAACTTCACCAACACGCCGCACTTCTCGAACCCCAGCGGCGACTTCGGCGGCGCCAGCTTCGGCGAGGTGACCGGCGCCGCCGCGGACCAGCGAACCTTCCAGTTCGCCCTCAAGCTGGTCTTCTGACCGGGGGGCTCCCCCCCATCAAAATTCTGAGACGGGCGCGGCGCTGGCGGGACTAATCCTTTTTAGACCGCGCGTGGATATAGGAGTGAGGGTTGATGTCCTCCCCAGCGAAAAGGAGTGTTGAAGCTCGGGCGGTAGCGTCTCGGGGAGAGGCCGCAGCGGAGCGGTTTGCTGTGGGGATGAAGGCGGCACTCCCTCGGCCCGTCCGCTGGGGCCGTAACGCGCCCGCCGGCGGCGCCAAATCTCGCTTGCGAACCCTGAGTGGTCCTCGGGTGACGTGGCAGGGACAAACTCGATGCCCTTCCGCAAGTCGGTAGTGGGTCAGTTTCCGGATAGGGCGTTGTACAGCCAGGTGGTTCGTGCACCGTAATTTCGGAGCCTCTGAGACGACCGGCTCGGCCCATTACGGTCTACGGACGGTTGACGCCTTGCCACCAGTAATCACTTGCAGCTTGCCCCTGAAGGGCTGGCGGGGCCAGTCCTGGGCTGTCAGAGATGGTAGCCTAGACCATTGACAGCGTGCGTGCAACCCTGTCACGTTTGGGAGTTCGAGCATTACGGCCATGGCGCGAGCAGACCTCCTCATTTCGCTGGTGAAGGCCGCCGCGACCGGCGATCAAGGCCTCTTTCGAAGGACTGTTGAGGCGATGGTCGCTGAGGAGCGCGCGAAACACCATGGTGTACTTGCGAAGCAACTTGAGGAGCAGATGAATCGGAACGGCGCCCTGGCGAGAACAGAGGCTGTGCTCACTCGACCACAAACGGCCCAGGACTTGGTCTACGAGCTAAGCCCAAGGCGGACCTTCGCTGACCTGGTACTCAATCCCACGGTTCGAAAAGCAATCGATGAGCTCGTCCAGGAGCATCACCGCGCAGACCTCCTGCGGTCGTACAACCTGCAGCCCCGAAACCGCGTCCTCCTCACCGGCACCCCAGGCAACGGCAAGACATCGCTCGCGGAGGCACTCGCCGATGCGTTGATGGTGTCGCTCGTTGTTGTCCGGTACGACGGGCTCATCACAAGCTATCTCGGTGAGACAGCCTCACGATTGCGGCGCCTCTTCGATCTCGCGCACACGCGCAGATGCGTCCTCTTCTTCGACGAGTTCGACACGCTCGGGAAGGAGCGAGGCGACATCCACGAGACGGGCGAAATTAAACGCGTGGTGAGCTCGCTCCTTCTCCAGATTGATGATCTCCCCTCCCACGTGGTCGTCGTCTGCGCCACGAACCACCCCGAGCTCCTCGATCGAGCCGTGTGGAGGAGATTCCAGATCACGCTCGAACTGGCTCCCCCGACCAGAAACCAGATCGCGGAGTACTTTTCCCTCTACACTCAACGACTAAAGTTCTCGTTCGGCTTCACGCCCAGAACGCTCGCAGACAGGCTCGCCGGCGCCAACTACTCGGACCTCGAACAACTCGTGGCGGATGTCGCGAGAGCTTACGTGCTCGCACTCCCCAACGCGGATGGCAAAGCGATAACCGCACGCAAGCTCCAGGAGTGGAAACAACGCCCGACCGCGCAACGGAGCAAGGCGACGAAGCAGCATCGAACCTCCAATGCCTGAGCTGCCGTTTCTCTTCTTCCCGCCTCCAACCGTCACCACAAAGCGAAAACTCAGCGGCGGACCACGAAAATACCGAATACCCACCGCCGCGCAGCAGCGGGAGCGACTCCAGACCAACTTCGACACGATCGCGCAAAGCCTCCAAGACCTCCAGACAACGGTCGCAGGAATCGAACCCGAACAGGTCATCGTCCTCGAAACCCTCACAAGCGCGGTCCAGGACGTCGCCAAGGCAGCCGCAAGAATCCCTGGACTCGAATGGCTCGCGGAACGCGATCTCGACGACGTCGCTCCGGAACACGGCTTCGAGAACGAACAAGAGCCAGGCGCAAGCGTGCCACGAAGGCTCTACGCCCTGATGAGCAACCAGCGGGCAATGGACCAATTGCTTGTGCTGTGGCACGACTGGACGGAGAATCCGACCCAGCGACTCAAGTACGGCTTCAGCCCGTTCAAACACCTCTTCGAGTTGCTCCGAGACGTCCGTCGTTGGAGCCCAGAAGACCGTATCGCAGAAACCGGCATTCTCAAGTGCTGGCGGGAAGCTGTCGCCATCGACGCGATGACACCCTTCGAGGTCGAGTTTTGGTTCCGCTCCGATCCAGCAAGACGACAGCAAGCCTTCGCGGAGGTCGAGCGTCTAGTCCGGGAACTCGGCGGTCAATGCCTCGACCACGCCGCCATTCCCAAAATCCTCTACCACGCGGCCCTCGTCGAAATCCCAGGAAGGGTAGTCCAGCAGTTCCTCACTGAGATCGAGACAGGAAACTACTCAGCGCTCCTCCGCAGCCAGGGAGTGATGTTCTTTCGCGCACGGGCACAATCAGCGTTCGGCCTGCGTCCGGTCGAGCAGGTTCCCTTCGATCTGGAGGAGCGACTACGCGAACAAGGTGCCGCAAACCCAGACCCAATCGTCGCCGTGCTGGACGGCCTCCCCGTCGAGAATCACGCCGCGCTCGGGGGGCGCATCGTCGTCGACGATCCCGACGACCACCGAACACGCTATCAGGTAGCACAGCAACAGCACGGGACGGCCATGGCATCCCTGGTCATCCACGGTGACCTGCATAACGACGCCCCCGCACTCCAACGAAGGATTTACGTCCGCCCCATATTTCTGCCTGAGCCATTCTTTGGCAGAAAGGAGGTTACGCCGCCAAATCGCTTACTCGTCGACCTGATACACCGAGCGGTACGCCGACTCTTCGAAGGAGACGGTGAACAACCAGCAGTAGCACCCACCGTACGGATCATCAACCTGTCAGTCGGTGATCCCGAGCAACCTTTTCACCGCGAAATGAGCCCACTCGGCCGGCTCCTCGACTGGCTCTCCTGGCACTATAAGGTTCTCATCATCGTCAGCATCGGTAACCGCGACTTGCCCATAGCGCTAGACGCCAACTGGCAACAACTGTCGGATGATGACCTGGTATCAACCGTCCTGCGCAGGATGCAGCGAGAGCAGTATGACCGACGCCCACTCTCACCAGCCGAGGCGATCAACTGCCTTTCCGTCGGTGCGGCACACGCGGATGCGTGCCCCGTCTACGACCCAGGCCCAAGGGTCGACCTCTTGCGTGGACGACGACTGCCAAGCCCACTCAACACGGTCGCAACCGGCTTTCGGCGTTCCACCAAACCAGAAATCCTCCTGCCCGGGGGACGCTTGCTCTTCCGCCAAGACCCCAACGACCCTGCACTCTTCTCCCCCGTCGATAGCGCGAACCCGCCAGGAATCCTGACGGCCACTCCAGGCCTCGCTCCGATGGAACTCAGCCGGGTGCGCTACAGCTGCGGCACAAGCAACGCCGCCGCACTCGCAAGCCGGTGCGCAGCCCTCGCCTATGAGCGTCTCTCAGCACTCGACCTCCCAGAGGGTTGTGTACCGCTCAACAACGAGTACTACGCTGTCCTCCTCAAAGCACTCGTCGTCCACGGTGCCTCCTGGCGCGAAGCGGAGGCGTCCATCGAGAGCGCCTTCCCTGACCTCGCTGGTGACTGGCAACAACGCGCGAGACTTAAGCAACAGTTCCTGGGGTATGGTGAAGTCGACATCAACCGGTGCCTCTCATGCACCGACCAGCGCGCCACACTCCTCGGCTGGGGACGAATCTCCGAGGGAGAAGGGCACCAATTTGAGTTGCCGTTGCCACCATCCCTGGCCGCCCGCACCGAGCTTCGGCGGCTCACAGCAACCCTCGCCTGGTTAACGCCCACCAACCACAAGCACCGGAACTATCGCACGGCACAGCTCTGGATCGACGTGCCTAACGACGGCATCGGCACAAAAACGTGCGGACTCGATGCCAAGTCCGCCCAGCGCGGCACCGTGGAACACCGGGTCTTCCAGGGCACCGATGCCGTCCCGTTTCTCGGTGGGCACCGCCTCCGGCTTCTCGTCAGCTGCCGCGAGGACGCAGGCAAGCTCGACACTCCAGTTGCATACGCAATCGCGGTCACCCTGGAAGTCGGGGCAAACGTCGACATCGACATCTACCAGGAAATCAGCGCACGGATTCGCCCATTGGTGGAGGTCGAGGCGACTTCATCGCACGCCTCTTCAGGCCAGCCATAGGTTTCGGATACCGGTTGGTCCCCGGCACATTATGAACGCAGCCATCCGCTGACTCGACCTCCAGGCTGTCGTTCGAGGCGGCCCTGCTTCCGGACAGAGGCGTGTCCTATGGACAAATCTGCATGACGCCGCTGGGTTGGACCGAATCGGCGTCACTTGGCCGCATAGTCGGCAAACCGGAAACTGACCCACTACCCGCAAGTCCATCTGCGGCGCCTGGCCCGTGACAGTCATCACCACAGCCATCCATGCACCCAGACTGCGCGCGCCCGTGGCGGCGGGGTTGAACTCCCGTGTCTTCACACCCAGGCCGTAAGCCTTGAGCACGCGGTCGGCCCGCTGATTGCAACTCCAGCAGGCGCGGAGTACGTTGGACGGCGCGTTGTTGGCCTGGTGCCCATCCAAGACGGACGGCTTTCCCCTTGCGGGCCTGGACTTGCTTGCAGGTGAGTTGCTTCACCCCTCCACTGTGGGGCCGGCGGCCGTGTTGTGTCGAAATGAAACATTCACCGTGGGGGTTGTTTCGGCGATCAATTGCCGCCGCCGTTTTCTTCGCTTGCCTGCGTAGCGGCGGCACCCACAGGCTGCGCGAGTGATTCACAGACAGGGATGCCGGCGTCAACCGCAGTGCTCTCTCTGCGGCCCGCTTGCCGACCGGATCGCCCACGCAGATCGGCGTCAGCTTGCATGCGGAGCAACGTTGGGGGGGCAAAAGCACAACTTTCTGCAACGGCGCAGGACCCTCACGTCGTCATTCCCGCCAAATTGAAAAGCCGGTTCGCCGCTCTCGCCGGTCGATGGCACTTTGGGGATGCCCACAGTCAGTGATTGCCGCGCCAATTGCGCGCAACGCGAGCTGTCTATGGAACTGGAGAACTGCTACGAGGTCAAGTACAGTCACCCAGGCGCCGTAGTCTGTAAACGTACTGGCGTGATGGCGGCACTGTGATATCCATGGGATGTCGCAAACAGCCCCCCGCATCGGTGCCTGACTTGGCAGGTGTCGCAAACTGGCAGGTACAGCACCTTCCAGTCAGAAATACTCCGGCATGCAAACCCCCACATATCGGTCTCCAGCACGCAGAGTGGATGATTGAAGATAGAGACGCGCAAACCCAAGAAAGCAAGGTGCCGCACGGCTTCGCGTAGGGCGGAGCCGTACTCCTTTGGGTCAATCCAGAGCTGTTGGCGCTGCGCCAGCGCCCACCCATGCACCTCCATACCCATAATCGCGATGTGAGTGCAGAAGGCTAAGTTCCGCCCTATGAAACGCGAGAGTGGCACGAGACGGCCAGCGTTTAACCGATGCACGACGACACGGACCTCGACGCGGATACCGCATCTCCTCAGGTTCATTAGCCCCAGGATCGCCTCATCAAAGGCACCCCGTCGTTGGGCGATCCAATCGTGGAGGTCAGCGATATCGGCGTGAATGGGGACCCCGACGACAAGGTCTGGGTGGCGGATGGATCCTAGGCGCTCTGCAAAGCGCAAGTGCTTGAATTCTCGCGCGTTGGACAACAAGTGTAACGCAGTCATGGGCAAGTAGCTTTTTGCCTTTTGGATCACGCGCAGAAGCCCGTCAGGGTACAGCGTTGGTTCGCCGCCGCTCAGCCCCAATTCCTTGGTTGCCGGGTGTATAAGCTCAATGGTTTGCAAGACCTCCTCAGTGCGGTCATCATCGCCTGCCTTAGGCGGCTGGCAGCACATGATGCATGCGCAGTTGCACTGTTCTGTTAGCAGAAGGGTGTTCGAACCGGACGCGCGGCGGTACAAGACGCGGATGTCTCCAGCGCGGGGATGCACCTTGATCACGTCGCCATCGCTGAGATGTGAGAGGGCTGGGGGTAGGTTGAATACGGCGCCGTCCGCCCTGTCCTGGTGCTGTGCAAGCAGGTAGGCGCGAAAGCCGGTTACTTGCACGCTTGACGGATCACTACAGAGAAGCACCTCCCGGTCGCGCAATGGCGCGGGCCGGTTGGAATTGGTGGTGACCCTTCCCACAAATGGTGGTGCATCATAGGTTCGCTTGCTGACTGCATGCAGGCACAGCATAGCACGTGGTCTCAGAGCCAGGAGTACAAGACCGGGCTTGCCCCAGCGTCGTGCTCTATCAGGTGGATGAGGCCGTACATTATTTCCATGTTCTTCTTGCAGAACTCGCTAGTTGGCTTGTGCCCGATGAGGTCTCCTTGCAGTCGGTAGTGGCGTACCGGGTCAGCACCGCAGAAGGCGAGCAAGGGGCAGTCCGCGCATTGCGGCACGCCTTCCAGCATCGTGTCCCGTACGAGCGCCACTAATTTGTCGGAGCACACGATCTGCTGGTACGAGTCATGAAGCAGATTTCCGAGCAGGAACGCACTGTCACCCATGGCAGCAAGCATGCGTGACTCATCAGAAGGGTAGACGTTCCCATCATAGTCGTAGACAAGCACGCCGATCCCGAGCGCAGCGGGGGACTGGAGGTCGACGAAGCCCGTGCCGTAGGGCGTCAGCATTTTTCGCAAGATGATGGCGGTATACTCTTCACGAAACGAAAGGCCGTTGTAGTTGAGATGCAGGATGTGGTCGAGTGCTCGGCTGTAGAACCTGAGCCATTCCTCGACGCTGTACGCATCCGGCGAAGCTGCGCGACCGTACGGATTTAGGATGCGTAAGAAGATCGAACGGAATCCGAGCCGGACGTACTCATCAATAATGCGCTCCGGCTGGTCGAGGCTGGCTCTGGTGGTTGTCATGAGGGCAGACACTCGTGATAGGCCAATCGCCTCCTGCAGCATCCTGATATTGCGCACAACAGTATCGTGTGTAGGTTTGGAGCGTCCCGGACGGTTGTGGTTGTGGAGGTCGGCAGGCCCGTCGAGTGAGGTTGATACCAGGAGGTTGTGCTCCCGGATGTAGGTAATCATTTCCTGAGTGAGAAGCGTCAGGTTCGTGCAGACCACAAATTCGATGTCCCGTTTCCGAGCGGAATTAAGCTGGCTCGTGCGCTCCACGATGCGCTGCAGGATGGGAAAATTCAGGAGCGGTTCCCCGCCCTGAAACTCGACTTTGAGGCTTTGTGAGGGACTGCGGAAGATAAACTCGACAACCCGGTCAGCGATCTGCTCGGTCATGTCGTACTTGGTACGCTCTGGTGACTGTGAGGAAACCTGGCAGTACACGCAACTACTGTTGCATCTCAGGGTTGGCACGACAATGTGCAGGCCCGTAAACGAGGATAACGACGCTAGCTTGGTGCGGTATTTTGCGGCGAGCAGGTCCAGCGCGACGCTTGAGGCGCCATCAAGTAGAAAGTGCTTGCTCTTGAGGAGGTCGTAGATGGGCGAGTGCATCGGCAGCTTATGAGTAATGAGGGCAGTAAGGTCGGTGCGGTGGAGCAGGATGTACTCGCCAACGATGTTCGTCAGCAGGTACTCGCCGGTGGGGATGGGCGCAAACCGAAACGGTAGAAGCGCGTACCCTTGCGCGGATGGTGCCTGGAAGGCTTCAAGTGGGAGCGTTTTCAAGGGTGTTCCGGTAGGCCTGGGCACGCTCACCTTGCTCGGTCTCCAGCTCGGGGTGCAGCAAGGAGATCGGTGAGAATGCTTGAGCAATGATCAAGTCACGAATGCCTTTCGTCTCCTCCGCAAGGTGCTCGCGCAGGTCCTGATCCAGCACTTCGTTGTGAAAAGCGTCGAGCAAATCTAGTGGCGCAGTGGGAGCTTGCAGTGGGAGGAACCGGACGATTACGTGATCTTGGTCCACTGTCTCAAAACGAACTGAGAATGCGTGCGTGAATTTATAGGCAGCCTTCTTGATCGCACTCAAGCTATGGACGCGGACGTCAAACCGAGCCGAACAGGACGTGTTCGCACTCGCCTCCATAACGCGCCCCCCACTGCCACGCCTTCGGTGACCTTAGAAGGCAGATGAGCGGTGCGAGGCGTGGGAGGCGTGCGAAGCGTGCGAGGCGTGCGAGGCGTGCGACGTGTGCCCGGTGATTGTCGTACCGAGCTGATCATCGGGCGCGATAAGCAGCTGCGGCGGGAGCCTTTTGGCAGAGTCGTCCGTGAGCACCTGTGCCTGTGCCTTCCCAAGCTCGATTTTCGGTTTAAGCAGCGCGTTCGGTGAGACTGCAGCCCCGCCTAGTAAGGCTGCGGTCGCGCCAGCCAAGGACAGTGAGCTGAGCAGCTTACGTGCTAACGACTTTGGTTTCTCCATATTCTTCGCCTCCTCAGCGATTGACGCCCACCTAACTATACCACCTTTTAGTTAGGTATACCACCTTTTAGTATGGTATACCCCAAAAGAGTCGCAGCCGTGGCACGCTACGGCCGCAAGCCCCCGCTTTTCATGGGTTTGCGCGGTTGGGCGACTAAATCGTGGCTCGCGCGAGATTTGGTGGGGGGCCTGCTACATCGTACCTGTGCACCCTCCGTTTAGGGCGTGGGGCGTGAAGGGTGCTGGGGTTACAGGGAGGGCTGGAGGGTATTGTAGCAGGGACCCGCTATGCCTGCGGATCGTGAGCATGCCCGGCCAATCGTAAGCTGCTGTCCTTAAAGGAGTTGTACCAGTGAAGCAAGGCGTCAGTTATCAGTCCGATGTGAAGCCGGATCTTATTTTGCAGGACCCGCAGAGCCTCGATTAGCGCGACCCCGCTGGGGGTTCCCGTCTCGCTCGGCAAACCCATGGCCGCTTTCCTCCAGCCTTCCCTTCTTGGAATCGGGCCGGCCGCCGGCGGGAAGTACCGGCGTTCGCTGATCAGGCTAGCCGGCCCCTCTCAATGCTCGCCTTCGAGGCCGGCTACGTGGGCAACCACGGCGTGGGTATCCTCGGCAATCGGAACATCAACGCGGCGCTGGTCCCCGGAACGGGTGCCGCCAGCCAGCCGCTTAACCAGAAGTTCGGCCGCCGGGCCTCGACCGGGACCTGGGTGCCCACCGGCTCTCATTACCAGTCGCTCCAGGTGAAACTGGACCGCCGGTTCTCCGACGGCTTCGCCCTGACCACCGCGTACACCTACGGGAAGGCGATCAACTTCATGGACAACAACGGCGGCTTCCATATCCCCGCCGTCATGGCGGTGAACCGCGGTCGGGCGGGCTTCGACACCACCCATGTTTATGTGCAGAGCTTCGTCTACGAGCTGCCGTTCGGGCCGAAGGGCCGCTGGGCGCAGGCCGGTCTGCAGCGATGGTTGCTGGGCGACTGGCAGGTCAGCGGCGTCTTTTACGCCTATACCGGACAGCCGCTGGGCATAACTTACAGCGCGGCCACGCTGAACGCGCCGGGCAACAACAACCGGCCCGACGTCAACGGCACGCCGGAGATTTACGGCGCCGTGGGCAGGGGCGCGAAATGGTTCGACGCGACCAAGTTCTCGGCTCCGCCGCCGAACACTTACGGCAACGTGGGGCGGAACGTTTTGGGCGGGCCGGGCATGGTCGGCCTGGACTTCGCCCTGTTCCGCAGGTTCCCGGTGATCAAGGAACGGCTGAGCGGCGAGCTGCGGATGGAGTCGTTCAACTTCACCAACACGCCGCACTTCTCGAACCCCAGCGGCGACTTCGGCGGCGCCAGCTTCGGCGAGGTGACCGGCGCCGCCGCGGACCAGCGAACCTTCCAGTTCGCCCTGAAGCTGGTCTTTTAGGCCGCCCCCGGGCCGCCGCGAGCGACGGCCCCCTTCAGGTAGAGCGGCATGCGGCCATCCGTGTCCGGATCCGGCAGATGCAACTTGCTCAGGTCTGA
>ERZ1292640.1239-Hain-H43-02um-R1-1239-length-21114-cov-6_pt1 | contig 21114 bp, 10 predicted proteins | sample MGYA00564404_ERZ1292640 | MGnify/ENA primary metagenome ERZ1292640 (study PRJEB36523, sample SAMEA6512636) | groundwater metagenome | collected 2019-01-08 | study: AquaDiva: Metagenomics assemblies of 32 groundwater samples
TTTACGGGAGCGGATGAAATAAATGCGCTGGGTTATTTCCTGCTCCACTCTGATATCGGAACCATTTCTTGGGATTCGGTTTATGGATTGACCTATTCTTTTGCGCATTCCTCCAGCTCGCTTTCTCTCAATTTTACCGGCTCAGGATTGGAGTCGCTCGATAATGAAAGCTGGGGCTTGGATAACGTGCGCGTGAACGTGGCGGACATTCCCACCAATGCGGCTCCGACAATTGTAGCCCAACCGCAGGACCAGGCTGTGCCCCGGAGCAGCCAGGCGGTCTTCCGAGTGGTGGCTGCCAGTGTGGCGCCGCTGCGCTATCAATGGAAGGAGAATGGGAATCCACTGGCTGGCCAAACCAATGCCTTGCTGGTGGTGCCGGTGTTCCAGCAAACGCAATCCGGCAGCTACACCGTCGAGGTCAGCAATGATTTCGGCTCAGTGATTAGCACAGAAGCCAAGCTAACCGTGGCGACCTTCGTCCGCACCGTCACGAGCACGAACGACAGCGGTCCGGGCACGCTCCGGGAAGCGCTGCAGCAAGCCCAACGCGGTGACACCATCCTGTTTGACCCAACGGTATTCCCGCCTAAGGCCCCAGCGACAATTCTCCTGACCAACGGCCTGCCCAACATCAGCCAGGACGGTTTGGCGATTGACGCCAGCAACGCCGGGGTGATTCTCGATGGCAGCCGTATTGGAGAAACGCCAGAACAAACGCTTATTGAAGATGTGACGCTCACTTTCGATGGGGGAACCAATGTTCTGGTCAACGGCGATTTCAGCGCGGGCATGACGCATTGGAGCACGTACGATGAAGCGCCGACCCTAACCACCCATGGATTGAACACCACTGATTCCCATTCGCTACCCCAAAGCTGCCAGACGACGGTGGTTGGCAACAGCCGCGTTGCCCGCGTCTTTTATAATGCGACGGCGACAAGCATTGTTTTCACGAATTTGCCTTTCTATCCCACCAGCACTATATGGATCCCTGCCCGGGGGGGACAAAAAGTTGTCCTGGAATTCTGGTACAAAAACACCGGAGTTTCGACAGCAAACCTCCAGGGCAAACGATCCGACGGCTCCGGCTTTTATCTGACGGGCACCGCCATGCAAAACCACCCAGCCGCTTGGACGAGAGGGAGCCTTAGCGCCACGCTCCCTGCCGATGCGGTGGCTGTGGCAATCCAATTTGACATGCAACATAGCCAGAGGTGGCAAAGCGGGCTGTATATTGCTTCGCCAGAAAATATTGTCCGCGGTTGCCAATTCTTGCATTTTCCCGGAACCGGCATTTATCTAGGCTCGGGAGCCTCTAATAACATTATCGGTGGAGACCGCCTTATTGGTGGTGGCATTTTGGGGCAGGGAAACCTGGTGAGTAGTAATGGAGGCGATGGCATCATCGTGTTTGGGCCGGATGCTTCGGATAATGTGCTATCCGGAAACTATATTGGGACAGATATAAACGGGGACTCCGCTTGGCCGAATTTTTTCGGCATCGGTCTGCAGTTGCATGCTTCAGTTCGCAATCGAATCGGCGGGTTGGGAGTTGGCGAAGGGAATGTAGTCAGCGGGCACAGCTTTTGTCAGGTCCAAATCGAAGGAATGGGCGCCCAAAGTAATGTAGTCGTGGGCAACCGGATCGGGACTGATAGGAACGCAGAACGGGGATTTGGAGGTGGCTATGGAATCCGGATTGAAAACCAGGCGGCCGGCAACATCGTTGGAGGAAAAGCACCTGGCCAACGGAACATTATCAGTGGCAATGTCGATGGTGTCGTAATTAACGATCTGGGCACGACCAACAACCTCGTAATTGGCAATTGGATAGGCATCGATGCGACTGGAACGAATGCGCTTGGCAACGCCAACTACGGCATCGCATTCAATCTCGGTTCTCAGTATAACCGCATAGGAGGATCGTTGCCGGGCGAAGGAAACGTCATAAGCGGGAATGGGATCGGAATCGCCATTATGCATCCAAGCAACCAGCGAAACACTGTTAGTGGTAACTTAGTTGGCCTTGACCCTACAGGTGCTTTGCCCGTTGGCAACCGAAACGGAGGGGTGATGATTTGGGGTGGCGCTAATCACAACCTACTTGGAGGCGCTACGTTCGCTGAAGGAAATGCAATCGCCTATAATGGATCGGATGGCGTCATTATTAGAGATGCCACCAGTTCTGCAAATACCATCTCGCACAATCGCATTTTCCAAAATGCCGGGCTGGGCATCAATCTGGAGGGTGGCGCCAACAACGGCATTCTGCCGCCGGCCTCGCTGGTGGTCAGCGGCGATGTGGTCTCGGGAACGACCCGGGCCGGGGCGACTGTCGAGGTGTTCTCCGATGATGGTTATGAGGGCCGGTACTTCGAAGGGTCGGTGGTTGCCGATGGGACCGGCCGTTTCACCTTCCAGAAGCCGGAAGGCTTCCGAGGTCAGCGGGTCACGGCCACGGCAACTGATGTCGCAGGCAATACCTCCGAATTCTCAAGTGCCGCGCAGGCCAGCTTTCCTTACACGGTTGATTTTGAAGACACGGCTGGGACAGAATGGTCGGTGCGCACAACAGCCACCTCCCCAAACGGTCGCCGCCAATTCCTGGGTCCGTTTAGCAGCCAGACCGTCACGTTAAGCTTGAAGAACCTGCCGCCGCACAATGCGGTAAATGTCGCTTTTAATTTGCTGTTGACGCCGATCTGGAATGGCAGCCCGCCGCCTGGCGGACCGGACATAGTGGACGTGGCGGTAAGTGGCGGGCCGACGCTGCTGCACGCCACTTTCGCCACTCATAATGCCCGGCAATCCTACCCGGACACCTACCCAGGGCCCACTCATCCGGCCTGCACCGGCGCTGCCGAGGTAAACACCTTGGGCTATATGCCAGACAGCGCAGTGCCTGCGGACGCGGTATTTCGTTTGGCTTACACGTTTGCGCACACGAATGCAACGTTGACCCTCAGTTTCCGAGCCACCGGTCTTGGCGCCGCGGGTGATGGGACCTGGGGTTTGGATAACGTGTCAGTGAATCCCGTAACCGTCGCATCCAACGCGCCTCCGGTGATTATCGCCGAACCGCGCGACCAGATCCTGGCGGCAGGATCCGATGCGGTCTTTGCCGTGGTGGCCAATGGCGCCGCCCCGTTGCGCTACCAATGGAAGCGGGACGGCGTGGCCGTGCCGGGGGCAACCAACGCCACGCTGGTCTTGCCTTTGGTGACGGCTGCTCAGAACGCACGGTACAGGGTTGAGGTCAGCAACGATTATGGAACTGCCAGTAGCCGTGAGGCTGTTCTGGATGTGAACCAGCCGCCCACAATTACGGCACAACCGCAAAGCCTGCAAGTCAGCGTCGGGACAAACGTCACCTTTAAGCTCGCCGCCGAGGGCCCGGTGCCGATCACTTATCAATGGAAACGGAACGGGACCAACCTCATTGGTCAAACCAATGCCGCTTTAGTCCTCGAACGCGTCGTGCCCGCCGATTCGGCAACTTATAGCGTTGTGGTGCGCAACCTTTATGGCCTCGTCAACAGCAGCAAGGCGCGGCTGGAAGTGAACGTGGCCGAAGCGCCAGCGATGCCGATCCTGGCTTCAGGCTGGAATCTGGACGTAATCTTTGAGAATGCAGCGTTACCGCGAGCCCGGTGTTTCGACAACGACACCATACAATATGGCAACGGAGCGTGGTTTGAATCGGGGCTAACCGGCCTCGCTGACGGGTTTCCGCGCTCACGGCGTTTTACCAGCGCGAGCAATTCGGGGGTGATTTTCGAGTTGCAGCCATTTGCTACCAACAATGTCCTGTTACTGACGCGTGCGAAACCAACCGGGACCCTGATTTTAACCCGGCCGCTTAAGTATGCGAAGCTGTACTTCGCTGTCGCCTCAGGTAGTGGTGGCGGGAGTGGCGTAGTGCGTCTTCATTTTTCTGATGGGACGCAGAGCAGCCCGGTCAGTCTTCTCGCGCCGGACTGGTGGCTTCAGGCCCCGGATGGAGTAGCGCGAAGGCCCGCCATCGGGGGACTGGGCCGTAGTTACGCGCCCTCAAACAACCCGCAGTTCGTATATCAGGACAACCCGCCTGGATTTGCGCTTTATGAAGTCGATTTGGACTTGGCGGCGCAGGGCTGGGACCGCACGCCCGTGGATTGGATCACCTTCACTAAACCAGGCCCTCCCTTAACCACCGGCATTTTCGCGTTGAGCGGAGAGCCGGCCTGGGCGCCTCAGATTCTGGTTCAGCCTCAAGACCAGAACGTGATCCCAGGAACGAACATAAGCTTTATGATAGAGGCGATTGGCAATCCGCCTTTGGCCTATCAATGGTATTGCAATGGGACTGCGTTGAGCGACGGCGGCAGGATTCGAGGTGCGACAAATCCGGTATTAAGAATTGACGGGGTGCAGCCCCAAGACGCTGGCAGTTATAGCGTGGTGGTTAGCAATGACAAAGGCTCTGCGGCGAGTGTCCCGGCAACCCTCACTCTTACCCTGTATTTTGTGCGGTGGTTGCCGCCCTATTATGCGCCGGGGCATACTCTGACCGTGCGCCTAAACGCCTCGCCACCCGCAGCCACGCAGTATTATTTCCTTGAAGAAAGTCCACCCAAAGGCTGGGCCGTTACAAAGGTGGGAGCGGATGGTTTCTTCGATGCCTCGAGCCGCATGGTTATTTTCGGCCCCGTCTTCGATGCTCAATCCAGGGATTTTACCTACGAGATCACTGCGCCAATAACCGAATCGGGTCCGAAGCAGTTCCAAGGGATAGGCATAATTGACGACAACGAATATCCGATTTGGGGTCAGAGCGTTCTGGAAGCCGCACCACCGCATCCGGCAGACAATAATCCAGCCAACTGGCAAATCACATTCCAGGAAGCGGCTGCCTACGCGGCGGCCTGGCGCCAAGGACGACCGTGGCCCGCGCTGCCGGCAATGATCCCCATCGCCTACGTGACCCGCGCGGGAGCCTTTGTCAAAGGGGGTGAAAGCTACGGGTTCGATCCGGGCCTGACTACTGCTCCTTTATGGTGGACGAATTCAGCGGTAGCCGCTCTGCCTCCCCTATCAACCAACATGGCCTGGAGTCAGTTGGTTCCGGCGTTTATGCCGGCGGAGAACTTTACCGTCACTATCATTGTGCAGCCGCCGACTGGCACGAAGGTCTATGCCGTGGAAGATCAGTTTCCAGCCGGATGGACCGTAGCTGAGATCAGCCACAGCGGGCAGTTTGATGCTGCTCAGCGGAAAGTTAAATGGGGACCGTTTTTTGATGATATTCAACGCAGTGTTGCCTACCAGACCGGTCCACCAACCGGCGCGGCTGGCGCAGTCCGCTTTGCTGGACTGGCCTCGTTTGATGGCTTGAATTTGCCGATCAGCGGTCAACGAACGCTGCGGGCTGCACTCCGCCTTGAATCAGGCACGCTGCTGATGGACGGTCAGTTCCAATTCACCATCGCGGGCAACTCCGGCGACATTTACGAAATCCAGGCTTCGACTAACTTGTTCGAATGGCTGCCTTTGTTTGGCGTAACCAATGCGACTGGCCAATGCCAAATCACAGACTTTGTCATCACGACCAACTTCCCGCTGCGCTTTTACCGCGTGGTTTTGAAGCCATGAGATGGCTTAAGCGACCAACCTGCTCTTCCAGGCATCACTTGGCCAGCACGCGGAAAAATTGGCGAGCCGGATTCGCGTAAGGAGTGAACCACTCGGTTTCGGGGAATTGGCCGGGCAAATTGGTCACCAGCGCCAGCGGGACCGCCGCGTTAGTGCCGGTCCATACTTCATAGACTCGATTGGTCGTGCTGGGCCAGCTCAAGCGCGCCAGCCGCTCATCCCAGCGCGACAGGTCCAGTTGAAAGGGCACATCCGCCGCCAGAGGATCGGCGCCCATGATCTGTTCGCGGGCATTTTGATAGCCGTCTGCGTCCGGATCATCGAGCGGGCCGTAGCTCAAAGAATTGAAGTGTTGCATTTCCCAGGCATCATCCAGGCCGTCCTGGTCTGCGTCCATGATGTCAACCCCGCGCAGAATCAGGCTGGCTTCGAGCACCGAGCCGGTCGCTCCGGCGTATTCGTCGCTGATGTCAAAGGTCCAGGTTCCGGCGCTGCTTTCATAGAAATGATGCGTCGAGTAATAAGTCCAGTCGCTCGGCCCGGCGTTGGTGTCCGAGTTGAAGCGCTGGAGGATGCTGCGCGTCCCTTGAGGAGACACCAGGGTCATGCGCAAATCGCCGCGCAGGGGATGATCCGTCTTGACCCGCAGCCCCACGTGCTCGCACAAAAGCGTGTTGGTGATGGCGAACGAGTAATGGGTGGAAGTCAGCCGAATCTGTCCACGCACATCGACCTGCTGCTGCAACAAAGCCCGCAACGCTTCACCGTCGCTCTGCCCGATAAACACCGCGGGAATGGGCACAAAATCCGTTCCGCCCATCGGGCAGAGGGCGTCGCCTCCTGGACAGTTCTCATTGCCTGCGCTGTTGTTATACACCACTGCGAACGCCGCGCCGGCCTGCGCGGCAATCTCAATCTTCTCGGCATAATTCGTTTTGCCGTACTGCCCGCCGCGCTGGATCAACGCCGCTTTGCCGTGCAGGTCCACCGCAAGCTGGTTGGTGGCGAGACCGACGTCCACCAAGGGCAGGATGGCGGTCGGCTCATCGGCATGAGGTCCCAAAGTCGGCAAGCTGCGGATGCTGACCAATGGCGCCGGCACACCTGCGCCGTTGATCAAGAGGCGCAAGCCATCATCGGGAATGGCCGCTCGATTCGTCGCGGTGATCGTCACGGCCCGCAGCGGAGGCCGGTTTGGCCAACTGCGTGCCAGGGCCACGGCGCGCCCGGCGTCGGGAACGCCAAAGCCAAGGTTGTGGCTGACCCGGAAACCGGCGGCATTCGTGCTCAAATCCGGGTCCGTGAGGTCAAAATGGCGCGCGGAGTGAATCAGGATTTGCTGGACATCGCGGTAAGTTAAGTTGCCGTTTGCCGAGAGGATGAGCGCGGCGACTCCGGACACCTGCGGCGCCGACGCGGAGTTGCCCCAAAGGCCAAAGGCATTAAACGCGTAATCAGACAAAGTCGGGTCCGTTGGGAAATTAATCTGATTGACGCCAGCCGCCGGACCCGTGAGATCGGTGGTGAACAATCCTGGCAAATCTTCATCGCCGTTCGGCGCCGCCACCAGGATGCAGGAACCCGGCACGCTAAAACTGGAAACCCGGCCATCAGGCCGGACCGCGCCAACGGCAATGACCCGCGGGTCAATCGCATAACCATCATCATTGGCATTCTCGTTTTTCTGTCGATTGTTTCCCGCGCTCCGCAGCATCACCACCCCTCGTCCGCCCCGGCCCAAAGCAATGGCATTGGACAAACCGATTTGCTCCAGCAGGCTCACTTCATTCAACGTTGCTGTGCGACGGCCCCAGCTATGATTTTGGATGCTGACCACATTGGAACTGAACTGATACATGTCCATCAACTCTTCCTCGCCAACCAGCATGCCGTTGGTGGCAGAGATAACCCAACTGGCCAGTTGCGCCTCCGGTGCCACGCCCACCATGCCCGCGCGGTTGTTCCCTTCGGCCGCAATGAGACCGGCCACTTCCGTGCCGTGCGCCCAGGAACCCGACGTGGGACCCGTCGCAATGGCCGGGTTGCCATTGGTCGTATGATCAAAGAAGTTAAAATGCGGCGCTCCCAACGTCCGCGAGGTCAGGTCGGGATGGTTGAGTTGCACGCCCAAATCTGCCACCGCCACCGTCACGCCCTGCCCTCGCGTCAGTGGCCAGGCAGCGCGCACATTCAGATCGGGCCCATACTTGATGGCTTGGGCGTCGCGGTGCTCCAGATACCATTGCACATAAAAGTAGGGATCGTTCGGTTTGAAAGCGTACGCGCCGTTCAATTCCACTTGCCTCCGCATGACCGGATAGCCGGCCAACACCTCCGGCCGCCCGGCCAAGACCTGCGCTGCCTGCGCTGCCATCCAGGCATTCGGAGCTTGGAGAATAAAGACGGTTTCCGCGACGACGCGAGCCACGGCGAGCGAATGCTCGGCCAGGATTTGGCTTAACTGGTCAGGCTGTTGAAGCTGCAAGACCAATCGATTGCCCAGTTCCAATGACTGGGCCGGATCGGTTTCAGGCCAGCCTTTGAGCCAGACGCTGTTCGTGGTGGAAACGAGCGCCGTCAAGACCGGTTTTTCTATCTGGTAAGCTTTCGCTTGCGGCTCCCGAAACTGAAAGCGAACCGTCTCGGCCGCCGGCGATAACACTTGGATAAACAAGAAGAGAATGCTGAAGCCGATCACTGCGCAACGCGAAGAAGCCGCGAACCAAGGAACGCGGTCATCAGGCCGCTGAAATGGGCGCGGTCGAAAAGCCTCATGGTCAAGCCGGGACCGCTCGACCGCCGAAAGTTGCTGCCGCCTGAAGGCCGCGTTCCCATCGTCCGCCTGGCGGTGTGGTCTGTAACATCCTTGAGGCACTGAGAGCTTTCGATCCATCTCAGAGCGGCTGACGCCACAACCAAAGGAGCGCGGACAGCTTTGTCCGCGCGAAGGTGACGATGGGGAAGAAACACGCGGACAAGGCTGTCCGCGCTCCTGGAAAATCCTCGCGGCTCGCGAGGATTCTGACCTGTTGCGTCGTACAGAGCACGCCAATAACCACCAACGCTTGAGCTGTTTCATCTTGGAGCGCAGCATGGCATTCTGCGGCGATCAAAGCGAGCAAATATCATTGGCTGCTTGCCGTGTGCGCACAGAAGGGTGTCTTCTGCCCGGGGCGCGCACGGTGATGCCACAACCCTTTCAGGGTTGCCCCTCCTCGTCACGACGCGACCCAGGGTAGCTCGTGCCTCGCAACCCTGGGCTGGAGGACACAATCCCTTTGGGATTGAACCCCGGGATTGAGCCCGTCCGGCTTGACATCAGGATGGGTCTCGCCGAGCCTCGGAATCCAGCATGAATTCCGACGGAATATTGAAACACGCTGCCCGGGCCTTTGTCATCGCGTTGGTTCTTTACGCAGCGTTTTTTTCCTGCGACCAGCATCTGCGGCTTCGCAAAGGCCCGTGGCAAATCACCTTCACCAGCGAAACGAACGGGCACCCGGCCATCATTGTCAACCAGCCGAAACTGAACATTGCCAACGTCAAAATCGTGTTCACAGGACAAACCATCACCAATGCCCCGAGGACGATCATTTTTGATACGCCGGTTCAACAGGCGCCTTTTGGCAAAATCATTTTCTTCGACACCACCTATCTGCCGGGGACGGTGACGTTCGGCTTATTCGGGCACGTGATTGAATTGCTCCCGCGGACCCTGGTGATTGACAGAAAGGAGTGTCCCTGGCAATCAAACTCGACGTTCAGTCTGCCCGTGCGACCGATGAATCCAGCCGAGCCAAAAGCGATGAAGTAACCCGCTATTTGTAGAGCAAGAAAGCTTCCCGGCGCTTCTGGAACGCGCCCAGGTCATTCCGCCAGCTCTGCTTGATCTCCGCCAGCGTCCGGCCCAGTTTGATCGCCTCGATGGTGTCGCGATGGACCAGGAGACGATCGAACTTGTCGAGGTCAAAATCAGTCGGATACAGCCGGTGCAACGCCTGGGCAATGGTGATGCCGATGTCCACCACAGGAGAGCGCTCGCGGTCGGTCAGGAGAATGTTCACGCCCTGGCACGGCTTGCCCTTGAAAACGCTGGCCACCGGAGTAAAGCGCACCGGCACGAAGCGGACGCCTGGCAAACCGGCGTGGTTTAGTTCCGTGGCCAGTTTCACATCGTCGATGTAGGGCGCGCCAATGACCTCGAACGGCGTGTCCGTGCCGCGGCCCACCGAGAGCGCGGTGGTTTCCAGCAAGCCGATGCCCGGATAGAGCGTCGCTTCGGCCAAGCTGCGCATGTTGGGCGAGGGATTGGTCCAGGGCAGCCCGGTTTGGTCGAACCACAGCTCGCGCCTCCAGCCTTCGACTGGAATCACGGTAAGGCCGGCTTTGAAGTCGCGTTCGGCATTAAACATGGATGCCAACTCACCCACCGTCATCCCGTGGCGAACCGGTATCGAGTGATACGCGGTGAAACTGCTCTTGCCCTTGTGCACCGGGCCGTCCACGGCGACGCCATTAATGGGGTTGACCCGGTCCAACACGAAAAACTTGAGCCCGGCCTGGCCGGCGGCTTCAAGGCAATTCCCCATCGTCGAGATGTAGGTGTAGAAGCGGCAGCCGATGTCCTGGATGTCGAACACGAGCGCATCGAGGTCCTTTAATTGCTCCGGTGACGGCGCACGCCGCGCACCATAGAGGCTATAAATGGGCAAGCCGGTTTTTTCATCCACGCTGTCGTTGACCTTCTCATCCAAGGCTCCGCGGATGCCGTGTTCGGGACTAAAAAGGACTTTGAGCGTGACGCCCTCGGCCTGGCGCAGCAGATCGATGGTCGGATTCCGCTCGCGGTCGGCGCCGGTGTGATTGGTAATGAGGCCGACACGCAAGCCTTTCAAAGGCGCAAACTTCTGCTTCACCAGGACGTCGATGCCGTTGAGCACGGGCTGAATGCTGGTTGCTGGATACTGGTTGCTGGATGCTGGTTGCTGGATGGTGGATGCTGGTTGCTGGATGGTGGATGCATTCGTGAGATCGGATCGAGGCGCCAGGGCGCCGGGAACGTAGGTGAAGTTAAAATCCGGGATAGCCTCCGCCGCGAGGTTGGCCAGGGCCGCTTGCAGGGGCAGCACATTGCCTTGGCCGTCCGGATGCACGCGATTGGAGAGAAAGAGCCAAAAGGTCCGGGAGAAAGAGTCGATCCAAAGACAGGTGCCCGTAAATCCGGTGTGGCCATAGGAGCCAATTGGGAAGATTTTCCCGCGCGGCCGGCTGTAGCCGGAATCGATATCCCACCCTAAGCCGCGCCGTGCTGAAACGCCTCCTGGTGTCTGCACGCTCGTCATCAACTTCACCGTTTCAGGTTTGAAAATGCGGACTCCTTCGAGCGTGCCATGGTTCAGCAGCATGCGGGCATAGCGCGCCAGGTCAGCCGCCGTGGTGAACAATCCCGCGTGGCCCGCCACTCCGCCCATGTATCGAGCCGTGGGATCATGCACGTTGCCGCGCAGCATTTCGTCACCGGTTTTCTCGGTGGGCGCGATGCGGCCCAGCTTGGCGGCCGGCGGCAGAAAACCTGTGTCCCGCATTCGCAACGGCCTGAAAATCTCTTGCGCCACAAACTCGTGCAATGGCCGACCGCTGACCCGCTGCACGATATCGCCCAAAAGGAAAAAGTTGATGTCGCTGTAGCGAAAGGCCGCGCCGGGCGGTGTCCGCAGTTTTTCAGCGCAGGCCATTTGAATGGCGGTGTCGTAGCCGGACCAGGGCGGTTTGGTGTCGATGTCCGGCCGGAGTCCGGAAGTGTGGGTGAGCAATTGCCGGATGGTGATCGCTTCTTTGCCGTCGCCTTTGAATTCCGGGAGGTAGCGGTGCGCCGGCACGTCCAACTTCAAGCGGCCCCGTTCCACCAGCAGCAGGACGGCCGGAGTTGTGGCCACAACCTTGGTCAGCGACGCGGCATCAAAGATGGTATCCATTGTCATCGGTTCCTGGACGGGGACCAAGGCTCGCTGTCCGAAGGCCTTTTGGTAAGAAATACGCTGATGCTCGAGCCAGAGAACTCCGCCGGGAATCTTGTTACTGGCGATGGTTTGCCGGATGGCAACCTCCATTTCGGCAAGCTTGTCCGGATGAAATCGAACGCGCCGCACCGGCGAAAATGTGGCGCAGGAAGTCAACGATAGGAGAAGGACCAGTGAGAACGTCTTGGGGCAGAATGATTGCTGCATAACATCATCATTACAGACTGCGTGCCCTTTGCCAAGGCGGCATGCGAAGAGTCGAATCCTTTCGACGAGGCAGCCCCGCAACCAAAGAGTCTCCAATTCACCGAGCGCTATTGCTGCTGCCCTGCAACACCTGGCGGACTTTCCGAAGCAAATCTTCGGCCGTGTAAGGTTTCGGCAAGAACGCCGATTCCACCCCTTGCATTCCATACAGACACATCACGTCTTCGGTGTACCCGGAAGTAAAGAGCACCGGCAGGTCCGGATAGAAGCGGAGGATGTCCCTGGCCAGTTGCGGGCCGCTCATTTTGGGCATGACCACATCGGTGAGCAGCAGGTGGATCGGCTGCCGATAACACTCGCAGAGCCGCAGGGCTTCCTCGCCATCGCTGGCCGTCAAAACGCTGTAACCGTTCTTACGCAACATCAGTTCGTCGAACTCCCGCAGGAACTCTTCATCATCGACGACCAGCACCGTCTCTGTTCCCGAACAGTTCCGCGAACTGGGCGGGGGCGATTGCTTTGGGTGCGATTCTTTCATGGTTTGCTGCTTCGTTATCTGCCGAGAAATTCCTTTGCATAGACATTGCCGGTTTTTTCCTTGGCGGGCGTCCCGGGTGATTGTCCTGTTTTGCAGCAGTTGTGCCTGAGTCCGAGACATAAACCGGGTGAAGGTGCCACGGGTCCAAAGCAATTCTGATAAACACCCGGCTTCTTCTCACGAATGCGTCTTTTTTCGTCCTTGACCCCTGGGAGCTTTGGCGATGAAGTTTGGCAAAACTCAGTAAAGATTTATCATCTCAACATGCGAGGCAAACAATGAACAGAATCGTGAACCGGCGGAAATTCCTCGGCACCCTTGGTGTGGCCGGCTTGGCGGGCAAAGGATTGATGGCATACAGCTTGGCAGGCGAAAGCGCTCCAGCGGGAAATCGTAAGATGACGATTTGTCTGGTCTGCGGCGCTATTGGTGTCTCGGCCAATCAAGTCCAAGCCATTGATCTGGCCTCCCGCCACGGCTTCGAGGCCGTCGAGGCGTATGGCGGGTACCTGGCGTCGCTTTCGGAAACGCAGCTCCAGGACTTGCTGGCCCAGATGAAAGCCAAGGGCATCGTGTTCGGAGCGGCTGGGTTGCCGGTGGATTTCCGCCAGGACGACGCCCGATTTGCCGAGGGGATGAAGGGATTGCCGCTGCTGGCGGCTGGCCTCAAACGGGCTGGGGTGGATCGGATGGGCACTTACCTCATGTCCGGCCATTCGACGCTGACCTATTTGCAGAATTTCAAGCAACATGCGGCCCGCCTGCGGCAAGCAGCCGAGGTTCTGAAAGACCATGGCGTGCGGCTGGGCTTCGAGTATGTGGGGACAAAAACCTTGCGCGACACCCGGCGCTATCCCTTCATCCACACGATGGCGGAGACGCGGGAATTGATTGCGGAAATCGGCTTGAACAACGTTGGCTTCGTGCTCGATAGCTGGCATTGGCATTGTGCGCGGGAGACGCCCGCCGATATTCTGACCCTGAAGAACGAGCAGATCATTTCCGTGGACCTAAACGACGCGCCAGACGGAATTCCGGTCGAACAACTGATCGATAACCGGCGGGAGCTGCCAACGGCCACGGGCGTGATCGATGTCGGCGCTTTCCTCAACGCCCTCCGGCAAGTGGGGTACGATGGCCCGGTCCGGGCTGAACCTTTCAATAAGGCACTCAATGATCTGCCCAATGAGGAAGCCTGTGCTGCCACAGCTCAAGCCATGAAGAGAGCGTTTGCCGTGCTCCAATAGCTCGAACGCACGGAGGCTGTCGAACTTTGGCAACGTTGCGAAGGCCGGCCCGCTGCCGATCGTCCGGAATCACCATCTCACGGCGGCGATCAGCCATTCCCATAGTGATCTCAAGGCGCAAGAGTAGCGCGGAAAAACTCTCGCGGAACCGAGTTGCTCCCTTCCAGGTAAAGGAGCGTGCCCGAGCTGTCGAGAATCTCGAGTTCATGGCCGCGAAACCACGACTGCAAATCCGCAGACCGGTCCAGAGTGAACCGCTGGTCGGGCTGACCCGAGAAAAGAAACAAGTTTTGATTCGATTCCCGTGAGAAACCAAAGATTTTCACCGGCTCGCTGATGGGCGCGACTTGAGATCGCAGAATGATTCCTTCGATGCCGACCGCCACCAACTGGCCATTGTGGGCTGCCGTGCCATACAACGTCTTCTGTGAAATGGTTCCGATGTTGGTCCAGTTGATGGCATCGGTGCTGGCCAGGACTGTTCCCTGCGCGCCCACGATGAAATAGGTGTCATCAATGTAAGCCACGTCGTTCAGCCAGAGAGTTGTGCCGCTGGCTTGACGCGACCAAGTCATGCCATCCTGACTGGTCACGATATAGCCATTCTCTCCCACGGCGATCAGTTTTCCTCCGAAATAATGGACTCGATAAAGCCAGTTGGTTGTGCCCGAGTTGCGCGGAGTCCACTGCACTCCGTCTGAGCTGGTCACAATGGCGCCGAGATCGCCCACGGCCACCAGACCGCCCGGAAAAGCAGTTACCCCGGAAAGAAAGGCGCTCGTCACCGAGCGCACCGTCCAGTTTGTGGTGTTCGTGCTGGTCAAAATCGTGCCCGCTCCACCGGTGACGACAAAAAGATTTCCCCAGACGGCGACGCCCTGCAAATCGTTGTCGGTCGGAGGCGGTTGGATGGCCGTCCATTCCACACCCAGGGTGCTGCCCACATTTGTGCTGAGGGCACCCGTAATCGCATTCGTCACCACGTTGGTCACTAATGTAGGCCGGCTCACGATCATGCTTCCATAAGAACCCACGGCCAGCAAGGTGTTGGTCGTGCCGCCCACACCCTCAAGAACCGAGTTCGTGACCGAATCCGGCACCACCTCCAAATCCCAGTTCAGGCCGTTTTCGCTGGTCATCACTGTGCCAAAGTCGCCCACCGCAACGTAGAAGTCCGGCATTCGGGTCACATCCCAAAGCCAGTTTCGAATCGAGTCGGCTAAAGTCTGCCATACGACGGACGACGTTCCGTTGGTTTTGAACCCTTCGACGAGCATGCCGGTGCGCCCGCCCAGGAGAAACCGATTTTCATCCCAGAGCGCGCTTAAGTAAGTCCAGTTAGGCGCGGCGTATGTTTTGTTGAGATCGAGTTCGTTGGACCAAAGCCGGCTTTCCCGCAGCCGCACTTCGGAATCACCCGCCAGCACCCGTCTGTCTTCAGTTCCAGCCACCGCGTAAAGGTGGTTGGTCGCGCCCGAATTGACCGACTGCCAGCCGAAGAGAAGATCGCGAGCGAAAGTCTGGCCCGAATTCCCCACGATCCAGAATTGGCCATTGATATAGGCGACTTTGTTCAAGTCCTGAGTGGTAAAGCTGGTTTGCTGCTGCCAGCTCGTGCCATTCAGGCTGACGGCGACGAAGCCCTGCCGCCCCACCGCCACGAAAAAACCGGCCCCATACGCCACGCTGCGCAGCCAGGTGGTGAAGGATTGCGGACGCCTGGTCCATGCTGCGCCATCGGAGCTCGTGTAAATGGCGCCATTGTCTCCTACCGCCACCAGCAAGTCCGGCGAAGCCGCCACCCCTTCCAGCCAGTCTGAAGTTCCCAGGCTGAGGAATTGGAAATCCGTCACCGAATCGCCATGGACCACCGTGCCGTTTTCTCCCGTGATGATAATCCGATCCCCAAAGAACGTCACATCGCGCAGCGCATTGGTCGTATGACTGTCCTGAGCCAGCCAAAGGTCCAGATCGTCGCTCGTATAAACCTGGCCGCGCTCGCAGACTTGAACGTACACGCCGTTGGTGTAAGCCATGGCTCGAATATTGCCGCCGTGCGGGGTGGGATTGGACCAATGCCAACGGAGCGGGAGATTCGCTGCTGGGACATTCGCCAGACCCAAAATCAAAAGAGCAAAGGAGAAAAAACAGAACCGGCCGGGCGCAGCCAGACTCGAGCGATCGCGTCTATTCATCAGTGTCTTATGCAATCAGGAGCGGGAGACTAGCGTAAGGTGGATGGCGACGCCAGTCCTGTTTGGCTGACAGCCATTCGCACGGGCAGCGTGAGGGTAAAACTGCAACCTGTTGCGGCGCTGGATTTAAGCTGCAAATCAGCGCCGATGTGCTTCGCCAATTGTTTGCTGATGGCCAGGCCGATGCCACAGCCTCCTTCCTTGGTGGACGGGCATGGAGAGAACAGCGATTTCAGGACGTCAGGCGGCAGCCCAGGCCCTTCATCCGCCACTTCAAAGATGAACTGCTCCTCCTTTGTGGAAAAAACCAGGTTGATGTTTTTCCCCGGCGCAGTGGCTTGCGCGGCATTTTGGATGAGATTGCCCAGGATCAAGATGACGAGGTTGGCCACCCGATTGGTCAACGCCCCTTCCGCCGCCAATCGAGTCTGCAATTGGACCCCGGCTAGGCGCGCGACCGGACCCCACTTGGCCACGATGATCTCGGCCAGCTCAGCCAGCGACAACTCATAGACGCTGCTTCCTTGTTCCTCGCGCAGCACCTGCACCACCTCGCTGATCATGGCTTGCATCCGCCGAGCCGTCTCCGTCGCATCCAGCCAGTCCGTGTCACTCTCTCCTCGCTGGGCGACGAAGGTCTGCAGGCCGGATAAAGGATTCTTGAGTCCGTGAATCAGGTGGGCCGTAACGGCGCCGACGGCGGAGATCTTGGCCGCAAGAGCCAATTCCTGGTTGGCCGCCAGCAACGTGGCCGTGCGCTCCTCCAACAGACGATTCATCTGCTGCAAGCGCCGGAATGCCCAGGCCAGGCCGGCCACGATGATGAGGCTGCCGGTGAGAAAAGCGATCAGACCGTAGTTCAACACGTTCCGATCCAAGGCCTGGAATTCGCGGGCGATGCTTTGGCCGTAAAGGATAAACTGGGCAATGCCCAGCAAGCGGGACTCCTCCGGCCGATGCAAAGGCACCAGCACTTCCAGGAGAGGGCATGTATCCTGGGCGGACGACGGTTCCGTCGTGGCCGGCCAAAACAGGCCGGTCAAGCGCGCGGCCGCGTGATAATGGCTGACCGGCTGGAGCCGCCGGAGTTCCAGCAGGTCCTGGGCGCTGACCGTTGCGTCCACGACATTCTCCGGCAGAGCCGCAACGAATTGGCCTTCGGCGTCAAACAAACGCGTCGCGGCGATGAGGTCTTTCAATCGTGAAGCTTGAAGGATGACCGGCAGTTGGCCGGCCGGCTCGTCGAATTGGTTGTCCATCTCCAGGTCCGAATCGCCGGCGGTTTGGAGCATCAGGGTGACGGCGTGCAGAGTTTCCCCATCCCGGCCAATGATTTGACGTTGAATTTTGGCACGAAGATTCTGGCTGAACAGATAAAGCGTGCCCCCGAAAATGCCGAGCGTCAGGCCAATGACGGCCAACGGCAGAATGCGCCAGCGGGAAAGCTGGTGTTGCAGGCGGAAGACTTTATCCATACCAAGCGCGGTTCATCGCAGGTTTCAGCACAGTCACACTGGTAACCCGGTCAAAACTCCCAGTCAACCCCGCCCGAGACTGTGTTGAGGGTATATTCGTAGCTGGCTTCATTGGACAGAGATCGCTCGTGCTCGAACTGAGCAAATAACTTCAATGACGAGAGGAGACTCTTTTCACCCCGCAGAGCGAAGGTCACATCCGTCTTGGAGCGCCGGGCAGAATCGGCAGCGCCCACCGTCTGCACCTCAAAGTCATAGCGGCCCACTTTCACTTCGCCGGAGAGTTCCCAGCTCGAAGCTTGATAGAGGATTTGTTGGGAAAGCCAGCGTCGGGTGTAATCAAAATAGCCGGAGCCATTGTCTTCGTTCAACTCAAACCCCAGTTTTGTCACCGTCCGCCAGCGGCGCTTTTCATCCCAGTGATGCCGCCAAGCCAGTTCCGTCTCATGCGATTGAAATTCCAACAAGGTTCCCGGAATCCGTGTGCCGTCCGTCGCGCTCTGCCAACGGTCATCGTACCAGCGGCGGGTCCAGCCATAACTCAAGGCTAACTCGGAGCGTTGTCCGTAAGGCCGCCCCAAGGTCAGCCGGGGTCCGGCCTCCCAATAATCATCCAACGGCTGGCGCAAATATTGGCGGGTAGCCGGCCCTTCCAATTCCAGATAAAAGCTCTTTTCAAAGCTTTTCTTTAAGGAAGGCCGAATCGTCAGTCCATGGCCTTGGAGTTGGACGGCAGCAACGTCCGCCTCGGTAGCGGAGACATCGATCACTTGGTTTTGATAAGAATAATCGAGCGAAAGCCCTCCTTGCCAACCGTGCGCAAGATACCGGGTCAATTTCGCCTGGCTGATCAAAGACTGCTCTTTGTCCACTTGGCCGCCCGACAGATAACGGAGGTCATCTCCCGAAACAAAGAAGAGGAATTCGGTCGCATCTACCGGCAACCGCCAAAACAGGGCTTCAAGCCGGGAAGAGACGAAAGCACTCCCTTCCGGATTAAAATGGCTCAACAGAACATTGTCCCTGTACCCCATGCCGACGCGGACGTTGAACACCTTGTCCCAAAACGCCGTTGTGGGCGGTAATTCAAGCGCTTCCACCTCAACGTCAAGTGGTTGCGCCAACGCGTTCGGCTGAGTCAGACCGAGTCCAAGGAGGCAGAACAGGAGCGCAGGTGTCCAACCTGCGATCCTCCTTGGACGAGTCAAACCAAGTCCAAAAAGGCAGAACCAAGGAGTAGCTCTACGTTGCCAGTCACGAAAAGAAGCCATGCGCTCAACAAAAAACCAGGCGACCCTTCCGGGCCGCCTGGTCACATCTTTATCCAGTCTTTCTCCGCTTGTCCAGACTCAATAGGCAGCAAAGTTAACGCTATGGACGAGTTCCGTCTGTAGCTTGGCCGGTAGGCTTGCTTTGATCGTTCCTGAGTTTCCCTTTGATCTCTTGGAGGCGATCGTGAATCTCTTTCCTATTGACTATCTGTTGCTTAACGAAGTTTTGTCGCAGGTCTTTAAGCCTCTCACGAGCCTCAGCCCGCGCTTCCTTGGTCGCATCCTTCGCCTTCTTAAGTTCCTCTCTTTGGGCCGCCATGAAGTCCTCTCGGGCCTTCTGGAAGTCCGCGATCAGTTTCTTGACATCTTCCGGCAACTCCGGGCGCACAACCGCAGGACGCTCGGGCTTTTGTATGTTCTTGATCCGGTTGATGATGGCCGGGCGATTCGGGTGAACCGGACGAACGGTCGGAGGTGTCGGCGTGACAGGCCGCTCAGGCTTTGCTGGGTCTGCTGCGTAAACTGAGAGGCTCACCAGGGAGAGACCCAGCACGCCTAACGTTGCGAATATCGGTAGTTTTTTCATAATTCTTGTTCGATTCGATCTTAGTTTTGTTTCTTCGGCACCACGCTTTCCGTCATGCATTCTGCTTTCTAAGCGCATTCCTAACGCAAACCTGATGCCAACAGGCAAGGACTTTTTCAAATCATTTATGCAGAGGCAATTACATACATTCTTCTCCCCTTTGCTCTTGCATCGCCCACTGCTATGTTGGGTGCATTCACCCAATCCTTCCGAACCGGATGCTAATCCATATCGCTCTCAATATGAGACTTCGGCCCCATTCCATGTGCCTTGTAGGAGCCGACGTAAGGAGGCTCATTCTTTATGCAAAACCAGTCAGAGCCTCCTTCCACCGGCTGCAGCAAGGTTCGCCGGTGAAAGGAGTTGTCCGACCATCTGTCTCATCTTGAGATGAAAAATGGGATTATAATCGGACTTTTGCTCCCTTGTCCGTTATTCGGATTTCTGCCCAGCCAAGCGGTAGCGAACATAATCCCTTGACACACCTAGCAGCCGCGCGGCGGCGGAGACGTTGTCGTCGCTCTGCTTCAAAGCATGTCGGATCACCCGCAGGATCGCCTCATCAAGCGAAAAGCCTTCCGCCGGAAAAACAAAGCGTTCGTTAAACCAATCGTTCGAGTCTGCTTTAGCTTCCGGCGTCTGTTCATCCGGCCGGCAAAGATGCTCGAATTTCAGCGTGTTCTCTTCCTCGAATACAATCGCCCGCTCCAATTCGTGGGCCAATTCCCGCACGTTGCCCGGCCACGGGTAGGCCAGCAGATTCTTCTCGCCCAGCGGATGAATCGATTTTACGGGCACCCGATGTTTGCGGCTCAACTGTTCCAGAATCATTTCGGCCAGTTTCAGAATGTCATGGCCCCGCTCCCGCAAAGGCGGGATGCAAAGGCGGAAAAGGTCGAGCCGGTGAAACAGGTCTTCCCGAAATTGGCCTTGCGCGACCAGCGATTTGAGTTCGCGGTTGGTCGCGGCTATGATGCGCACGTCAATGCGGGTTTCCTTGTTGCCGCCCACCCGGCGGATTTTGCGGTCTTCGATGGCCTTCAGCACTTTCGCTTGCAGCGGCAGGGGCAAACTGGGCGCTTCATCGAGAAACAACGTCCCGCCGTTGGCCGCTTCAAAAAGGCCCATTCGCGCCGTCCGGGCGTCCGTAAATGCGCCTCGTTCATGACCGAACAACTCGGATTCAACCAGGCCTTCGGGAAGCGCGGAGCAATTGACTTCGACCAGCGGCTCGGCGGCGCGCGGCCCCTCGCGGTGCAGCCAGCGGGCGATGGTCGTTTTCCCGGTCCCGGTTTCGCCTTCGATCAGCACCGGCGGCAGGTCCTGGCCCAGGCGCCGGTCCGTGACGAGGATTTTCTGCAACTGCTTTTCCAAAGCGGCCAGGCGTGTGCCAAAGAAAAAACCCCCGCCCGCGCGCGATTCATCGCTGCGCCGATGTTCATCCAACCGCGCCGATTGCTTGGCCCGGCGCGCGCGCGCGATGACCAGCGGCAACTCGGCCAGGTCGAACGGCTTGACCAGGTAATCAATCGCGCCCAAACGCATGGCCTCAACCGCGCCGCTCACGGCTCCCTCCGCGGTCATGACAATGACACCGGTATTGGCCGGAAAATTATTTTCTTTCAACAAATCGGTCCCCCGGCCGTCCGGCAAGTTCACGTCGAGAAAGGCAAAATCGAATCCGAGATTCTCCAGGAGCTTTTTGGCGCGCTGCAACGTATCCGCCCCCGTCACATCGGCGCCCTGCTTTTCCAGGTCAGCCATCATCTGCTTGCGCAAGAGCGGCTCATCTTCAACGATCAGAATTCCCAAAGTGGCCAGATCAGAATCTTGCATGCCGTATTTTGGGCAGAACCACCTTGCCTGACGATAACAAAAGCTGTCGTGGGGCGAGCAAAGCAGGACAGATTCTGTAGTTAGCAAAGCAGGACACTTTTATGC
>ERZ1292640.1240-Hain-H43-02um-R1-1240-length-21111-cov-5_pt1 | contig 21111 bp, 17 predicted proteins | sample MGYA00564404_ERZ1292640 | MGnify/ENA primary metagenome ERZ1292640 (study PRJEB36523, sample SAMEA6512636) | groundwater metagenome | collected 2019-01-08 | study: AquaDiva: Metagenomics assemblies of 32 groundwater samples
TTACGCTTTCATAATAATAAATAAATTTCGAAAAGGTAATAAAAATTTTATGGCAAAAAATATCTTTATAACAGCAACAAGACAAAACGAAGGAAAAACCGTTATAACATTAGGATTAACCGCCGCTTTTGGAAATAAAATTAAACAGAGACGGCTCCATGTCTGTGAAAAAAAACATTACTCAACAAAATTCTGTCTTCCAAATAGAAAAAATAACCAAAGGTAAAGAAGAAAAAGTAATTTTTAAGAAATAAAACACATAGGAAATTTCTATGGGGTATATCCGGCTTCGGTAAGTAATTTTTTAAGTAAATGAATTGGCATACCGACAATGGCTTCTTCGTCTCCTTCAACCTTCCTGACATAAGGCCTCAAGATCGGATGCTGAACACCGAAACCGCCGGCTCTGCCCAATGGGTCCCCATTTTTGATAAAATCTTCGATCACTGATTCCGGGAATGGATTAAAAAAAACCTGCGCTCTGTCTGCTCCTTCATAATATTTTCCGGTAACAGTATTGTAAATAACGATAGCCGTTATTCCCTCTGGCGCTACCCCTTGGCTGTATTCCCGTAAAAATTTTCGCGCCTCATCTTGGGAACGCGGTTTTTCACGCAGTTCTCTGTTGCATATCGCGATAACATCAGAGGTAATCAACAAAGCCGGTTCTTTTATTTTAGAAATTAAAGCGTCCGCTTTCACCCGAGCGACAACAAGCGGTCTTTTATATGGATCATTTTCTTTTATATTTTTCTCCTCCACCTCCGGAATCATCACCTCAAAAACATAGCCCGCTTTTTCCATCAGGCCTTTCCGATATTTTGACGATGATCCGAGAATTAATTTCATAAAATTTTAAGCAGCCTTGACTAATATTTTTTCGAATTTTCCACTAGCGACAGCCGTTAAAAATACTTTTTCCTTATTCTCAAAGTATAGTTTTAGCGCTACTTCCGTAGCTGGTTTAAACTTAACCCCTTTTCTCTTTCTGTGATATTCCTCTATTAGAGCCAATCCCTTCTCGGCTTGTTCTTTAAACCAAGCATAAACGCCAGGATGATTTTCATAGTAATTTCCTATAAGTTCTCTTTTTGATATATTTAAACGTTTGCAATCTTCACTTGAAATATTCACCAATCCAGCCTTGATGTCATCTCTAAAATCACGTAAATTATAATAAATGCGAACCGCCTCACCGAGGGGTTCTAAAATTTGATATAAATCCGGATCCTCGCCGAATATTTTTAAATCACCCCTAATGGTCCCTCGAATGTCTAAAGCAAAAAAATGATCGTGTAGTGTGTTTTCATCAAATACATTATGCGTCCCATGACGTTTCGCATCAAAAAGTAGGCTATAAAGTATATCTCTGCTTTCCTGCTTAAAATCGGCTTTAAATTCAGTTGCCATTTTAAAACTGAGAGCCAAAATTTTTTCTATTTCATCTCTTGGGAGTCTACCTGTCTCAATAAAATCAATTTTCTCCTGAACATATTGCGCCGCACTTTCATAACCTTCAGGAAGAGAAACATCTCCATCAACGACATCATCAATATGCCGCATCGCGGCATAATAATTTTCAAGAAAAGCACCACGTTCTCTGTCAGAAAAATATTTAAAGGCACTAATTCCTTTTAAAAATATTGTGGTACCTTTTCTGTCTCTTTTAGCTAGTCGGGCAAATATATCCTCGCGTGTTTTTGCATAGCTTGTTGCTTCAGCATGGAACCCTGCCCGGCGTTCTTGCTCTTCGTGTTGTTTTGCGAGTGTTTCTAAGCTTTCGATTTTCATATAAAAAGATCCAAAATCTCGCTAAAATTTTTAAAATTGTAATCGGCTTCTGGAGATGAACTCCACATTAAGCCTGCAATCATCCCAACTTTTTTTACGGGAATTATTTCTTTCTCCACACTGTCCCCTATGAATAAAATATTCTCAGGAGGTAATTTTGAAACTTCAATTATTTTATAAAAACCATCAAGAGCCGGTTTAGGATTTTTAAAATCAGATCCACTCACTGTGTAAGTAAAATAAGAAATATCAAGACCTATGGCCGGAAGAAGTTTCTCCATTTTCATATTGGAAAAAATAGATATAGGGATTATCTTTCGCAATTTATTTAAAACATTAGGAATGTTTGAGTCTTTAATGACATACATTGTTCTCGGATCCTTAGATTCTATACATTTTGCCCAGTATCCAGGAGGAAGACCTAAGTCAGTAGTAAAAACTGCTGAATTACTTTTAAACTTTTTATGCATTTCTTTGTATTCTAAAATCAACTCCGGAGATACATCTTTCCCCACAACTTTAGCGTAAGATTGATATAAAAAATCATCGTGTTCCTTGCTTATTGAAGCAAGGGTGTCGCTAAAATCAAACCAAATGTGTTTTATCATACTATAAAAAAATTACTCCAATCTGCTGGCAGATAACTTTCGAGCCTCATTGATAAAAAATTCCTGCCATTCTTTTTCGGAAATTTTTAGAATCATTCTTGGATAATCTTTCAAAACATCCACTTTGACAAATTGAGCGGATAGCTGAAGTGGATCAAGATAATTATCAAATTTAGCATGAGCTTTTTTCATTAATTCATTTATACTCCACTCGGGTTTCATTTTTAAAATCAAATAGAGATCTAAGAAATCTCGCGAACGAGGCTTTTGGTATATTGTAAAAACTTTATTTACGGCAATATCAAGTAAACTATCTACCTGTAGATTACCCGTATTCTCCCCTGCTTCTATTCGTGGGAACGGAAAATAAGTAAACTCGGTCTTAATAAAATCATTCTCTAATTCCAAGAAAAAAAGATTACGATTAAAACTTTGCTCATATTTAATAGATTTTATTCCCGCATCTTTTTGTATTTTTTTAAAAATTGCCGATATGGCCTCTTCATTAAATTCCTTTTCAGAAAAAAAATCTAAATCTTCAGAGAATCGATGATTAAGATAAAATTCCGCCAATGCTGTCCCGCCGGAAAGATAAAAATTATCACTAACAATTTTTTCTTTTGAAAGAAGTAAGAGTATGTTTTTCTGATTATCTGATAGTATAGACATAATTAAGAGAGCGCCAGAAAAAGCGCTTTGCGTTTAAAAACATCTATATCTATTTTATCCCAGTATTTAAGTAGATTTTTTTTGTTGATTTTACCTTCTCCAATACCCCAATTTATACGCTGTTCCAGATCCCAGATAGCAAAAGCTTCTTCATCTTTTTTGAGTACCGTTGTGTCTACAGACCAATGATTATTAAGCTTGTTCATGCATATATTATAGCATGTTTTAGGAAAAATTAATAATCAATAATCACCTTTATTTCGCCCTTTGACAGACTCAAGACAAAGTAGCTACTTTGCAATTTGGGTAGCTTCTTCAAATTTTACAGAAAGGAGTTTAGAGGTTTCGTCCGCGCCAATGGTAATCCCATAGAGGACTCCGGCTCTCGACATCGTTTCGCGATTGTGCGTCACCACGATCAACTGAGATTGCTTGGAAAGTTTTTCCAGCATATCTCCATATTTGCGGGAATTCGCTTCATCAAGCGCCGCATCCGTCTCATCAAGTACCAAAAATGGCGGCGGGTTGACTTGCGACATGGCGAAAAGAAGAGCGATAGAAGTGAGAGACCTTTCCCCCCCTGAGAAAGCGTGAAGTTCTTTGACTTTTTTGTGCGGAAGCGAGACATTAATCTCTATGCCCTTTTCAATAACAACTTCCTCGTCGTCTTCCAGATTTTCCTCGTCCATTTCCTCATAGTCATTTCCCGACGCATCCGGTCGGGATCCCGACCCCGAAGGGCGTCGGGACTTTTTTGATTCAACGACAATAGAAAGCGACCCATGTCCCCCGCCAAACATTAAAGAGAAAAATTGCTGAAACTCCACATTGATTTTTTTCACGCCTTCTTTAAATTCAATATCGATTTTTTCTTTCAAGTCGGCAATAAGTTTTTGCAGAGATTCAATGCTTTTTTCCAAGTCTGCTAATTCTTTCGCCAAAAATTGATCCCGTTCGGAAACATCTTTAAATTCTTTGATTAATTCCGCCCCGTTGCCGAGGCCGGAGTCTTCCAATTTTATTTTCAAGCGCTCAATTTTTCTTTTTAACTCTTCCTGAGTAGCTGCCGAAGTCGTACTTTGGCAAGGCCAGAGTCCGACTTCGGCAGCATTACCTTTATAGGCTAAAACTTCCGCGCCGACTAATACTGTACCTTCCTTGATTTCTTCCATAAAAGCCTCATTTCGACTACGTAGGCTACTTTCTTTAATAGAAAGAAGTTCTAGGGCCGAAGACAACTCCTGTTGCCTTACTTTCCAGGTAAATTTCTCCCGTTCCAAGTCGCGCAAGACTTCCATTTTTTTATTCAGATCTTCCTTCAATTTTTCCGCTAATTTAATTCCTTCTTTTTCTTCTATTTCTATCTTTTGTATTTCCGCCAGGATGTCAACTTGGGAATTCTTCAGTTCGGCTAATTCGTTTTCGTCCTTTTGTTTTTGCTCTATTTGTTCCACTCCTGTTTCTTTAATTTCGTTCCCGCACAACGGACACCGGCCGGAGATTTTAACTTTATTTTCTTTCGCTTCAATCATTCCTTCAATTCGGCCTAATTTGCGCTCCAGTTCATTTTTGGCTCCGCGAATAGAATTTACTTTTTGTTCGATGACTCTCAATTCTTCTATTTTTTTACCTGCCCCGCCGTGGCGTGGATTATTTTCTTCATTATCGTCTTCTGTTTCGGAAATTTTAGCCGAAACACTGGCAAGCTCATTTTTAAGTTTATTATTTTCGGACGACAAAACTCCTTTTTCCCGCTCTAAATAAATACTTTCTTTTTTTAAGTATTCCCGGTAAAGAATTGCCAATTCTGTCTGCATTTCTTTTGTTTTTTCAAATTTTTCTACTTGTTTTTTCAAAAAATTGAGATGCGGGGCATTTTCTCGGCGGAGCATTACGACCTCTTTCATATTTTCATTGGTTCGCTCCAGCTTTTTTTCGCTTTCTTTTATTTTGTATTGATAGATTTTAAGACCCAAAGCATCCTCCACCATTTCCTTTTTTTCTTTGGCATTGGCATTCAAAATTCTGTCTGCTTCGCCTTGGGAAATAATGTGGTATCCGGAAGAACCGATATTGACCGAAGCGAGCAAATTATGGATATCTTTCAATCGAACTTCGGCGCCGTTTAAAATGTATTTATTCAATCCATCCGAAAAAACTTCGCGGGAGATGGAAATAATATCGTAATTTAAATTTATATCCTCTCCCCCGTCATTCGTGAGTTTGAAAACTTTGTCGGCGTTATTAAAATAGATGGTGACCGAAGCTCGCGAGCCCTTGGATAAATTTTTTGATCCTTTGAAAATCAGGTCCGAACCGCCTTTGCCTCGCATAGATTTCATGGATTGTTCGCCTAAGACAAAACGAAAAGCTTCCACCACATTGGATTTTCCGGACCCATTCGGCCCGACGATAGCTACAATCGGATTTTCAAATTCCAAAACTGTTTTCTGAGAAAAAGATTTAAAACCGTTTAAAAGAAGTGTCTTAAGTCGCATAATTTTATTGCGTTAATCCAGCCAGTTTTTTATTTTTAATGCGTTTTCAGCCGCTTTCTGCTCGGCTTCCTGTTTTGATTTGCCTCTGCCTTCAGCAATTAAATTTGGTCCGAAATAAATCCCGACAGTGAAATGTTTGTCATGATCCGGACCCGTTTCGTGCAAAACTTTATAAGCCGGAGTAACCAGCACAAATTCTTGGGCTTTTTCCTGCACCAGAGATTTCGCATCGCGCCAAAGTTTTTTATTGACTATTTCTTCCGTTTCCGGCAAGAGAGTTTTCGCCACAAACTTATTCGCCGTCTCGTAACCCTGGTCCAAATACAAAGCTCCGATAAAAGCTTCATAGGTATTGGCTAAAATATATTGCCGAGCTTTGCCGTAATCTTTGGCTTCGCCCTTGGACAAAAGCAAGTAATCATTCATGCCTATTTTTGAAGCGACTTCGGAAATAATAACCGCGTTCACCAGGGCGGAACGAAGCGCCGTTAATTCTCCTTCGGCATATTGCGGATATTTCTGATAAAGAAAGTCAGTGACAATAAGTTCAAGTACGGCATCACCCAAGAACTCCAAGCGTTCATTGTGCGACAAAGTAGCCGCAGGGTTTTCATTTATATAAGAACGGTGCGTAAAAGCCTGCTGAAGCAAGCTTTTGTCCTTGAAAATTATTTTTATTTTTTTCTCAAAATCAGAAAATTGAATTGGCATTTTTTTTATAACTTTATAAACTTTATAACTTTTTACTACTCAGAATTTCAATCGCTTTGCTAATTAATGGAATAATATCGTTATAAATACGAAGTTCGGGAATGGCGGAAAGCTCAAACCAGCGAGCTCCATCCAGTCCGCCGGATTTTTCCAGCGCCAGTTCTTTATACTCGCTTTGGGCTAAAAAGTAAACTACCTTTTTCAAGCTTTTGCCTTTATCTGGATGCGTTGCGACATACTCATTCTCCCCCAATTTTTCTTCTATTTTAATATCCAAACCAATTTCTTCTTTTACTTCTCTGATGGTCGCTTCTTTTTCATTTTCCCCTTCTTCAATACTGCCTTTAGAAATAGTCCAATATCCAAAAACATCATGGACGAGAGCAAACACAATATGACTATCCCCGCCTGCCGGCGAGGCAGGTTTTTTAGCATAAACCAGAGCCCCGCCTTTTTTTTCAACAGGTAATTTTGTAATATCTATCGGTTCACTATGTTTTTTCTTTTTTGTAACTTGTTCTTTTCCGGGCTCTCCTATTTCTTTATAGACTGCACCGAGCACTCCGTTGACGAATTTACCGGAATTTTCTCCGCCGAAAGTTTTCGCCAACTCAATTGCCTCGTTGATGGCCACTTTCGGAGGCACTTCTTTGCGGTCACCAAAAAGAAGTTCAGTCAAACCAATACGCAAAATATTTCGGTCGATAATGGAAATTTTATTTATCGGCCAGTCCGGCGCGGCTTTTTCAATGATTTCGTCAACCGCTTTACGTTTTTCTAAAACTTGATTGATCAGCGAAAAAACAAAAACATCATCCTCGAATCCGGGAGCAAATTCTTTTAAATTTCGTTTTAAGATTTTCTTGACTTCGTCATCCGTAGGACTGCCGCCTTTTTTATTATTGAGCGTGAAATCCCATTCAAAAAGCGTCTGAAGAACTATTGATCTGGAAAGGTGCCGGTTAGCCATATCTTTAGAAGCGAAATTTCTTGAAATTTTTTATCTCCGAGGGTCCCACTCGGTACTCCGAGAAGGGCGCAGGAGGAAAAAATTTTAAGAAATGCAGCCACTCATTAATAAACTATTTATTTGCTTCCGCCTTTTTCGCTTTTGCTTTCTTTTGTTTCTTTTCCGTTTTCTTTATCAAATCCAAAATCTTTTTCCCGCGATAAAAACCGCAAGCGGAGCAAACCGTATGTCGTCTTTTGAAAGCCAGACAGTTGTCGCATTTGGAAAAACTGGTACTGGCGAGCGCATGGTGCGAACGCCTGTTCCTCGTATGCGATTTTGTGCTTCTCATTCGGACTACCATAATGTATCTATCCTAGCATATTAAAGCCGAAAAGCAATTATCTGTTACTTACATTCAATAAAGAGTTTTCCACATAATTATTTGACAATTTGTCTTCCTGATATAAACTAGTCTTATATGATAAGCGGACGATTACAAACAACCACCACAACTACTACAACCACTATCAGTGGCTGATGTTTGTTGTGAAATTATTCCAAGAATAAAAACACAACCGACCTCAGCCAAGAGGTCGGTTTTAGTTTATAATTTAATCAATATTTATGAAAATTTTAAAATTTGGCGGTTCCTCGGTAGCCGATGCGGAAAATATTAAAAAGGTTATGGAGATTATCTCTGACTCCTCAAAAAAACACAGGGATTCGGTTATTGTCGTTTCGGCTCTCGGCGAAGTTACTGATAATCTCATAAAAACGGCTCACCTGGCATCAAAAAGAGACGCTCAATATAAAATTCTGATGCAAACTATTTTCAAACAACATGATCAGGTGATTAGGAAACTTATCAAATCCAATAACAAAAAGAAAATATTAACAGAGATCAATAAAAAATACCGGGAACTGAGCGAAACACTGCAAGGAATATGGCTCTTGGGAGAATTGCCTTTGCGTTCATTGGATAAAGTCGCAAGTCTCGGCGAACAATTATCAGCCTTCATAATTAGCGAAGCAATGAAAAACCGGAAAATTGTTTGTCAATTCGCCGACGCTCGCACTTTGATTAGAACTGACGGTAATTTTGGTTCGGCTAATGTAAAAGTTAAAAAGACCTATGAACTTATTTCAACTTATTTTAAAACCCACCGAGGACTTTCTGTAATGGGTGGTTTTATTGCCTCAACTGACGAAGGAATTACCACTACTTTAGGTAGAGGCGGTTCTGATTATACCGCCGCCTTGGTCGGAGCCGCTCTTGGAGCTGATGTAATCGAAATCTGGACAGATGTTGACGGAGTGATGACAGCCGATCCCCGCAAAGTGAAAAATACTTTTCCCGTATTGAAAATATCGTATGAAGAAGCGGGTGAACTCGCTCATTTTGGCGCGAAAGTTATTCACCCCAAAACCATGAAACCGGCACTTCTGAAAAATATCCCAATTGATATAAAAAATACATTCAATCCACAAGGCAAAGGAACCAGAATCAGCAACGACAATTCTAAACAAGAATTTCCCATCAAGGGAATATCTTCTTTGGATAATGTGTCTTTATTGCGCATCCAATCCAATAACGGCAAGAGTATCGGGGAAATAGCAACAAAAATATTCGACACTTTATCTCGTGGTAATATAGAGATTTTACTCACCACCCAAGCATCTCACGAACAGTCGCTCTCTATCGCGATAAACAATCAACTGGCGGAAAGGGCAAAAATTGCTCTTGAACAAAATTTTGCTTTAGAATTAAAAACCAAAAAAATATCGCCAATTACGATGGAAGAAAATTTGACGATAATCGCGATTGTCGGCAAACAAATGAAGGGCATCCCGGGTATCTCTGGAAAATTGTTCAGCACTTTGGGAAACAACAAAATCAATATAGTAGCCATTGCCCAAGGATCGTCTGAATTGAATGTATCAGCGATTATTAATTCAAAAGATGAGAAAAGGGCTCTGCAAGCGGTTCATGATGCGTTTTTTGGGTCGAAAGACGACGCTTTTATTAATTTATTTCTGGTGGGCACTGGATTAATAGGTTCAACGTTATTAAAACAAATAAAAGAGTCGGGTGTTTCGATTCGTCTCTGTGGTTTGGCAAATAGCCACCAGATGTTACTGGACAATAAAAGTATTTCGCTTCAAGATTGGACACAAAATCTCTCGCAAGGAGAAATGGTGAACCTTCAAAATTTTGTCAGCCAGATGATAGAGCTAAATTTGCCGAATAGCGTTTTTGTAGATTGTACTGCAAGTGAAGAAGTGGTCTCCGTATATAAAAATATCATCAAAGCCGGTATTGCAATTGTTACTCCAAACAAAAAAGCAAACTCCGGTCCGTTTGCGCAATATCAAAAATTGCGGGAATTGGCTCAAAAAAACCATGTGCCGTTTCTTTATCAAACCAACGTAGGCGCCGGATTGCCAATTATTTATACTATCCAAAGTCTTGTCGCAAGCGGTGATAAAATTCTCAACATTGAAGCGGTGCTTTCTGGAACTTTGAGCTACATATTTAACGCGTTCTCGCAGAGCAATAATTTATTCAGCCAGATTGTCCGTGAAGCGCAAAGTAAGGGATATACCGAACCAGACCCACGGGATGATTTAAACGGCATGGATGTTGCGCGTAAAATTCTTATTCTAGCCCGAGAAATCGGATTCAAAATGGAACTAAAGCAAGTACATATCCGCCAATTTTTAACTACTCAATGTTTACAGGCTCGCTCGATCGACGAATTTTTTACAATACTTGAAAAAATTGACAAAGATTTTGAGAAAAGGAAAATAAAGTCCCGAAAAAATAACAAAGTGATGCGCTATATCGCGAGTCTCCAAAATGGCAAAGCAAATATCGCCTTAAAGGAAATTGATCAAAATCATCCATTTTTCTTCCTGTCCGGCAGCGACAATATTATTTCTATAAAAACAAAGCGATACAAGACAAATCCTTTGGTCATTAAAGGCCCTGGAGCCGGGGCGGAAGTAACCGCCGGCGGCGTGTTGGCAAATATTATCAGCATTATTAAATAATTTTTTTATGAGAAATTCAAAAAATAAAATTCCAGTTGGTATCCTCGGGGCAACCGGCATGATCGGCCAGCGTTTTATCTCCTTGCTTGAAGATCATCCCTGGTTTGAAGTAGTTTGTGTGGCTGCTTCAGAAAAATCGGCAGGTAAAACTTATCTGCAGGCAGTTGAAGGACGGTGGATGCAGGCAAAACCTATACCTTTTAATGTAAGTAAATTATTAGTGCATTCGGTTGAAAAAGATATGCCGATCATTGTAAAAAAAGTTCGTTTTGTGTTTTCGGCCATTGAAGCTGAAACGAAATTTATAAAGAAAATAGAAGAAGCCTATGCTTCTTTGGGATTGCCCGTTGTTTCCAATAATTCAGCCCACAGATGGAGTGAAGATGTCCCTATGATTATGCCGGAAATTAATCCTCAGCATCTGAAGATGATTTCTATCCAAAGAAAAAAACGTGGCTGGACGACGGGCTGTATTATTGTAAAGCCAAATTGTTCTATTCAAAGCTATGTGCCGCTCCTGCACGCCTGGAAAAAATTTGATCCCAAAAAAGTTATCGTTTCCACTTATCAGGCAATTTCCGGCGCCGGCAAGACCTTTGAAACTTGGCCAGAAATGGTTGATAATGTTATCCCCTACATCGGCGGAGAAGAAGAAAAATCAGAAAAAGAACCCTCCAAGATTTGGGCAAAGATAGAACACGATAAATTTAAGTTGGTTAGCAATCTAAAAATTTCAGCCAACTGTATCCGAGTTCCGGTTTCCGACGGCCATTTGGCAACTATTAACATTCAATTTGCGAAGAAAGTGAAAAAACAACAATTAATAAAATCGTTGCGTAATTTTAAAAATCCGCTAGATGTCTTGAATTTACCTTCTGCCCCAAAACCATTTTTAACTTATTTTGAAGAAGACAACCGACCCCAAACTCGGCTGGACCGCGATCTGCACAACGGCATGGGAATTAGTGTCGGACGAATTAGAAAAGATTCTGTTTTGACTTGGAAATGTGTCGCGCTCTCGCATAATACTGTGCGGGGAGCTGCCGGCGGGAGCATCCTAAATGCGGAATTATTGCTAAAGATGGGCTATATAAAATAATATGAAATTATCAAAATCAAAATTCGAGCAATTATTTGAAGAAAATCGATTGGTTATAAGTTTGATCGGTATGTCCAATACCGGCAAAACACATTGGTCAAAAAAATTGCACGATCTTGGTTTTAAACACATAAATTGTGACGATCTGATAGAAAAAAAACTTTCTCCGATACTCAAAAAATTTAAATATTCAGGCATCGAGGATGTTTCGCATTGGATGGGGCAGCCTTATGATGACAGATATGTCGCCAATCAACAAAAATATTTATCGATTGAAAAAAAAATCATGAAAGATATTTTTATACAAATAAAAAACAAAAAACCACGGAACACAGTTATTGATACAACGGGAAGCGTTGTCCATACTGGAAAAAATATGCGTGTTAAGCTCATGCGATACTCATTGATTGTTTATATTAGAGCAAATCAAAATATGAAAGAGAAAATGTTTAATCAATACATAAAAAAACCAAAACCTGTTGTTTTCGGAAATATATTTAACCCAAAACAGAACGAAACAGCCAGACAAACTCTTAAAAGATGTTATCGAAAACTGCTCAATTTGCGCAGTGTGTTATACTCTCAATATGCTGACGTCATTATTCCCATTGGATCTATCAAGAAAAATATGAATGTCAATCAATTTTTTTCACTAATAAAGCAATCATTATGAAATTTTATAGTATCCAAAAAAATAGTCCCTTGGCTGGGTTGCGAGAAGCGGTGATAAACGGCCTAGCCCCCGATGGCGGATTATACATGCCCACTAAAATACCTCGTTTGCCAAATGATTTTTTTAAAAAAGCCGAAACAATGTCATTTCAAGATATTGCCTTTGAGGCAAGTAAAAAGTTCTTCATGCCCGATATTCCGGAAGATGTTTTACGTGTTATTATAAACGAATCTTTTAATTTTGATATTCCTTTGGTTCAGCTTGATAAACAAATTCATGTATTGGAATTATTTCATGGTCCAACCTGTGCTTTTAAAGATTTTGCGGCTCGATTTTTGGCTCGTTTGTTCGGTTTTTTCTCGGAGCAATTTCAAAAAGAAATCACTATTCTGGTTGCTACATCGGGAGATACCGGAAGCGCAGTCGCAAAAGCATTCTTGGATGTTAAGGGTATAAAAGTAATAATTTTATACCCAAGCGGAAAGATCAGTTCCCTGCAAGAAAAACAGTTAACCTGCATGGGTAAAAACATTACCGCCTTGGAGATTCAGGGAACTTTTGACGATTGTCAAAAACTGGTAAAACAAGTTTTCCTTGATAAAGAATTAAAAGAAAAAATGATACTGGCTTCGGCAAATTCTATCAATATCGCACGCTTATTACCCCAGTCGTTTTACTACTTATATCTTTGTGCGCAGTTAAATAAAAAAAATAATCCTATTATTGTTTCTGTGCCAAGCGGTAATTTTGGCAACTTGACTGCGGGAATTATAGCCAAAAGAATGGGGGCGCCGATATTAAAATTTGTCGCTGCCACCAACTGTAACAACGTAATACCCGAATATTTGAAAACAGGAAATTTCAAGCCTAGGTCTTCCATCTCCACTATTTCCAACGCCATGGATGTGGGCAATCCAAGCAATTTTTCCAGAATGCTTGAATTGTATGATAGTGATGTTGAAAAAATGAGAGCAGAGATATACGGGATAGGTTTTTCTGACCAAGATACCAGAAAAGCAATTTCGAATGTATTTAAAAAATATAATTATATTATGGATCCTCATGGAGCCGTGGCATACCTTGGCTTGCTTGATTTCATGAAAAATTTCCCAAAATCGGAGGGAATATTTTTTGAAACCGCTCATCCGGCTAAATTTTCTTCTGAAGTGGAGAAAGCTATCGGCAGATCGGTACCTATGCCAAAAAGATTAAAAACCTATGTTCGCAGAAAAAAACAAGCGGTCTTACTAAAAAACAACTTTTCAAAACTTAAAGATTTTCTTTTAAACAAACTGCAAAACAAGCATAAAAAATATATAAATAAAAAATTAGCAAAAAATACTTAAAATATGATATTATCAAATAAAATAAATATATGAAAAAAGATGAAAAATTAGAGGGGTTAAGGCATTCTTTGGCGCACTTGCTGGCAGCCGCGGTCCGGGAACTTTATCCGGGCTCCAAAAATGCCATCGGTCCGGCGATAGAAAACGGTTTTTACCAGGACTTTGAGATGTCTAGGCAGATTTCCGATGCCGACCTGCCAAAAATTGAAGCCAAAATGCGCGAACTTTTGCCGAATTGGAAAAAATGGACCAAAAAGATAGTTACATTGAAAGAAGTAAAAAAAGAATTCAGCTGGAACCGTTATAAAATCGAATTGGCGGAAGAATTTGCAAAAGATAAAAAAACTCTGACATTTTTTACCTGTGGCGGACTGGTTGATTTATGCAAGGGCGGGCATAATTTGCCGCCGGCTACAATGGATATTCACAGTTTCAAACTGGACCGTATCGCCGGAGCCTATTGGCGCGGAGATGAAAAAAACAAAATGCTGACGCGCATTTATGGTTTGGCCTTTAATACTAAAGAAGAATTGGACGCTTATATCAAACAGCGCGAAGAGGCGGAAAAAAGAGATCATAAAAAATTGGGAAAAGAATTGGATTTATTTGTGTTTTCTGATTTGGTTGGAAGCGGACTTCCGCTCTGGACGCCGAAAGGAACTATTTTGAGAAATTTACTGGATGATTTTGTCTGGGAACTTCGCCAGAAACGCGGTTATCTGAAAGTGGAAATTCCTCACATCACCAAAAAGGAATTATACGAGAAAAGCGGACACTGGGATAAATTCAAAAATGAATTGTTCAGAATCACCACCCGAGAAGGACATGAACTAGCAATGAAACCTATGAATTGTCCGCACCATATTCAAATTTTTGACCGTAAACAGTGGAGTTATCGTGAATTGCCGCAAAGATATTGCAATACAACTACTTGTTATCGAGACGAACAAACCGGAGAACTTTCGGGCATTTCTCGAGTCCGCAGTTTCACTCAAGATGATGCCCACGTCTTTTGCCGAATGGAGCAAGTGAAAGAAGAATTTCTAAAAGTTTGGGATATTGTTCAGGATTTCTATAAACCTTTCGGATTTTCTATGCGCGTGCGATTATCAACACACGATCCGAAACAGCCGGAAAAGTATTTGGGGGATAAAAAATTGTGGAAACAGGCGGAATTGATTTTGAAAGAAATCGTAAAATCAAAAAACATAGACTGGTTTGATGGTATGGGTGAAGCGGCATTTTACGGACCTAAGTTGGACTTCATGGCCAAAGACGCCATCGGTCGCGAGTGGCAGGTCGCAACAATTCAATTAGACATGAATCAGCCGGAGCGATTTGACTTATCCTGCACCAACGAAAAAGGAGAAAAAGAACGTATTGTTATGCTCCATGCCGCAATTATGGGTTCAATTGATAGATTTTTGTCTATTTTGATTGAACATACAGCCGGAGCTTTCCCTCTTTGGCTCTCGCCTGTACAAGTGAAAGTTATTCCCATTCGCGCCAGTCATAACGCCTATGCCAGGCAAATTTTTGAATTATTGAAGCAAAACGGTGTCCGCGCAGAATTAGACGACGCAGAAGCAAACCTCGGCGGAAAAGTTCGTGATGCAAAAAATAATAAAATTCCTTACTGGATTGTTCTTGGCGACAAAGAAATTGCAAGCGAGAAAGTCACTCTCGAGTCCCGCGACAAAGGCCAGCTTGGGCAAATTGACAAAGAAGAACTCATAAAAAAACTTCTGGAAGAAATCAAGAATAAAAAATAAAAAATAATTAAATATCAATCTCGGCAAGTTTGGCGTTTGATTGGATGAAGGATTTTCGGGGCGGGACTTCGGAACCCATCAGAATATCAAAAATTTTGTTGGCTTCTTCGGCATCGTCAATGTTTACTTTTTTCAGTACGCGATTTTTCGGGTCCATGGTCGTTTCCCAGAGCTCCTCCGGATTCATTTCTCCGAGGCCTTTGAAACGCTGAATGTGGATCTTGGCCGTCCCCGTGCCGATATTGCCTTCCCCTTCGGACGAAGTCCCGGAAGCCTCTTCGGGACCTGCTTCAATGAGCTCAATATCGGCAGCGGGACGGCCCACAATTTTTATTTTTTCATCATCCGTATAAGCATATAAAATTTCTTTGCCTTTTTTTATTTTGTAAAGCGGAGGTTGGGCAATGTAAATATACCCTGCATCAATCACTTGTCTAAAGTATCTATAGAAAAGAGTCAGGAGAAGCGTTCGGATGTGCGACCCGTCCACATCGGCATCTGTGGCAATGATTATTTTATGGTAACGCATTTTCTCCAAATCAAAAGTGTCCCCAATAGAAGTACCCATCGCGATGACAAGCGACTTCACTTCTTTCGAAGCAAGCATTTTATCGATGCGTGCACGCTCAACATTCAGGATTTTTCCGCGAAGCGGTAATATTGCTTGTGTCCGGCGGTCTCTGCCCTGCTTCGCACTTCCCCCGGCTGAATCTCCTTCCACAAGAAATAGTTCCGATTCTGAAGCATTTTTGCTTTGGCAGTCCGCTAATTTTCCCGGAAGAGTCATGCCTTCCAGTGCTCCTTTGCGTAATACCGAATCCTTGGCGGCTTTGGCCGCTTTACGTGCCTTCAAGGCCAAAACTGATTTGTTAATTATAGCTTTGGCGTCGTCGGGGTTTTCTTCTAAAAAGTTTGCAAAAGCCTCTCCAAACACAGTCCCTACTGCACCCTGGGCCTCCATGCTGCCCAATTTACCTTTAGTTTGACCTTCAAACTGTATCTCGCGAAGTTTAACAGAAATAACCGCCGTCAAACCTTCAAGCACATCTTCTCCCGTAAATCCACCTTCGGACTCTTTCATCATTTCATTTTTCTTGCAGTAAGTATTGAGAGTTCGGGTAAGCGCTGTTTTAAAACCAGTTACATGTGTCCCGCCTTCCTGGGTATAAATATTATTCGCAAAAGGGAAAATCCGATCGACGATATCATCCACGTATTGGAGAGCTATCTCCACTCCGACACCATCCAATTCTTTTTCAACATAAAAAATATTATTCTGAACCGGTTTGACAAATTTGTTGTAATATTTTACCAAAGAAATCAATCCGCCTTCAAAATAAAAAGAGACTGAAGGAAGCTCTAGTTCCAGATCTCGGAAATAAAAAACGTCACTCATGGCGGTTAAACCGCCAAGTGAACTTGGCGGTTTAACCGCCAATTCACGCGCGTTAATGATGTGAATTTTCAACCCTTTCACCAGATACGCTTGTTGGCGAATATGATTCACCACGGTATGCCAATCGAATATAATCTGGCTGAAAATTTCCGGATCGGGTTCAAAAGTGACGATTGTACCGTGAAGTTTGGAAGTATCGATTTTTTTTACCGCCAATTTTTTTTTGCCTTGAGAATATTCCTGAATATATTTGCCGCCGTCTTTGTGCACTTCCACTTTGCAATAAATAGAAAGAGCGTTCACCACCGAAGCCCCGACTCCGTGCAAACCTCCGGAAACTTTATATCCGCTATTTTCCCCGCCGAATTTTCCTCCGGCATGGAGCGTGGTCATCACTGTTTCCAGAGCGGAAACTTTTGTTTTTTTGTGCATATCTACCGGCACTCCTCGGCCGTTATCCGCCACCCGGATGCGATTGCCCGGCAGGAAGACAATTTCGATATCATTACAAAAACCGCCCATCGCTTCGTCGCGCGAATTGTCAAAGATCTCCCAAACCAAGTGATGTAATCCCTCCGGGCCCGTAGTGCCGATATACATCCCCGGACGGCGCCGGACGGGCTCTAGCCCCTCCAGAACGGAAATATCAGACGCATCGTAGTGATGCGTCTCGGTACCTTTTTTGCCTGCCTCATACGAAGCTTTAGGCTTTCGTTCGGGGTCGTTTTTTCCTTTTGCCATGTAGATACATTATATCAGAAATATATAGCAATTGCCAGTCTAATTTCGTCATTTTTTGTTGATAAAAAAATCTAAAAATGATGAAGAAAAACACAAAATATTCAATCAATTGCATAAGATTCTAGCATATGCGGATTTCTTATGCAATTGATTGAATTGTAATCCACAAATCAAGCCAAGAATAATTGTCAATTACCTCACTTGCCAACTGTTATTATCTTTGATTTTATTGGATATTTGAGTCATAACTTCATTTATTTCCACATCAGTTAAAGTCCTCTCGAAAGACTGAAAAACCAATCTAAAAGCATAAGAAATTCTTTCGTCCTTCTTGAATTCATCAAAGAGTTCCGGACCTCGCACCGCCATGTCTCCAGCATTTTCTTTTATAATTTTATGAACTTGATTACTTTCAACTATGTCTGGCACCCACACCGCAATATCGCGAGCAATAAAAGGAAATAGAGACCACATCTTAAACTTTTGTGTATGAAAAATTTCTTTTGAAGAGGCTTGCGAGGGCGACGGTTCGAGCACGAGGAATTTTTCAGCAGAAAAATATCCGTACTCTTCAGAAGAAGATTTTTCAGAAACAAATTGATCTAATGTCATTTCTTTTATCCCCTTTTTATCTCCAAAAGCAACATGCATTTCCTCGTCGGGACACCAGACGGTTCCAATTTCAAAAATTTTAATTTCGCTCAACCCCAAAAGAGGTGCATTCAGTTGGTTTAGTTTTAAATTTTCTTTCAACCCGTCGGTTAAATTTACCCGCAAGAAATTTTTATCCGAGGCCGAAGCGAGTACGCTCACTTCTCCCTTGTTGGAAAAACTGGTATTCATTACTTCCGAATATCCGTCATTTAATAATTTATTCCGCGCGAAAAGTATTTTTGAATATATCTCATTCTGCTTTGGTTTCCACATGTCAGACATGTGGGGAATTTTCTCTTTTACTTTGTCGTAGCCCAAAATCCGGCCGATTTCTTCCGCCATATCTTCTTCTATCGCCAAATCAAGACGCATTGGTGGAATAGTGATTTCCCAGCCAGAGGCTGGTCCGCCTTTGGCGGAAAATTCAAAATTATATCTCTTTAAAATATCTTCTATCTCAGCCACCGAAACTTCCAGACCCAAAATTTTAGAAATTTTTTTTACCGAAAAAGAAAGTTTTCTTATCTCCTGTCTTTCTGGATAAACATCTACAATGTCTTCAAAGATAGCATCAGGGCACATTTCATAAATAAGAGCCGAGAGTTCCAGCATGGCATATGACCCTAATTCCGAAGACAAGTCATTCTCAAAACGCTTTTTGGCATCGGTAACTATATTAAACACTTGAGCGGTTTTTCTAATCGAAATCGGGTCAAAATTTGCTACTTCTAAAATTATATTCTGGGTATTGTCATCAACTTCCGGCTTTTTTCCCCCTTTTATTCCAGCCACTGCCAAAACACTGCTTGAATCAGCAATTACCAGGTCAGAAATCTTTAATTTCCAATCTCTGTTGTCTAAAGTAATCAGCTTTTCCCCATCTTTTGCCTGTCTAATGATTAATGTTTCTCCCATTTTATCCAAGTCAAAAGCATGAACGGGCTGTCCGCAATCAAACATCACTAAGTTAGCCGCATCTACCATATTATTGATACTTCTTTGTCCAATCGACTCGAGGTGTTTTATCACCCACTCCGGTGATAGCCCTACTTTCACATTTCTGACAATCCTCCCCATATATCTGCGACACTTGTCCGACTGAATATCAATCTTCAACCCTGCTTGCCCTGAGCTTGCCGAATGGGGAATTTTGTATTTCGGTGTTGGGTCAACATATTTTATATTTAAAAGCGAAGCAAGCTCGCGCGCTATCCCCTGGTGGCTAAGTAAATCATGCGCGCGATCCGGCAGAATTTTAATATCAAAAATAGTATCGTCCCCTTTCTTTTCTATGCTCTCCACTTCGCAAAGATGGTAAGTAAAAACATCAGCAAGTTTATCCGCATCGGGTGCGTCTGGTATATACCATTTAAGCCAATTGTAAGAAATTTTCATTTGTTATTAAAATTGATTGAGACGCAAATCCCCTTGATAAAAAAGACGGATATCCGGAATACTTAATTTAATCATAGCAATACGATCAAGACCAAGACCGAAAGCAAAACCCTGGTATTTTCTTGAATCGATCCCGCAATTCTCGAGAACATTCGGATGCACCATGCCTGCTCCCACAAGTTCCATCCATTTCCCGTTGTGTTTAATGTCAACTTCAAACCCCGGCTCGACGAATGGAAAAAAGCTCGGACGAACACGAATTTCTACATTCTTACCTAAGATTTTTTTGAAAAATTCAAGAAGCACCCATTTCATATTTGCCACACTTATGTCGTCCCCTACCATAAGTCCTTCTAGTTGATAAAATTGCATTTCGTGCCCGGCATCTGTTGCTTCATTGCGGAAAACTTTTCCGGGAACAATAATCGCAAAAGGCGGCTCTTTCCCTTCTTTGGAAAATTTTTCCATATATCTAATCTGCACATTGGAAGTATGGGTTCTTAATACTTTTCCTTCCTGCCCTTTTATATAAAAAGTGTCCTGCATATCTAGAGCTGGATGATCTTTTGGAAAATTAAGCGCAAAAAAGTTGTGCCAGATATCTTCCAGCTCCGGACCAACAGCCACTTCAAAACCGAGGTCGGTAAATATCTTTACCGCATCGTTGATCACTATTGAAAGTGGATGCTCTTTGCCTTTTTTTATTTCTTCGGTCATTTAATGATGGTGAAGATGAACAGAAAAACTTTCTTTGCCGCCATCTGCTGTTTGTTTCCTTATTTCATATCTTGCACCGCTGGGATGAGCAAAAATAGATTTTTCGTCTTTTAAATACTCTTTTAGGGCATGATGATTTCTCGGATCTTTAAAAAAGTCCCTCATTTCAGAGTGTTCACCAAAACTAATATCTACTTTTTTCCCATCCATATATATCTCACTCATATATTTATATAAAAATTAACTATTAATGAACAAATTATACCAAAATTGCAAGAATTTGTTAATGCTTGTCATTCTCGGACAGAATATTTGCCGGACACTATCCATTTATAAGTAGTTATTTCTTTCGGACCCATCGGACCTCTCGCATGAATCTTGGAAGTGGAAATCCCGATTTCCGATCCCAAACCAAACACTGCCCCGTCAGAAAACCGGGTCGAAGCGTTGACATAGACTACCGCCGCATCAATCTCGTTCAAAAATCTCGCGCAATTTTGTTTATTCTCTGACAAAATCGCTTCGGAGTGTTTTGATGAATACTGGCTGATATGTTTTATGGCCTCATCAACACCGGAAACAACTCTTACCGACATTTTTTGGCTTAAAAATTCCCGGCCAAAATCGGACACCTTGGCCTGCCTCAAGAGAGAAGGCGGGTAAACTTTTTTCAAAATTCTATAACTTACTGAGTCGGCAAAAATTTCCACATTTTTTGGAAGCAAAAGTCTGGCCGTTATCGGGAGAAATGTTCCGGCTATTTTTTGATGCACCAATAATGTATCCAAGGAATTGCAAACGCTCGGGCGCTGGGTTTTGGCATTAAAAATAATTTTGGCCGAAGGTATTAATTTGGCGGACTGATCGATAAAAGTATGGCAAACGCCGGCTCCGGTTTCAATCATCGGCACGGTGGCGTTTTCTCTGACAAAGTTTATCAAACCGGAGCTTCCGCGCGGAATAATGACATCCACTAAATTATCAGCCTTAATAATATCCAAAACAGCCTCTTTAATTTTGGGATCAATAAATTGGACT
>ERZ1292640.1241-Hain-H43-02um-R1-1241-length-21089-cov-4_pt1 | contig 21089 bp, 20 predicted proteins | sample MGYA00564404_ERZ1292640 | MGnify/ENA primary metagenome ERZ1292640 (study PRJEB36523, sample SAMEA6512636) | groundwater metagenome | collected 2019-01-08 | study: AquaDiva: Metagenomics assemblies of 32 groundwater samples
GTCTTTTTTTGAAATTGATACCTGTTTGCGATATCGCTCAAAGATCAAGAGGGAATAGGTATTTTAATTGCCGCAAGTGGTATGTCATCTGGTGGTCGCGTTGTGCACCATCTTAAAAATCTCTTGCCCGATACAAAGAACACCGTGATTTTAGTTGGATTCCAAGCCTCAGGAACACGGGGTCGTCAATTAGAGGATGGTCAAAGAGAGGTCAAGATTCATGGTGGATGGATTCCAGTTAATGCCCACATCTGTAAAGTTGAAAGTTTTTCAGTCCATGCCGATTCTGACGAACTCATCTTATGGTTAGGTCAGATTTTCAAACCTACTAATACTTTTATAGTCCACGGTGAGGCGGATTCGCAGGCGGCAATGAAGTCGCGGATAGAGAAAGAGCTTGGATGGAAGGCAACGATTCCCAAAAGTTCACAGGTTTTTACGGTCTAGTCAACGAACTCTTTGATTTATTTAATGCTCGTCGTTTTACTCCTTACCAGAAACGATTGGTAGCATGTTCTAAATAGAAATGGTTTTAGGAGTTTAAATAATCGACTCAACTATTGCGATAATAGAAAAGAGAGGCGGCCGCATCGCTGCAACCGCCCCTCCTTATCTACCCTCGAAAGTTATAGAGTGTAAAGCTCTTACTTATTCATCTTTGCAATGAGTGACTTCGCCTTGTCAAGGAAGGTACCTTGGACAACAACATAGCCAAGCTTTGGGTCACTCGCTGAACATGCAGGAGAAAGGATAAATTCAGCCAACTCCTTAATTGCTGCACCTCGTGCCTTATCGGCATAAGAGGTTTCAATTAACATATAAGAGACGATTCCTAGTGTGTAAGCGCCAGCAACCTTTGTTGAGTAATCATATGTAACGATTCCGTTTTCATCTTGATTAGCTTCACCTAAAAATGCAGAGACGGCCGCTGAATCTGGGAAAGTAAATTGACCAGTTGCATTACTTACATATGCTGCACGAAGGCCATAAGCATCGCCCCAGTTCTTCTCCGCATAGGTAATTGAATAAGGCGTCTTTGCAGCAAGAGTTGCAATACCCTGCGAAGCATTCGCTCCGACTATGCGACCGATATTTGAAGGAGCATTGATGTCGCCAGGGAAGGCAGTTGTGAAGGCGTCATTACCCTTTTTGTTCCAGATAGTCGGGGCAACACCATTTAACCAAGTTGTGAAGTTATTTGAGGTTCCAGAACCATCGGCACGAAAGACTACCTTGATTGGCTTGTTTGGAAGTGTGTAATAAGTAGTCTTTTTACCAACTCGAAGTACTATTGGATTTCCTTTACTATCTTTTTTCACGTTGCCAGTTGAGTCTTTGCGATAAATAGTAGTTGTAACAGAACGGTTATTATCGGCGACTATCTCTTGATCATTCCACTTTGTAATTTCACCTGCGAAAATCTTTGCAACAGTTGAAGCGCTTAGATAGATATCTTTCTTTCTTGGAAGATTAACGAGCACTGCAATAGGAGCAGCGATGATAGGCGCATGGAAGACTGTTGAGCGCTTCGTTGACGCAGTGTGTGCTGAATCAGAGAACCAAAAGTCACCAATTTTAGAGTCAGAGTTTTTCTTACCGGTACCTGAACCAGTAGATGAGTAAACATAAGAATGGCCAGTTGCTTTAGCAAAGCCAGCCTTACAAGCTTGCAGTAGAGGATCTACGAATGATGCACCGGATCCAGTTAGATCAACTGCATGCGCAGGCTGTGCAGTTGAGAGAGCAATTAAAGCGGCAATAGCAAACGCTTTTGCTTTTGTAGAAAACTTCATTGTGAACCTTTCGTTGGAGGGTAGATCTATTATCGATGTAAAGATATTGAGCGCTGGTGACCAGAGAGTAAGAAGCAGGTTAAATCTGAGTAAGCATTAAGTGAACAAATGGAGTTAACCAAAACGACCAGTGACATAGTCCTCGGTTCGTTTATCAACGGGTGCCGAGAAAATTTTGCTGGTGGGTGCCACTTCAACCATTACCCCTGGTCCTCCATCTGAGAGGAAGAATGCTGTGTAGTCAGAGACTCGAGCCGCCTGTTGCATGTTGTGGGTCACGATAATTATCGTCATAGTCTTTGCAAGTTCAGAGATTGTCTGCTCGATTCTAAAAGTAGATCCTGGATCAAGTGCTGAGCACGGCTCATCCATCAATAGAACTTGCGGTTCAACTGCAAGTGATCGAGCAATGCACAAGCGTTGTTGTTGACCGCCTGAGAGAGCGCCGCCATGCTCGTTTAGTCGATCCTTAACCTCACTCCACAATCCTGCCCGCTCCAAACAAGACTCCATCAAATCATCGGTATTGCTCCTCTTTAACTGTGCAAGTTTGAGACCCGATAAGACGTTTTGCCCAATAGTCATTGAGGGAAATGGGTTTGGCTTCTGGAAAACCATTCCAACATTAAGGCGAATCTTCGTCACGTCGGTCCCAGGTGCATAAATATCCCGGCCATCAAGTAATACCTGTCCGGCAAGGGCAGCAGTTGGAATAAACTCGTGCATCCGATTGAGAGTCCGCAAAAAAGTTGATTTTCCACAGCCTGAAGGTCCAATTAATGCAGTGACGGTTCCAGCGGCAAAATCAAGAGAAATATCTGCTAAGACGTGCTTTTTCCCGAACCAGGCATGTACTCCCCGAGTTTCAAGCCCTATTCCAAGCATCTCACTACCTGGAACTCGAACCTCACGATTGCCAGCAACCGCTGCAAGCGAGCTAGGAGTTACTTGAGTTTGCATATTTTTCTCCACTGCCTTGTCGTTGTTGTGTTGATCTTGAATTCCATTGTCATCAGTATTCTCAATACCCATCTCACATGACCTTTCTGCCACTTATTAAGCGCGCGGAGCCAAATAAAATAAAGATAAAAGCTAGAAGAACTAAAAGTCCTCCCCATGCTCGAGCAAAGGCCTCTTCGGTGCCCCCAGTTAAGAATGCTTTCCAGATGTAATAAGGAAGAGATCCCATAGGACCGGAGGTCGGATTCAAGTTAACTGAGTCTCCACCACCAGAGACCAGAAGAAGAGGAGCGGTCTCACCAATAATTCTCGCCATTCCCAATATAACTGCGGTTACTAGCCCACTTTTTGCAGCAGGTAATACAACACCTGCAACGGTTCTCCACTGTGTTCCGCCGAGTGCTACACCGGCCTCTCGGAGCTCATTAGGAATCAAAAGCAGCATCTCTTCTGCGGTACGTGCAATTGTTGGAATCATTAAAATTGAGAGTGCAAATGAGCCCATCATTCCTGAGAGTGATTTTGTTATCGGGTAGACAAGACTGGAGAGAATAAATAAGCCCGCTACGATTGATGGAACTCCGCTCATAGCTTGAACTAAGAACTTAATCGGCCTAGATAACCTGCCTCGGATTTCAGTCAAATATAAGGCGGTCAGAACTCCTATTGGGAAGCTAATAATTAAGGCACCGCCGACCATAATAATCGTTCCAAGCAATGCGTGAAGTAGTCCACCTTGATTAATTGGATCGTTAACTGAGTTTAAAGACATATCATTAAAAAATAACCCGAAGTGAATTCCTTTATAACCCTTCACTATGACTGTGGCGACAATACTTACAATTGGAATTACGGTAATCACCATACCGAGAAGTGCAAAACTGCTAAGAAGTGAGTCATTTGCAGCTGCTAGATTGCGTAATCGCAACTGCTGAATAAAAACTAACGTAGCTGCGATGACGAAAAACGCAGATAAATAACCGGCTTTACCGTTTAAGCCAGTTAAAGAAATAAGCAACCAACTTAACAACGCGGCAATCGCAAGAAGCAATGCGGTAGATGCACGTTGTTTGCGCGTTGTCTCCCAAGGTTTTTGTGGTAGAGGTTCAACCATCACACTCATCGTCCCTTACCTCCAAAACGCGTTATCAGTAGGTCAGCGGCGGCGTTAACGAAAAGTGTGAGAACAAAGAGAATTAGTCCGGCTGCCATGAGGGCGTCGACCTCATATGGACCAGCCTCACCAAATTTAAGTAAGATGAGTGAGGCAACATTTCCGCCAGCGCCAAACAGGACCTGCCAATTGATTTGATACACAACATTTAGGACGGTATATACAGCCACGGTCTCACCCATCGCTCGACCTAAACCAAGCATCGCACCACCAATAACTCCGCCTCGACCATAGGGGATCACAACTGCACGAATCATCGCCAATTTGGAGGCACCGAGCGCGTATGCCGCCTGAATTCGATCAAGCGGCGTCTGATCAAAAATCTCTCGAGATATCGAAGTCACAATTGGAATAATCATGATCGCTAGAACTAAGCCTGCGATGAAGGGTGATCGTTCAAAGATAGGTGCCGGCACGTCGAAAAAAGGTATGAATCCGAAGTATTTATTCAGAAGTTTCGCCCAATATTCAGCACTTGACATAAAGATAAAGAAGCCCCAAAAGCCATATAGCAAGGATGGGAAGGCTGCCATTAGGTCGATAAGTGAGACCAGAATTTTCTTGGCGGCCCCTTTAGCATAAAAAGTAAGGTACAGAGCACTTAATACTGCGATAGGTACACCAACAATTATTGCAATGAGCGCGCAAAGGAAAGTACCAACCAACATTGCACCGATTCCAAATGAGGACTCTGCAATTGAACCTGTGTCATCGGTGATTACTTCCCATTTTGAGCTGGTGATAAAGTTGAGTTTCTCTTCCTGAAGAATGTGTATTCCTTTAAGCGAAAGAAATAGTGCAATCAAACCAAGTATTACTAAAGAGGCCATTCCCCCTACTGTTACAACTCCACGGAAAATCTGATCCGAGCGCCGGGGTTTTGTTGTTAACTCTCTAGGTGTCGGAATTGCTAACTCTTGAATTGACATCTATGAGGCAAACTTTCCAGTCACAAGAAAGTACACACGGCGTGAGACTGATACTGCATGATCTGCATAGCGCTCGTAATATCGACCTAATAAAGTTAAATCTATTGCCGTTTCAATTCCGTACTTCCAATTGGGTTCAATGAGCTGTCCGATGAGTTGACGATGAAGGTCATCCATCTCATCATCATCGCGTTCAACCTCAAGAGCCATCTCGGTATTTCTCGTTGCTATAACCATTCCGATCTTATTAGTTAGGGCAACTGCAACCCTACCCTTTTCAGTGACTATCTGAATTAATTCCGGTGTGATTGCACATGCTGGATAACGAAGTCTTGCTAGCTTTGCAACATGATGCGCAAGATCTCCCATTCGCTCTAAATCTGAGCCCATGCGCAGGGCTGTGACAAGTGCACGTAAATCTGATGCAACGGGTTGTTGCCGAGCAATAATGTCGATGATTCGTGAATCGATATCATGCTGGTATTCATCAATTTTTTCATCATTTGCGATTACTTCTTCGGCGAGTTTCAAATCGCTGTTCAATATTGCAGAAGTTGCCTTTGACATTGCAGTTGATACCATTTCCGTAAGATCAACTAGCGATTGAGAAACATTGTCGAGCTCGTCTTGGAATACAGATCTGATGAGGGCCATGGCGCAAAACCTACGTGGAGATGGTGAATAGCGGGCCACGCTTTGGTGAACGGAAGGTAAACTGGCGTTTTTAGCCTATAGAGTTACGGCATGAAGTTCTTGCGTAGGGACTCAGTTGATTTTGACCCGCGCGCCTTGCCAGAGATGCTCCTGGAAACTCTTAATCTCCTCGACGGTGAGTCAATGATTTTGGCCCCAGGCGAAATCCCAATCTTTATCACCCCTGGAATAGAACTTCTTGGGATACTCAAAGATGAGCGGATTCAGAGCTCTGAACTATTGGCCACTATACGTGTCGTACGCCGCACTCATAGCCAGCAAGTAGGAAAGATTGATTTCCCCCGTGGTCCAATTGGTGAAGGTAAACACGAGTTGACGGTAAAAGTTTTGCCTTTAACTAAAGATGACTTAGTTTTAGTTTTAGTAAGTGACGAAAGTGAAGCACAGCGCGTTCATGATATTCGACGCGACTTTGTTGCAAATATCTCTCATGAATTAAAAACTCCGATTGGTGCCCTATCGCTATTGAGCGAGGCGGTCTTAGGTGCAAAAGATGACCCCGATGCAGTTGTAAAATTCGCTACTCGCATGCAATCAGAGGCAAAACGTTTAACAGATCTAGTCCAAGAGATTATTAACTTATCCCGCGTGCAGGACTCGGATCCATTACAACTTGCCCAAGAAGTTGGTGTGGAGTATTTGATTCGCGAAGCAATAGATCAGTGTCAAATCTCTGCTGATAATAGAAATATTACCGTCACCTTCTCAGAGTCTACGCCGACAGTAGTTCTTGGCGACCGCGATCAATTAATTATGGCCGTTCATAATCTCATTGAGAATGCAATTAATTACTCGCCTGAAGGTACAAAAGTTTCAATTAGTACAAATATTGAAAATGGAATAATTAATATTTCAATTACCGATCAAGGAATTGGTATTTCTGAATCTGAGCAAGAGCGAATTTTCGAACGTTTTTACCGAGTTGATCCAGCGCGCTCACGTCAAACTGGTGGAACTGGGTTAGGACTATCCATTGTTAAACATGTGGCTTCAAAACATGGTGGAGAAGTATCACTGTGGAGCGTTGAAAATGTCGGAAGTACTTTTTCGCTTCGATTACCAATCTATGATTCGCAAACAGAGGGTGCATAATGACAAAAATACTGATAGTTGAAGATGAAAGCTCTTTTTCTGAGGCATTGGCCTTCCTTCTTGGTAAAGAGGGCTTTGAGGTTAGTGTTGCAGAGGACGGGCGTGCCGCACTCAATACATTTGCCAAAGAAGGTGCCGATCTCATTCTCCTTGACCTTATGATTCCTGAAATCTCTGGAGTTGATGTTTGTCGTACGATTCGTACAACATCACATGTGCCAATTATTATGTTGACGGCCAAAGATGCTGAAATAGATAAGGTCGTTGGTCTTGAGCTTGGCGCAGATGATTATGTAACTAAGCCATACTCATCACGCGAGTTAATAGCGCGTATCAAGGCCGTGCTTCGTCGAGGGATTTCAGATGCTGACCTAAATGGTGATCTTGAAGTAATTACAGTTGGAGCGATTAAGTTGGACACCGCTCGTCACCAGGCATTTAGTAATGGCCTGCCTATTGCACTTCCGTTAAAGGAGTTTGAGCTTCTTGAGTTCCTGATGCGTAACTCTGGACGCGTATTGACACGTTCACAGTTAATTGATCGTGTGTGGGGTGGTGATTACTTTGGAGATACAAAGACGCTCGACGTACATATAAAGCGCTTGCGTGCAAAGTTAGAGAGTGATCCTGCCAATCCAGTCTTAATTCAAACGATTCGTGGACTTGGTTACAAGTTAGAGAGTTAACTCTGAGCGCCAGCACTCCCTGACCGTTATCACCTCGTAAATGAGTGCTATTAGTGGAGTATTACCTTTGTCATGAACTTATGATAAAAACATGACATCGCTAGAAGATATTCGTTCAATGGTAACCAATCCAAAATATACCTACCGCCAACGTGTTGCAGGCCTTGCAAACTTAGCTGAGAACCTATTGGATCCGCCTGCCGTTAGAAAACAGTGCAGTGATGCACTCACTAATCGAATCATCTGCGATATGTATGAGGGAAGCGCACCATACAGGCCGCGTTATTTATTACCCGACTACCAGAAGGTATTAGTGAATGGCTCCGTCTTTTTAGAATTACCACCGGCAAAAGATTTAGATGATGCCTTGGCCTTCCTACTTATTATGTACTCAGCTACACCTTCTATTACAGGCTACCCAGTCTATTTTGGCGATTTGGACACGTTGCTGCTGCCATATGTTGAAGGTGTAGTTGATGAGGATTTATATTCAAAATTGAAGCGCTTTTGGATCAGTCTTGATCGTATGTTCCCAGATGCATTTGCGCACACGAATTTGAGCCCCGTCTATAACCGAGTTTCAAAGATGATTTTTAAGTTAGAACGCGAATTGCTTCAGGTTGTCCCCAATATTTCACTCAAAGTTGATCCCATACTGACAAGTGATGAATATATTTTAGATGGAGTTAAAACTGTTTTTGCATGCGGCAAGCCACACTTCATTAATGACGTGATGATGCAATCGGACTTAGGTCCTGACTATGCCGCTGTTAGTTGTTACAACTCGCTCAAGATCGGGGGTGGCTCACACACTCTTGTTCGAATTAATCTAAAAGCCACGGTAGATGCAACTGAAGGCGGAATCGAGCAGTTCTTCCAAACGGCGCTTCCGTTTTACCTAGATTTGACGGCCGAATTAATGGAGTCAAGAATTCTCTATCTTGTTGAGGAGTCACATTTCTTTGAATCTAGCTGGTTAGTAAATGAGGGCCTCCTAGATTTAGATAAATTCTCGGCAATGTTTGGAATCTTCGGCTTAGCTGAAGCAGTTAATACGTTAATGGAGCGCGAAGGTAACGACGGTACATATGGACATAGTCCGGTCGCCGATGACTTGGGCTACCGAATTACATCCTTTATCTCGGCTTGGGTCGCCGAGCGCAAAATGCCCTACTGCGAGGGCAATAATGGTTTTGCCTTCTTGCATTCTCAGTCTGGTATTGATTTGGATATTGGTGTTACGGCAGGAACACGCATCCCTATCGGTACTGAGCCCCCACTAATTTCTCACCTCAAAACCGTTGCCCGTCATCACCATTTGTTTCAAGCGGGAGTAAGCGATGTTCTATCCTTCGACGAAACGGCCGTGAAAAATCCACAGGCCGTGGTCGATGTTATTCGTGGGGCATTCAAGAGCGGGATGCGCGATTTCACTTTCAATTTAGAGAGCAACGACTTCATACGCATAACAGGCTATTTAGTTCGCAAATCAGATCTTGCGAAAATGCCGAGTGCGCGCCATTCAAGTACGTATTTAGGCGCAGGTTCGGTTGCAGATTCACATGTTGATCAACGGATAGTGAAAAGGGTGACGAGTGCTGAAAGCTCACCAAGCACAAGTAGCTAGCATCATCCCTTTTTCATGGGTAGATGGACCTGGAAATCGCTTTGTTTTATTTCTGCAGGGGTGCAACTTTAACTGTTTGGCCTGCCACAATCCACAAACGATTCCACTTCATACTCCGCGAGCCCGTGTGATGAGAGTGTCCGAAGTTCTAGATGATATTCGAGCGGCGATGCCATATATTTCCGGGATCACAGTTTCAGGTGGAGAGGCAACCGTGCAACATGAGTTTGTTCTCGAACTCTTTAATGAGATAAAGAGTTTGCCGGAGTTTGCCCACCTTACGACTTTTATTGATAGCAATGGCAATGCGCCAGAATCTATTTGGGAGTCACTCGCGCCTTTTACTGATGGCGTAATGCTTGATTTAAAGGCGCTCGATGATGCCAGCCATATTGCCTTAACGGGAAGCTCTAATGCTGTTGTTTTAGAGTCGATTAAATTCCTTGACTCGATCAATAAACTTTTTGAAGTGCGATTACTTCTTGTGCCAGGTCACAATGATTCAGATGAAGAGTTAATTAAGACCGCGGTGTGGCTAAAATCCATCAATCCCGATATGAAAATCAAAATTAACGCCTTTAAAACGCATGGGGTACGAGCTACTGCTCGCGATTGGCCCGAAGTAAGTGAAGAGGATCTAACTCGATATCACTCACACTTGGATTAACTCCAAATATCGTCCCCGCGTAAGTTGACATCTGAGCCACCATCGATATAGATTGTCTGTCCGGTTGTGTGTGTATTCTCTAAACTTGTAAGCCAGACCAAGAGATAAGCAACTTGGCGTGGCTTTAAGTAGTGATTCAATGGCATAGGTATCATGGTGTCGATTGCTGCGCGCGCATCAGCCGTTGCAATCATGTTGGCAACCATTGGAGTCTCTACGATTCCAGGGCCGACAGCATTGAGTGGAATTCCTGCTCCTGCCCACTCTGGCTTAATAGATTCTCGACGAACCCAGCGACTCACGGCTCGCTTTGTAGATCCGTAAATCAGGGATGCTTCAGAATGGCCTTTATCAACTAAGCTCTGAGCAATGGCAACTGCTTTGTTCTCATCGAGTGTCAACATGGCATCAACTAGTTCCGATGAGTTAGGCAACAGCGATGCCATTGAAGATGTAATTGCTACTCTAGGCGAGGAGCTCTTAGTTAACGCTGGCAATATTTCTGTCAGATATTCGCTTACGCCAAAGAAGTTAACAGATACCGTCTTTGCAATTGGATGTACCAATCCAGCACATGCGATGACGGCATCGATTGTTCCACCACAAATTTCAACTGATTTTGCCGCAGCATCTAAACGACCCCTTTTGGTACTTAAATCAGCATTAATATCGGCGCTATGAATATCTATGCCAAAAACGATTTCGTGTCGCTCTTTTAATAAAGCAACTGTCGCTGCACCGATTCCTGAAGCTGCACCAGTCACAATATATTTTCTGGTCATTTCAAACCCCCTTCAATATATGTCTAGTTTCTGCACAGTTAAATTCTCCTCTAATCGGTTGAAAGCGCTAGAAGATGATAAAGAGATATCAGACACAAAACTAATGATTAGAGTGAGGCAAATCCTTCTTCAAGGACGTTGAGCGCATCTTTAAGTAGTTCGTCGGAAATTACCAGTGGTGGTAAGAATCGAATCACATTTGAATACGTGCCAGCAGTTAAGACTAAAACGCCTTTACTCTAGCAGTATTTAACAACTGCATTCATTGCGGCGGTATTTGGATTCTTTGTTCCAGCCTCGACTAATTCAATTGCCTGCATTGCGCCACGTCCGCGAACTTCACCAATAATTGGGTATTTCTTTTGTAGGGCCCGCAATGAATCACCCAAGATTTGCCCAATGTGTTGGGCGCGAGCGACGAGGTTTTCTGCCTCCATCGTTTCAAGTGCACCAAGGGCTGCGGCGCATGAAATTGGATTTCCACCAAAAGTTCCACCGAGTCCTGCAGCATGAACTGAATCCATAATTTCGGCCCGGCCAGTGATGCCTGCCAGCGGAAGTCCACCGGCAATTCCTTTAGCGGTCACCATAATGTCGGGCACGACGTTTTCATCTTCGACGGCAAACATATGACCGGTACGGGCAAATCCTGTTTGTACTTCATCGGCAATAAATACAATTCCATTATCGGCCGAGTATTTAGCGAGCGCAGGCATAAAACCCTTAGGTGGAACTATGAATCCACCTTCGCCTTGAATTGGTTCAATTAAAATTGCGGCAACGTTATGTGCACCGATCTCTTTATCAATTTTATGTGTTACCAATTCGATCGCATCGTGGGTAATCGTTGCCTGATCCCCAACCCAGTGAAATGAATAAGGCATCGGTACGCGATAAATTTCAGGGGCAAATGGGCCGAAGCCCTCTTTGTAAGGCATGTTCTTGGCAGTCAATGCCATGGTTAAATTTGTACGCCCGTGATAGCTGTGTTCAAAAACGACAATTGCCGGACGCCTAGTGTAATGACGTGCAATTTTTACTGCATTTTCAACGGCTTCTGCACCTGAGTTGACGAGAAGCGACTTCTTTTTATACGTTCCCGGAGTAATTGCATTTAATTTTTCGCAGACTTCGATGTAGTTCATGTAAGGAGCAACCGTGAAACATGTATGCGTAAATGCCTGCACCTGCTCAATAACGCGATCCACTACGCGGCTTGCAGAGTTGCCGACATTTACAACTCCGATACCAGAACCTAAATCGATAATTTGATTTCCATCAATATCGAGCAGGATTGCATCACTTGCCCGTTCGATGATGACTGGAATTGCCATTCCCAATCCCCCAGAAGTCGCCTCACTGCGACGCTTAAGCGCCTCAATAGATTTTGGTCCTGGAATTGCAGTAACCAGACGGCGTTCTTGAATCAGATTAGTCAATGTGTTCATGGTCAAAGTCTAAGGCCATATTTCCCATGCACCGCCCGAAAAGTTAGGCTAGCGCCATGAGTTCACTGAGAGTTTCGGCACCGTTATTGGATGCCTATCTTTCATATTTCGAGCACAAGCGCCTTCCTTTCACAATCCCCGGGCACAAGCAGCGGGCGGCGCGCTTAGATGTGGGACTTGGTTTAGTGGTAGATAGCGATACTCCTTTATATGGTGGTCTTGATGAAATTAAGTTGACTAATCAGGTATTACGAAGAGCAGAAGCGTTAGCTGCAACGTTGTGGGGCGCTGACTATGCGCGATTTTCAACGGGTGGTTCAACGCATGCAAATCAAGCGATTATTTTGGCACTTGGAAAACCAGGAGATAAAGTCGCATTATCACGCACCGCACACCGCTCAGTCTTAAGCGCACTTGTGTTAGCGGGACTAGAGCCCATCTGGTTATCACCTGAAATCGATGATTCAACGGGCATACCAATTGGGATTCCAGTTGCTGAGTTTGAAAAAGTAATCGCCCAAAACCCAATCGCACTTTTACTAACCGAACCTGGCTACTTAGGTACATTGTCAGATCTTCCCTCGCTAATAAACTCGGCACACTCCCACTCAATTCCAGTCATAGTTGATGCGGCATGGGGTGGTCACTTTGGTTTTTCTACCTCCGTTCCTGCCCACTGTTTAGCTATGGGGGCAGATGCGCTAATTACAAGTACGCACAAAGCTCTACCCGGCTACAGTGCATCGGCTTTACTGATTGCACAAGGAAAATATTTAAATCTAGATCGAATCGAACAAAGCTTTGAAACAACACATACAACATCTCCAGCTGGTGCACCACTGGCATCCATTGATGGCTGCCGAGCGCTCTTGCAAACTCGAGGTCAGGAGTTAATTTCACAACTTGTTACAGATGTTGAAATATTTAAAAAGGAAGTTCAATCGCACTTTGACCTTCCAATTTTTCTCAACCCTATTGACTTCCCGGTCGGCCGCTTTGATCCGACGAAAGTAGTCTTACGCGCTACTCAATTAGGCACCTCAGGAGTCGAGATAGAAAAAGCGCTTCAACTGCACAACATTCGAGTAGAAATGGCAGATGGCGACACTATGGTCTTTTTAACCACCCTTGCCGATTCAAGGGTTGAATTCGATGAACTAGCCAAAGCGCTGATCCCAATCCTTACCGCGAAGCAAAAACCCCCACGCACTTCAGCTACATCTCTTAGTTGGTCTGTAGTACCTAGCGTTGCGCTCTCTATGCGCGATGCCTACTTTGCCGACACAGAAATGGTCGTTGCAGCGCAGGCAGTTGGCCGAATATCTGCCGACTTGATTGCACCCTATCCCCCAGGAGTTGCCGTGGTGGCACCAGGTGAATTATTAACAAAAGTTATAATTGAAGGCTTATCTGCTGTAAAAGCCGCCGGTGTGCGCATTGCCTACGCAAGTGATCCAACTTTAGTTACTTACCGAGTCACTAAAAAGTAACCAAAAAGCAACACTAATTACGCCTTACTTGATAGACGAACTCAACCTTTGCGGATAGGTTATGACAATCTCATCTTCAGATTTCTTGCAGTCAACACGTGTATTGCAAGAATTAGGATAAATGGGTAAACAAACACCCCTTACCAATTAGGAGGAACTGAGTGAAGTTTTCAAAGATCACCAGCGGATCCCTTGCAGTTGCTCTCGCAGTTGCAATTTCGATCCCTGTACTAAGTATTTCAACCGCTTCTGCGGCAGGCCGTGATTACAGTAAAATTAAAAACGCATCTGCCGGTGGTGGAATGGCCGCATTAGTTGCCGCGTGCCAAAAAGAAGGCCAACTAAACGTCATTGCTCTTCCTCACTATTGGGCAAACTACGGGGAAATGATCGATGGGTTTAAAAAGACTTACGGAGTCAAGATTGATGAAGCAAATCCAGAGGGCTCTTCACAGGAAGAGATCGACTCTGCGATTCAACTTAAAGGTACAAATCGTTCTCCTGATGTCTTTGACATCGGTTTAGCAATTGCCGTCAAGTACGCAGGTACTGGAACTTTTGCACCATACAAGGTTAAGACATGGAACTACTTGCTAAACGCCGCAACTGCATCACCTACAGGTGAATTTACTCCTAATTACACTGGAACTCTGACAATTGGTTACAGCGGAGCGCTAGGTACGATCACCAAGATCGAAGATCTTCTTGATCCAAAGTTCAAAGGTAAAGTCGCACTTAATGGAGATCCACTTGGTTCTAGCACTGGACTTAACGGAGTCTTCATGGTTAACAAAGCAGTCGGTGGAACTTTTGATGATGTCTCTAAGGGAGTCGCCTTCTTTAAGAAGTTAAAGGACGCTGGAAACTTCATTAATGTGAATCCAACTGCCTCAACAATCGCATCAGGTCAAACACCAGTTGTAATCGATAATGGTTATGTTCAAGCTGGAGTTGTCAAGCAGTTCGCAGCCGCTGGTCAGGTATGGAAAATGTTCACTCCTGCATCAGTTGGATCGACCTACAACAGTGCAGTCTCTGCTTGGGCTCCACATCCAGCCTGTGCCCGTCTCTGGTTGGAGTACACACTTGGCGAAACTGGTGCAAGAGTCTTTGCAATCGGTGGAGCAACACCAACGCTGTGGGTCTGGCTTGTAAAGACCAGGCGTGCACCAGCTGATGGAATTGCCTCAATCGGCAGAAGCAAAGTTAGTGCTGAAGCAGCAACAGCTGCCCAGTCAGCTGCTGCTCGTGTTTATCTCAAGACCGCTTGGCCTGCCGCAGTTGGAGGCTAAGTAAAGCGATCGCGAGTTAAACAATTGACTCAGATACCTATCCAAGGAACTGGTCCTGCCGTTGGCAGGACCAGTTCTAGGTATTGGCGCAGCAAGTCTGCCTATCTTGGAGTCCTACCCTTCTTACTCTTCTCAGGTCTCTTCCTTCTTTACCCTACGTGGAATGTAATCTCTGGTGCTTTCCAAGATGAGTCTGGCAAATTTGGAACAAAGGTTCTCGTAGAGGTTTTTAACTCCTCTTCGGCTCGAGCTGGATTTAGGAATTCGCTGGAGATCTCTGCTCAAACAGCGATTGCCGGTTCGATACTCGGTGGGCTATTTGCATGGGCGATGGTCTCGGGCAAACAGGGAGGCTTTTTTTATCGCTACTCAGTTGCTTTAAGTTCAGTACTTGCACAATTTGGCGGAGTGATGCTCACCTTCGCATTTTTAGCAACCTTTGGCTTTAATGGTCTGGTATCAACTTTTGCTATTAAGTACGCTCCAGGTAGTTTCTTAGCGGAGTCATCCTGGCTTTACGGAAAAGCAGGCATCGCTGTGCTCTACACGTTTTTCCAGATCCCCCTCATGGTTCTAGTCTTTTTGCCAACTCTGGAGAATATGAAACCTCAGTGGCGTGAGGCATCTGATGCGCTGGGCGGAAAAACTTATGAGTACTGGCTACGTGTTGGTATTCCAATTTTGACTCCATCCTTTGCTGGAGCCGCCCTTTTACTCTTTGTTAACTCTTTCTCTGCGTATGCCACTGCGGCAACGCTCATCAATCTCTCAGATTTTTTAACTCCCCTAGCAATTGCAACAGCTTTAACTAGTGAAGTTGGTGGTGCAAATCCTGCTGAGGCGAAATCGCTCTCGGCTTACATGATCATTGTGGTGATTATTGCTATGAGTGGTTACGCACTACTTCGGCGCAAAGTGAGCAAGTGGGAGCAGAGACGATGAAAAAATCTATTGGGGTTCGAATCTGGCGCTTTTCAATTATTGCCGTAGTCTCTTTTTACCTTTTAATGCCGCTTTATGCGATGTTTGATTTTTCGACAAAACAATTTGGCTTAGGTGGGAAATCTAGGAACTTAGACTCCTGGAGAATCATTCCATCACAACCTGATTTGGTTATTGCAATCACTCGCTCTTTGTTAACTGCCTTAATCGTGATGGCTCTTATTCTCTTTCTTATAGTTCCTACAGCAATTTGGGTGCATTTAAAACTTCCTATTCTTCGGCGCCCTTTTGAACTTTTGTGTCTCTTGCCTCTTGCGATACCAGCAATTGTAATTGTTGTTGGAATTGCACCTTTGTACCGCTGGATTTCTATAAATTTGACTGAATCTCCAATTACATTGGCTGGCGTCTATTCTATGTTAATCCTTCCTTATACCTATCGTTCACTCTCGGCTGCCCTAGATGCGGTAGATATTCACACTTTAGCTGAGGCGGCAAGAACGCTCGGTGCCTCAATCGGAAGAGTTATTTTTGGAATAATCATGCCAACCATAAAGACTGGAATCATTAATGGTTCATTTATAGCAATCGCATTGGTTCTAGGTGAGTACACAATATCTAACATTCTTAACTATAAGACTTTCCAAGTTGTGATCGCTCAAATTGGAAGAGCAAATGGAAATGTTGCAGTCGCCGTATCCCTTGCATCGCTTCTCTTTGTTCTGTTCTTGCTCCTACTCATCCCTAACAAAAAACGTCTTGGTACAGTCCTAGATGTTGATGTAAAATGATATGAAAGGATTAATACATTGAGCTCATCGCCATATGTACAATTGAATAACCTTACGAAGCATTTTGGCAAAGTTAAAGCTCTCGATGGGTTAAGCCTTGATATTGCAGAGGGCGAACTTGTAGCACTCCTTGGTCCTTCAGGTTGCGGTAAGACAACTGCATTACGTGCTTTGGCGGGATTACAGGAACTTGACCGGGGTCTAATGATTGTCGATGGCAAAGATGTAACTTTCCAAAGCGCTAACAAACGTGGCATGGGTATGGTTTTTCAGGCCTATTCACTTTTTCCACACATGACCGCGCGAGATAATGTTGAGTATGGATTGAAGCTTAGAGCTCACAGGACATCCGGAGATAAGCGCAAAGCACGTTCATTTGAATTATTGGAACTTGTGGGTTTATCCACCCATGCCAATCATTACCCGCATCAACTCTCTGGTGGGCAACAACAGCGCATCGCATTAGCACGAGCTCTTGCAATTTCTCCAAAGGTATTGCTTCTTGACGAACCACTATCAGCCCTTGATGCAAAAGTTCGCACACAATTACGCGAAGAGATTCGCAGAATTCAATTAGAACTTGGTACAACTACGCTCTTTGTAACCCATGACCAAGAAGAGGCGTTGAGTATCGCTGATCGCGTGGGAGTAATGAGAAATGGCCAACTTGAACAGATTGCAGCGCCGGACGAGCTATATGACCGCCCTGGCACCGCATTTGTAGCTGAATTCGTGGGACTAACAAATCCAATCTCAGGTGTCGTCTCAAAGGGCACAATTGAATTACTCGACTCAACTGTTAAGGTTCTCAAAGGGTCAATCACAATTGGTCAAGGTGTTGCACTTGTGCGTCCAGAGAATATTGAAGTCGTTGCAAGTCAATCAGGTAATGCAACGGTATTTTCAGCTAGTTTCCTCGGTGCATCTTGCCGCTTAAGTATCAATCTGAATGATGGAACACGTGTCACTGCGCAACTTCCAAGCTCAGATGCCGTTGGGTTGAGTGCAGGCGCTCCCGTAAAGGTGTCGCTTCTAGATAGGCCTGTTTTTGTAAAACCAATAATCTGATGTTGGTGTTTTTCACTGATTTCACATAGATTCATCTCATGACAACGGAGTCAGCTTTCGAAACTGCGCGCTCGCAATTACGCACAGCAGTTGATCAATTAGGCCTTTCAGAAAATGATTGGCAAACACTTTCAACACCACGGCGAATTTTAGAAGTAGCCGTTCCATTGCGTCGAGATAACGACAAAATCGAAATGTATAAGGGATACCGTGTCCAATACTCAACTACGCGCGGACCTTCAAAGGGTGGAGTTCGTTTTCACCCACAGATTGATCTCGAGGAGACAATCGCACTTGCCATGTTAATGACGTGGAAATGCGCTCTCACTAACCTGCCATTCGGTGGCGCAAAAGGCGGCATTGCAGTTGATGCATCGACGCTCTCCGAACGAGAAAACGAGCGCTTAACCCGACGATATACCTCAGAGATTTTGCCAATCATCGGACCAGAGCGCGACATTCCAGCACCTGATGTTGGAACCGATGAACGCAACATGGCATGGATGATGGATACCTACTCAGTTAATGCAGGCTTTTCAGTTCCAGGTGTTGTAACAGGTAAGCCAATAGTTTTAGGTGGCTCACTCGGTCGAAACTCAGCAACAGGCGATGGTGTTGCAATCTCAACGCGTGAAGCGTTGCGGATGCGTGGTATTAATCCAGTTGGTGCAACTGTTGCGATCCAAGGTTTTGGAAAAGTCGGCTACTGGGCCGCTATCGCACTGGAAAATATGGGGCTAAAAGTTGTTGCGGTAAGTGATGTGAATGGCGCAGTCATTGGCTTTGAAAACGTGACTGCACTTTGGGAACATTTCTTAGCGCACAATAATCTAAATGCACCAGGAACTGATCGCCTCAGCAACGAGGAGCTGCTTCATTTAGATGTTGATGTTCTCATTCCTGCCGCGCTCTCTGATTCAATCACGGGTTATACCGCCGGTGGCATCAAAGCAAAGATTGTGGTGGAGGGCGCTAACGCACCAACATCACCTGAGGGTGATGCGATATTAAATGAGAAAGGGATTCTCGTAGTTCCCGATATTTTGGCGAACTCAGGGGGTGTGATTGTTTCCTACTTTGAGTGGGTCCAAGATAAGCAGAACTATGCTTGGGATGCCGATGAGGTTAAGACGAACCTCAACCGTATCTTGATGAAGGCCTTTAGTGAGGTTGAAGAAATGGCGAATGGTCGCAAGGTGACGTGGCGCGAGGCTGCGCATATGTTGGGTGTAGCTCGAGTGGCCGAGGCGCACAAACTGCGTGGTCTCTATCCATAAGAATTGTGAAGTAAAAAGGCGGGCGTGAGAAACTCACGTCCGCCTTTTTATTAATACTTATTAAGCAACGGCCTTCTTAAGCTTTGTGCCGGCACTTACCTTGACGCCGGTACGTGCAGGGATCTGTAGAACCGCACCAGTCTGTGGGTTACGCCCTGAGCGTGCCGCGCGAGCTACTGCCTCAATGGAGATAAAACCTGGAATTACCAACTTCTCCTTGCTCTGGAGCATTGAGATAGCAAGGGCTTCTAGGGCCTCAAGCATAGATAAAACTGCGCTCTCACTCTGCTTTGAATCTGCAGCTAACTTTGCAACGATCTCTTTTTTATTCATTGTAAATTCTCCAGTACTTGTTTGGTGTTAATACAGGTAATCCTGCCAGCATTGGCTAAGTAACGAGGTTAAACCACGCTAGTTTGCCCATAAATTCGCGCAAATCCCGCCTTTATTCGCCGATTTTCTCGTCTTGAGCGGTGATACGACCAGCATGCGCATGTGCCGTTGGATCGGATTTACTCTTGATGATGCTGGCAATTGTTGCTACGGCCAGAATTGAGGCAATAACTCCGAGGCTAAGAACCGTTGGAATCTTCGGAATCTGGGCGAACTCCTCGTGGGCGAAGGTCAGGATTAACTTGACGCCAATGAACATCAAAATTATTGATAACCCCAAGGATAGGTATACCAACTTATCGAGCAAACCTTTGAGCAAGAAGTAAAGAGCGCGAAGGCCAAGAAGTGCAAATGCATTAGCGGAAAAGACTAAAAATGTCTCTGATGTGACGCCGAAAGTTGCTGGAATTGAATCCAGAGCAAATAGCAGGTCAGTGGATCCGATCGCAACAATGACCAAGAACATTGGTGTTGCAAAACGTTTGCCATCTAACTTGATAAAGAGCTTTGTTCCGTGGAACTCATCGACCATGGCAATGGACGATCGCAGTTTGCGAACCACAAAATTATCATTTGGATTTGGATCCTCATCCCAGTGCCTGAATAAACCAATTCCGGTCCAGATAAGAATGGCTCCGAAGATCACGAAGGTGAATGAGAATGCAGCTAGCGCTGCGGCTCCGATTGCAATAAAAATCGCGCGTAAAATTAGAGCAAGAATTATGCCTATAAGTAGGACCCTCTGATGAAAAATGCTTGGCACGGCAAACTGAGCCAAAATGATGACGAAAATAAATAGGTTATCAATTGAAAGTGAGTATTCAACTAAGTAAGCGGCAAAGAATTCGGTTCCGTACCTAGATCCATATGCGTTAAACACCCAGATTCCAAATCCAATTGAAATACCTACATAAAACAGCGTCCACAAAGCCGCCTCTTTGAACTTCACATCATGCGGTTTTCTGCTGGCGGTCAACAAATCTATGCCGATTAATAGCAGCACCATTGAAACTGTGACGGCCCAAACTGTTAATGAAACGTGCATTTAAACTCCCTTGATAGCCATGAGTAGTACATGGTCAAGGTCTCCCTAACCGAATGATCGGCCAACGCCCCGGGTTTTTACACCGTATTGACGAGGTAGCTGTAGCGAGGTACTCCCCTTTAACTGGATAAGAGTAGGTCCGTAGCAGTAAATCCACAAATCATTAGACTCGTGTCCATGATGGGATTATGGATCCGCACCGTAATCCGCCACCGCTTAATCATCATTGCCCTATGGATTGCAATATCAGCTGCTGGTGCAGTTGCTAGCGCCAATATTGATCAGCACTTGACTACATCTCTTGTGGTACCGGGAAGTCAATCAGCTCAAGCCGATGAGATTCTTACAACTCACTTTGATGAGAACATTCAAGGCACATTTACAGTCTTATATAAATTCAAAACTTCTACTCCGGCCGAAATACAGGGCTACAAATCCTCCATCGCAAAATCTGCCGAGGGAATTGCCGGCGCAAAGGTGGTTCAACAGAGAGCAATGGGCGGAATTCTCATTGCAAGTATTACAACCCCCTATTCACTGCTTGATGCCGCCGCTCAAACTGAAGGCCTTCGCGCTGCCATTGAAGAAGCTGGATTGCCTGGTGCCTTAGTAACTGGCCCACCAGCGATCAACCATGATGTCACCCCAGTACTGGCCAGTGATTTACATCGTGGCCAATTTGTTGCCATTGCAGTAGCCCTCTTACTTCTCATTCTTATGCTTGGGTTTTCGATAGCTGTGATTATTCCTATTATTTTTGCGGTGGCATCGATCTCTCTGGCAATCGCCCTTGTTTATCTATTAGCACATAAAATGCTCATGGTTTTGTATATTCCAAATATCGTTGAACTTATCGGTCTTGGGCTTGCAATCGATTACTCGCTACTTCTACTTCATAGATACCGTCGCGAATTACGGA
>ERZ1292640.1242-Hain-H43-02um-R1-1242-length-21077-cov-46_pt1 | contig 21077 bp, 21 predicted proteins | sample MGYA00564404_ERZ1292640 | MGnify/ENA primary metagenome ERZ1292640 (study PRJEB36523, sample SAMEA6512636) | groundwater metagenome | collected 2019-01-08 | study: AquaDiva: Metagenomics assemblies of 32 groundwater samples
GGCGGCGCGGGCGACGCGGTCCTCTCGAATTCCTCAGCGCCGAGCCCGCCGCCCCTTGTCCCGCCAGACTTCCGAAACTGCTGGCGGCCCGATTCGGACGCTTGACGCCGGGGTGCGGATTGGACTAGGCTGATATTGGACCAATTTGGTCCGATATGCTGAAACTGACCAAGAAGGCCGACTACGGACTGATCGCTCTGCGGCACCTGGCGCTGAACCTGCCCAGCGCCAGCGCCAGCGCCAAGGAGATGGCCGACCACTATGGGCTTCCGCTGCCGCTGCTGGCGAAGGTGCTTCAGAAGCTGGCCCGGCGGGGCTTCCTGGATGCGGTCTACGGCATGAACGGCGGCTACCGGCTGGCGCGCGATCCACGCCAGATCAGCACGCTGGAGGTGATCCTGGCCATCGACGGGCCGGTGATCCTGGCCTCCTGTTTCAACGAGCTTGGAGAGTGCACCCAGTCGCCCCGCTGCACGGTCCGCGCCCCGTTGCGCAAGATCCACGAAGGTATCCTCCGGCTGCTGGGCGGCATCATGATATCCGAGATGGCTGAGGAGGCGGCGGCGGAGCGCGGCGGCGAGTTGCGGGTCTTGGGCGCCATATAAAGGACGCAGGATGAAGAAGCCTATCTACCTCGACAATCACGCCACCACGCCGATGGATCCGCGGGTGCTGGAGGCGATGCTGCCCTACTATACCGAGAAGTTCGGCAACGCCGCCAGCCGCAACCACTCCTTCGGCTGGCAGGCGGAAGAGGCGGTGGAAAAGGCGCGGAAGCAGGTCGCCGATCTGGTCGGCGCCACGGCCAAGGAAATCGTCTTCACCAGCGGGGCCACCGAGTCCGACAACCTGGCCATCAAGGGCGTGGCCGAGATGTATGCCGAGAAGGGCGACCACATCATCACCGTGGCCACCGAGCACAAGGCGGTGCTGGACACCTGCCGGCGGCTGGAGAAGCACGGTTGCCGGGTGACCTACCTTCCGGTGAAGCGCGAGGGGTTGGTCGATCTCGACCGCCTGCGCGAGGCGATCACTGAACGCACCATCCTCATCAGCGTGATGCAGGCCAACAACGAGATCGGCGTGATCCAACCCATTGCCGAGATCGGCGCCATCGCCCGCGAGCGCGGCGTGCTGTTCCATTCCGACGCCACCCAGGCCATCGGCAAGGTCGCGGTGGACGTGATCCGGGACAACATCGACCTGATGTCGCTTAGCGCGCACAAGATGTATGGCCCGAAGGGGACCGGCGCGCTGTACGTGCGGCGGAGGAATCCCCGCGTGCAGCTCACCGCGCAGATGGATGGCGGCGGCCATGAGCGGGGGATGCGCTCCGGCACGCTGAACGTGCCCGGCATCGTCGGCTTCGGCGAGGCTTGCGCCATCTGCCAGCGGGAGATGGCCGGCGAATCGGCGCGGCTGGCCGGGCTGCGCGACCGGCTCAAGGACCGGCTGCTGGCCGAGCTGGACGACGTGTACGTCAACGGCAGCATGGGGCACCGGCTGCCCAACAACCTCAACATGAGCTTCGCCTTCGTCGAGGGCGAGTCGCTGCTGATGGGACTGAACGACGTCGCGGTCTCGAGCGGCTCGGCCTGCACCTCGGCGACCCTGGAACCCAGCTACGTGCTGAAGGCGCTGGGCGTCGGCGACGAGCTGGCCCACACCTCCATCCGCTTCGGCCTGGGCCGCTTCAACACCGCCGAGGAGGTCAATTACGTCGCCGGGCGGGTAGTCGAGGTGGTCACCCGCTTGCGAGAGCTCTCGCCCCTTTACGAGATGGCCAAAGAGGGCGTCGATCTGAAGAAGGTGCAGTGGGCAAAGGAATAGCGAATGTACTCGGATAAGGTTCTGGACCACTACGCAAACCCCCGCAACGTCGGGGCGCTCGACAAGAGCGACCCCAGCGTGGGCACCGGCATGGTCGGCGCGCCGGAGTGCGGCGACGTGATGAAGCTCCAGATCAAGGTGAGCGGCGACAGCGAGGTCATCGTGGACGCCAAGTTCAAGACCTTCGGCTGCGGCAGCGCCATCGCCAGCTCCTCGCTGGCCACCGAGTGGCTCAAGGGTCGCACCATCGACGAGGCGCTGGAAATCCGCAACACCGATATCGTCAACGAGCTGAGCCTGCCGCCGGTGAAGATCCACTGCTCGGTGCTGGCCGAGGACGCCATCAAGGCGGCCATCGAGGATTACCGGAAGAAGCGGTCGGGGAGGAACGACGGGGGCTGACGTGATCCAGGTAACACCCAAAGCGATTGAGAAGATCAAGCAGGCTTTCGCCAAACAGGGCGTCAGCGCGGGCGGCCTGCGCCTTGGCGTCCAGGGCGGCGGCTGCTCCGGTCTCAGCTACCTGTTCCGGCTGGAAGCCAAGGAGCGCCCCTCCGATCACGTCTACGAGTTCGAGGGGATCAGGATCTTCATCGACCCCAAGAGCATGGTCTACCTGGACGACATGACGCTGGATTACCAGGAATCCCTGATCCACTCCGGATTCGTCTTCCAGAACCCCAACGCCCAGAAGACCTGCGGCTGCGGAACGTCTTTCTCGGCCTGATGAGCGCGCCGGACTATTACTGGTTCCTGGGACTGGAGCGTAAGCTCGACCTCGACCTGGAAGACCTGGAGCGGCGCTTCTACAACCTGAGCCGGCGGCTGCATCCCGACCGCTTCGCCCGGGCCACCGCCACCGAACAACAGGCGGCGCTGGAGAACACGGCCATTCTCAACGACGCCTACCGGGCCCTGCGCGACCCGGTGAGCCGCGCCGAGTACTTCCTGAAGGCGCACGGACTGGAACTCGGCGAGCAGGAATCCAGGAAGACGCCGCCGGAATTGCTGGAAGAGGTCTTCGAGCTTAACATGGTGCTGGATGAGTTCCGCCAGGGAGGCGCAGCGGCCCGCCCTCAACTGGAGCAGGCGCACCGCCACCTGGCCGCCCTGCGCGAGGAAGCCGACGCGCAGCTTGGCCGCCTGTTCAACGAGTACGATCACGCGCCGGACGGCAAACTGCTGGCCGCGATCCGCGGCCTCCTGAATCGCCGCCGCTACATCCGCAACCTGGAAGCTCAGGTGGAAAGGGAACTCGCCAATGTCGGCGCCCTTCCAGATTGATTTCGGCCCCAGGCGGACGCCGGTGGTGGGCATCGACCTGGGGACGACCAATAGCCTGGTGGCCTTCATGGACCTGACCGGCCCGGCGGTGATCCCCGGCGATGACGGCGACCGCCTGGTGCCCAGCGTCGTTCATCACGGCCGCTCCGGCGAGATCACGGTGGGCAACCCGGCCCGCCGGTTGCTGATCACCGAGCCCGAACGCACCGTCTATTCGGTTAAGCGGCTGATGGGAAGGGGTGTGGCCGACGTTCGGGAAGAGCTGCGGCTGTTCCCGTTCCGCATCGCCGCGGGCAGCGAGTCGGTGATCCGGCTCGAGCTGGGCGGGCGCACCCTCACGCCGCCGGAGATCTCGGCCTCGATCCTGAGACAGTTGCGCAAGAACGCCGAAGCCTTCTTGGGCGAGCCGGTGAGCCAGGCGGTGGTGACTGTGCCCGCCTACTTCAACGACGCGCAGCGGCAGGCCACCAAGGACGCCGGGCGGATCGCCGGCCTCGAAGTGCTGCGGCTGGTCAACGAGCCCACCGCGGCCGCGCTGGCCTACGGCCTGGACAAGCGGAAGGACGGCATCGTGGCCGTCTACGACCTGGGCGGCGGCACCTTCGACATCTCGATCCTCAAGCTCCACGAGGGCATCTTCGAGGTGCTGGCCACCAACGGCGATACGCACCTGGGCGGCGACGACATCGACAACCTCCTGCTCCGTATCGCGCTCGAGGACATCGCCTCCGAGTGGGGCGAGGACGTCTCCGGCGACGGCGTCGCGGTGCAGCTTCTTCGCCGCGCGGTGGTCGCGGCCAAGGAACGCCTCTCCTTCGTTCCCGTGGCGACCATTGATCTCGAATACAAGGGGCGCGTGTACCAGCGCGAGCTCGCGCGGCCGCAGTTCGAGCGGCTGATCGTCGATATCGTGGACCGCACCCTCGGCCCCTGCCGCCACTGCCTCAAGGACGCGCAGGTCGCCGTCGAGCAGATCGACGAGGTGGTGCTGGTCGGCGGCTCGACGCGCATTCCGCTGGTGCGGCAGGCGGTCGAGAACCTGTTCCGCGCCAGGCCGCACACCGAGCTCAATCCCGAGGAGGTGGTGGCGCTCGGCGCCGCCGTGCAGGCGGGCATCCTGATGGGCGCGGTCGAGGACAAGCTGCTGCTGGACGTCACCCCGCTCTCGCTCGGCATCGAGACGATGGGCGGCGTGGTCTCGAAGCTCATCCACCGCAACTCCACCATCCCCGCCAGCGCCACCGAGGTCTTCACCACCGCGGTGGACGGCCAGCGGAACGTGTTGATTCACGTGCTGCAGGGCGAGCGCGAGCTGGTGAAGGATTGCCGCAGCCTGGCCCGCTTCGACCTGAAGGACATCGAGCCGCTGCCGGCCGGCATGCCGCGCATCGAGGTGCGCTTCCTGATCGACGCCAACGGGATCCTCAGCGTCACCGCGCGGGAGCAGCGCACCGGCCGGGAGCAGTCGGTCGAGGTCAAACCCTCCTACGGGCTGACCGACGAGCAGGTCGAGGCGATGATCCGCGAGTCCTATGAGCGCGCTGAGGAGGACATCCGCGAGCGCCAGACGCGCGAGGCGCGCGTGGAAGCGGACCGCATCCTCGGCGCGGTCGAGAAGGCCCGGCTGCACGACGCCTGGCTGGAGCTGAGCGACGAGGAGCACGGCGCGGTCGAGTTGGCGCTCAACGAGCTGCTGATGGTATACCACTCCACCGACCACCTGCTGATCCGCGCCCACATCGAGAAGCTCAACCAGGCTACGCTGAAGCTGGCCGAGGTCATGATGTCGGGCGCGGTCCGCTCGGCGCTGAAAGGAACCAAGCTCTGATGGCCCGCCTGGACGTTGCTGTTTTGGCTTAAACTAAATGCAGATGGTGGCTGTGATCGCTTTACTTGTCCCCAGGGATCCAGGTAGAATTCCCTGCGATGGGCGATTTCCTGGCCCGAAACTGGGGCAGTTTGGCTTCGGTGGTAGGCCTGATCTTCAGCTTTCTGGCCTACGTCTTCTCCAGGCGCGCGTCGAAAGCTGCCAAGGAGGCACGTGACCTTGTCCTATCCCAATCACTGGGCGAGGATATGAACCAGGGAAACAGGACTGCTTCGGAGATCGTCACGTACGTGAGCATGGAACGGGGTGACGTGGCCTTGCTTCGAGCCGGCGAGCTCCAGAATCGGACCAGCCACATCCTCGCTCGGTGGTCCGCCAAGCTCTCGGAGCAGTCAAAGAACAACTTGCTCGCCATGCGCGAACAATTGCGGGCGATCACTGAGGTGTTGACTAAGACGCCACTCAACACCCTTGGGGCCCACGACAAGGCACGGCTCGCCCAGACATGCCAGCGCGTGAACGCCACCTATAGCGAGGAGTACGGCGCCGCCGTCAGGGCGGCGGACCGACAGGTGTGAGTATGGAAGACGAGAAAGCCGTTCAATTCTTTGAAGAGGTCCTGAACAAAACACGACAGCATCGCATCCGGTGGGAGCCGACCGCTAGTGATTCTGAGTTCGTTGCACCTGTGGGCGGGCAGTTCACGCTGACGCTGAGGCTCTCCACTGGAGCAAGCTGGGAGGGTATCGTTCGACCGGAATTGGTGTTGAAGGACTCCGCCAACCGGGAGATCCTCAGCGTTAACGAGAAGACAGGGCTTGTGTCCCCGACTGACTTGGATTCCGTTTACGAGCTTGCAAGGCGGGATGCTCTCCGGGTGGATGAGAAAGTCGACGAAGTCCTGGGCCAATTAAGCAAACTCTGATGGCCCGCCTGGATTGGGACCAGCCGGAAGCTGTCGCCCTGGCGCTGGCGGAGAAGTTCCCCGACCGGGACCCGCTGGCGGTGCGCTTCACCGACCTGCGGCGCTGGGTGCTGGAGCTGGGGGACTTCGCCGGCGATCCCGCCGCGTCGTCGGAACCCCGGCTGGAGGCCATCCAGATGGCCTGGTGGGAGGAGTGGAAAGAGATCCGGCGCGATTGACGCGCCCTACTCCCAGAACGGCTCGCCCTTCGCCAGGTGCTTGCGGAGGAAGTCGGGGTTAAGTTCGGCGCCCAGGCCGGGCGCCGTGGGCACCGTCAGCCGCCCGTTGCGCACCTCGGGCGGATTGCTGGCGGCCATGTCCTCCACCTGCCGCGTCGGGCGTCCCAGCGCGCTCTCGGAGCGGTAGAAATTGTGGATGGCGGCGCCGAAGTGCGCCGAGGCGTACGTCAGCACCAGCGAGCCCACGTTGTGCAGGGCGACCGGCGTTCGCGTGAGCTGGGCGTAGTCGGCGATGCGGCGCGTGCCGGTGAAGCCGCCGGCGAAGGCCAGGTCGGGATGAACGATGTCGGCCGCCTGGTGGTCGAGGAACGGCTTGAAGCCGCTGAGCATCTCCAGCTTCTCGCCGGTGAGGATGGGCACTCGGGTGGAGCGCTTCAGCGACATCCAACCCTCCGAGAAGGGCACGTTGAGCGGGTCTTCATAGAACAGCGGATTCATCGGCTCGACCGCCTTGGCGACGGCGATCGCGCTCGGCGTGTCGAGCTCGTTGTGGCAGTGGATGGCGATGTCGATCTCCTCGCCCACCGCCTCCCGCGCGTTGGCGTAAGCGCGGGCCACCTTGCGGAGCTGCGTGCTGTCCAGCGTCGTCGCCCAGCGCGCCGAAGGGACGCCGAGGATGGGATCGATGCCGATCTTGAAAGCGGTGAAGCCTTCCGGCTGCTGCTTGACTTTCTGCGCCCAGGCGCGGCACTGCGCCGGGTCCAGCAGGTCGAACCCCCCGCCGTGCGAGTACATCGGGATGGCGTCGCGGAACGGCCCGCCGAGCAGCCGCACCACCGGCAGTCCGGTGATCTTCCCGGCCAGGTCCCACAGCGCCATGTCGATGCCGCTTATGGTGGGGATCTGGGCCATGTAAGTGTGCATCAGCGAGGTCATCTGGTGGAAGTGATAGCCGATGGCCAGCGGGTCCTGGCCGACGAGCATGCCGCGGCCGGTCATGTTCCCGATCCAGGCGCGGGCCATCGGGCCGCTGGCGCCCGCTTCCCCATAGCCAACCAGTCCCGCGTCGGTGTCGATCTTGATCAGGCAGTTGCCGGCCTGGTTGGTCAGCCCCATCGCCTGAATCCTGGTGATCTTCACCTGGCCGCGGAACGGCGCGGCCAGGGCGTGGTATCGGCTCATCCAGGCGCCCGCGGGCAGCGCCACCGCCAGACGGAAGAGATCTCTCCGTGTCATGACGATGCAGTCTATCACGGATAGAATGGATCTCATGCTGCCCAGAGCGTTCGTGGTGTTGCTGTCCTGCTGCCCATTGTTCGCCGCTGCCACTGGCGGCCGCGTCACCGTTCCGCTCGACGGCACGTGGGAGATCGAAGAGAGCGTCGCCGCCGGCGAGATGCCCAGGCAGTTCGGCCACCGCGTGCCGGTGCCGGGACTGGCCAACATGGCCCGACCGCCATTTGCCGATGTCGATCTGTTCGACAGCCGCGAGTTGATCGACAATCGCGTGCGCCGCAAGCAGTTGCCCGAATCGGCGCGCATCTCGACCGCCGGCATCCCGCGGCAAAAGCGCAATTACTTCTGGTACCGCACCGCGTTCCGGCCCCCGGCCCGCAAGCAGGTGGCGATCCTGAAGGTCAACAAGGCCCAGTTCGGCACGGCGGTGTGGCTGAACGGCCAGCGGGCCGGCGAACATCACGGCTGCTTTACGGCCGGCTACTTCGACCTGACCAAGCTCGTTCGCTGGGACGGCGACAACGAGCTGGTGATGCGCCTCGGCGCGCATCCGGCCGCGCTGCCTCCCTCGGTCCCGGCCGGCACCGACTTCGAAAAGCTCAAGTGGACGCCCGGCATCTACGACAGCGTTTCGCTCCTCCTCAGCGACAACCCGGTGATCGAGACCATCCAGGTGGCGCCGCGCATTTCGCCGCCCCAGATCCTGGTGGAAACCCGGCTCAGAAACTACGGCGCTGCGCCGGTCGCGTTCGCGCTCGAGCACCGCGTGAAGACGTGGAAGGACCAGAAAGCCGTCGCCGCCGCGAAGCCGCAGCAGTTGAAGCTCGCGCCCGGCGAGGAGCGGACCGTAAGGCAGGCCATCCCGATCCCCGGCGCCAGGCTGTGGAGCCCCGAGGACCCGTTCCTCTACGTGGTGGAATCGAGCACCGGCGGCGATAGCGCCGTCACCCGCTTCGGCCTGCGCGAGTTCCGCTTCGACACGCCCACGCGCCGCGCGTACCTGAACGGCAAGGTTTACTTCCTCCGCGGTTCGAACATCACGCTGCACCGCTTCTTCGAGGACCCGCTGGCCGGGGCGCTGCCCTGGGATGAGAAGTGGGTGCGCAAGCTGCTCATCGACATCCCCAAGCGGATGCACTGGAACAGCTTCCGTTTCTGCATCGGGCCGGTGCCGGAGAAGTGGCTCGACATCGCCGACGAGGCCGGCCTGCTCATCCAGTACGAGTACTTCATCTGGACCGGCGGCAACCTCTTCCACGCCGAGTGGACCGCGGAGGAGTTGACCCGCGAACTGAGCGAGTGGGTGCGCGACAACTGGAACCACCCCAGCGTGGCCATCTGGGACGCCTGCAACGAAACTGTCGCCGACGTGCTCGGCTCAAAGGTCATCCCGGCCGCGCGCAAGCTCGATCTTTCCAACCGCCCCTGGGACAACGGCTACAACCTGCCGCAGGACCCGAACGATCCCATCGAGGACCATCCATACCTGTTCGGCCGCATCGTGCCCGGCCGCACCCCGCCGTTCCGCATCAGCGACCTGGAGACGATGGTTCACCACAAACAGTCCGCCGCGCCGCATCCGACCGCGCACGCCTCCATCCTCAACGAGTACGGCTGGCTCTGGCTGACCCGCGACGGCTCGCCCACGCTGCTCACCAGGGAGGTCTACGACACGCTGCTCGGCCCGGACGCCACCGGCCAGGAACGGCTTGTCTTGTGGGCTTACCTGCTTGGCGGATTGACCGAGTTCTGGCGCGCGCACCGCTACCACGCCGCCGTGCTGCACTTCGTCTACCTCACCGCCAGCTTCCCAGGCGCCTACACCTCGGATCACTGGCGTGACGTCGAGAAGCTCGAGCTGGAGCCGCACTTCGAAGACTACGCCGGCGAAGCGTTCAAGCCGCTCGGCGTCTACCTGAACTTCTGGCAGCCGAGCCTGAAGGCGGAGTCGAGCCGCAGGCTCGCGGTCGCGATGGTCAACGACGACTACGAGCCGGCCAAGGGCAAGCTGGTGCTGTCGCTCGAAGCCGGCGGCGGCGAGCTGGCCCGCCAAGAGACGGAGTTCCTCATCCCGGCACTCGGCCAGCACAGCTATCAGTTTGAGCTGCGCGTTCCCAAGGCCTCGGGCGCGTGCCTGCTGAAGGCAACCGCGTACCCGGAGGGGACGCGACACCGCAGCCCGACGGTGAGCCGGCGCAAGGTGTCAATCGCCGAGTGAATTTCGGTGACAGGCTACGCTTTCACTAATTTTATCTTCCGCGGCCCACACTGAATTGGTGAAAGCGTAGCCTGTCACCGAAATTCCAGCCGCACCTGCATGCACAGGTTCATCGCCGGGGTCACCTCGCGGAACACGGCCATCATCGATTCCACCAGGTCCACGCCGGCCGCGCTCCGCACTTCCTTCGGCCCCATCGCGTAGTAGAGCTGGAATCCGGCCCAGTGGTTTTTCGGCGCCGCTTCGAGTCGCCGCCGCAGCCTGGTCACCCCCGGATAATTGCTCTTCGAGAATGACACCGCCGCCCCTTCCCAACTGCCCGCGAAGAGCTTGAACCCTTCGCCGAGCAACCGCGCCAGCTCGGCCTCCATCGGGCCATTGGGCTTCAACGCCTGGAGCAGGCGGCGCCAATCCCAGTCATCGCCCAGCTCCCAGCCCTCGGAGCCGCGGGGCGCTTTCAGGTATCCGCGCTCGACCTGGAGGCCGCACTTGAAGAGCTGCTCCTCTGTGTCCACCGAGAGAAAGAACTTCGAGCAGCCGAAGCTGACGCCGGAGGAAAACGGCTTGGCCTCGCGGTTGGCCCGCGGCAGGTAGCCGATCCACTGCCAGTAGACGCCGCGGCCGTAGCGCTCGGTGACGAACGGCTGCCGGTAGTGCGCTTCCAGCAGCAGCTTCAGGATGCGCGTGATGCGCTCGTTGTCTTCGAGGTTGCCGACGCGAATCCCGCGCTCGAAGTCGAGAAACTCCGGCCGGAAGGCGATCAGCGCCGGCGGGTGCGGCGCAGCCGGGCGGGACTGGCGCTGCATGGGTTTGCCCCCTTCATCTTATTCCTGCATGCACGTGCATGTAACAGGTCCTCATTATCCAAGCAGCATCACTACGTCGCGCCGATGCTCCACCACGCGCTTGGCCTTCTCGATGACCATCCCGGCCACCCACACCTGCCGCGCGGCCGGCTCGTCGAGATCGTCCAGCACGGTTCTTCGTGCCCGGCGATAGTCACTTCAGATGTGAATCCACCCAGTCCAGGATCCGCATCAGCACGTCGCGCTGGTTCTCCGGCCGGAGAATGTTGTGTCCTTCACCCCTGTAGACGAGGAATCTGGTGTCCACTCCTTGCTTCTTCAATGCGCTATAGAGGAATTCGTTGTGATAGAGGGCAATTGCTGGGTTGGTGTCGCCACTGATGAATAGCATCGGCGTCTTGATGTTGTTCACATCCTCTATCATGGAATTCTTGCGATAGTTTTGCGGCACCTCCCAGGGCTTGCCTTTGCAGTACCATTCCAGGATTGAGTTGCCTCCGACGCGCGACCCCGTGCCATAGGCCAGATGGGACTCGGCCCAGCCTTCCTTGGAAACGGCAACTCTGAAGCGTTGGGTGCGAGTGACGATCCAATTGGTCAGCGCCGCGCCCGAGCTATGGCCAATCAGGGCCATCCTTCCGGCGTCCACCATCCCCGTGTTCAGAACATAGTCTACACCGGACATGATGTCGTCAAAGTCCCGGTCGTTGGCGTCCTGTCTTTCTCTCGCTTGTACCACGTGGTCCCAGCCATACACTGCGCTGCTGCGATAGTCCGGAACGAAGACTGCGTACCCTCTCCCCGCCCAGAGGTGCCACTCCAACGGGGAACTGTTGAGGATTGGGCCCATAAGGTACACGCCGCCGATCGGCCCGCCGTGCACTTCCACGAGCAACGGGTACTTCCTGCCCGCTTCGTAGCCCACAGGGCGAATGAACAGACCGGCGATTTCCAGCCCGTCCCGGCTCTTCCAGCGGACCTCTTCCACCTGCCCCAGCGCAAGAAGGTTCAGATCGGAGGTGAGGTCGAACAGGACACGCTCTCCTTGTCCGTCGGAACGGGCCACCCGGATCTCGGCTCTGCCTTGCGCATCCTGGCTCGTCCAAGCGAGACTGCGGCTGTCCGGTGACGCCGTAATGCCGGAAGCATGGCCGGGAGTACGGATCAACTGCTGCACCTCACCGGCCGGTGTGGCCGAGTAGATTCGAGTGAACGCTCCCGGCTTGCCGGTGAAGTAGAGCCGGTTTGCGCCCGGCGCCCAGGCGATTGGCGGAATGACAAAAATGTCGCGCGTGAGCTGGCGCGGCGATTCACCCTGCACGGGCACCGTCGCCAGATTGAGGAAGAACGGGAACACCAGATTCGTGCGGTCGTAGCAAAATGCGATGCGCCGGCCGTCAGGCGACAGCGAAGGCCGGAGCGTTTGGCCGCTGTCCTTGATCACGATGCGCAGCTTTCCTTCGGGAACGGACACCGTGCGCACGTCCTGGAGGGATCTGTCGTTCTTGTATTCAAAGGCTACTCGAGCGGTGAAGAGCAGAGATCTCCCATCAGGAAACCACGTGAGATCCTGCACGGCATAAGGGCCGGATACCAACTTCCGGTGGGACTGGCTGTTCAAGTCTGCAAGCCATATTTCTGAGTCCCGGGGTACATCGCCCTCCTCGCCCACGATGACCACAGAACTGGCCTTAGCATCTCCGGCCTTGCTCTCTCTCGCCTTCGGCGGAGGCCGGTAGGTGTAAGCGATCCAGCGCGAGTCCGGCGACCAGACCAGCTCGGTGGTGCCCGGGCTGCCAACAACTCGTGTCACCTCCCTGGGCTTCTGCTCCTCTACAGACACGACCCAAAGCTGGCCGCCTTCCTTGTCGGCTGTCAAGAAGGCAATTTGCCGAGAATCGCCGGACCAGCTATGACCAGCGGCTTTCAGGCCTTCGAGCGGCTGCGTGAGAGGCCTCGTATTCCCTGTGCGAGCCGACATGACCCAGAGTTGCGTCTGATCCTTGTCTCCTGCCAGGTAGGCCACCATGGAGCCATCGGGAGAAATCCTGGGACTTGAGCCGGGCACCGGGAAGCGCACGCTCCTGGCCGAGTCAACATCCACGGTCACAACCTCCGTTTTCCTTTCCCTTTCGGGTTGACCCCGATCCAGAAACAAGAAGACAACCTGCTTGGAGTCTGGCAACCAGCGCGCAACAGGCCGCCGGGCGAGAAGCGAAGAATAGTCGGCCAGCAGCTTCTCGGCAGTCACTGGGAGCTTCCCCGTGGTGTCAGCCTGCGATCCCGGCGCCAACGGTGTGATTGAAGAAAGAGATAGGACCAGCACCCAGAGTCTGGTCACCGAACTGACGTCCATGTCATTCCGCCAGGGTTCTGAGCCAGAATTTCCGATTTGGCATCCTGGCCGGCATCCAGTATACACCCAACCAACTTCGTTCGATCCGCTTGTTCCATGCTGTCCATCCCTGGCGACTCCGGTAACCCTCCAAGCGTGCGGGTCCGGGCCCTTCCGGCTACGGAAAGACCTGGAATTGCCCTATTTCCGAGCGATTGCGCCGCCCCCCCCCGCGTCCCCTACCTCCTTGTCTGTCCCGTCTGCTTCCCCTCAGCAGCCGTCTCCTATCGGGGGGGCACCGGCAGCGCCGGGGTGCCCTCTGGGCCCTCCGGCGACAGCAGTTCTTCCCAGCCGTCGGCGCTGTGGACGTTGCGGGCCGGAAGGTCGGATCTTGCGACAGCCGCTCGGCGTCGTTGACATCCTCGTAGCCGGCCAAGCGACTGTAGACGGACTACCGAAACAGATCGGCCAAGGGAAACTGTGTGTTGTTGCCACGGCGAGGGTCGCTCAAATGCTCTTCGATGAGTTCTCCGAACCCGAGCCGTTCGTCCAACTCGCGCACCAGAATCAGGCCACCATCGGAGGTGACCCGCGATCCCTGGAAGTCGACCTTCAAAGGGGCATTGAAAGACAGCTGTAATGGCTGGTTTTGTTTTTCACCCATTGGGTGTGGACCTCCGGAGCCTCTTCATCGTGTTCAAACCCCCATAAATAAAGGCGTCCGAAAGCCTTACGAAGTCATCAGTAACTGTTCAAAAAGGAAATCCGGAGTAAAATGGTCTTTGTGAGAACCACCATCGAACTCAGCCCAGAGCATAGGGCCAGACTGTTGGAACTGGCCGCCCGGCGCGGCGAGAAGGGCTTCTCCTCCGTCATTGGGGAGGCGCTCGAGGCCTATCTTAGGGCCAGCGCCGAGGGCGAGCGCCTGCGGGCCAAGGCATTGCGGCTGCGCGGGAAGTTCACCGCCGAGGAGGCCGAGCGGCTCCGCCGCGAGGTGGCTAAGGTGCGGGCGTCATGGCGGTAATCGTGGCCGACACCGACGTGCTGATTGACTTCCTGGCCGGCCGGGAGCCGGCGGCAGAGCACGTGGCAGTCGAGATCGGCCGCGGCCGGCTGCGAACCACCGCAATCAGCCGCTTCGAGCTGCTTTGCGGCGCGCGCAACCCGCGGCAGGAGAGCGCCATCCGCCAACTGCTCAACACAGTGCCCACTCTGCCCCTGGATGAGGACGCCGCCGATCGGGCAGCCCGAGTGCAGCGGGAGCTGGAACGCGCGGGGCAGACCCTTGGGATGGCTGACAGTCTCATTGCCGGCATCGCGTTGGGCCACGGCGGGGCCTTGTTGACTCGAAACCGCCGGCATTTCGAGCGGGTCGCCGGCCTTGATCTCGTTGCCTTCGGGTAGTTACGCCGGCCGGGCCACGGCCACGCCCCGCGTGGTCACGTAATACTTGGCCAGCATGTCGGGGTTCTCCCAGGCCGGCAGCAACTTCGGATCGCGTAGGTAGCCGAAGAACTGCCGCGCCACCTGGGCGAAGTGGGCCTCGTGCCCGACGCGATACCGGTCGGGAATCGGGACCAGCATCTCCTTCCCTCTGTCTTCGACCGCAACGCCCGGGAACTTCGCCTGGAGCGCTTCGACCTTGTTCTTCAGCGCCGCGAGCACTCCGGCCTTGTCGCGGCCGTTGTTGGGCACCACGTAAAGCTCGGGCCGGTAGTTCTCTTCCTTGCCCTGCCGCACCTCCACGCGCGACCGCGAGCTCCGGTAGATGGCCAGGTGCGTGTCGCCCGTTCCCGGCGGCGCCGCGTACCTCCACAACACGTCGAGCTTCACGTGAACGCCGCGCAGCACGTACGAGACCTGGTTGTTGCAGTAATACTCGAAACGGTCGCCGCCGGCCGCGAGGTACTCCGGGAACTCCCGCTCACCGGTAACCCGCTGGAAGTCGGCCTTGCTCATGACCACCGGCCAGCGCTTGCCGCCGGTCACCTTGATGTCTCTGCGGTAATTGGTCGCGCGTTCGGGAAACAGCGTCCACTCGGCCAAGTCCACCAGGTGCGTGCCGACGTCGGTCAGCCCCTCGCCCTGCTGGTGAATATCGAAGAACCACGGCGGGCGCAGCAGCGGCGCGCCGGCCACCTCCTTGAACAGGTGATGGACGCTCTCGATGTAAACGCCCGGTTCCTCCCCGCTGCCGGCCAGCACCGTCCCGAACGTGTCCGCATCATGCACCAGCTCGCGCTGAAGAATGCTGGTGATCTCGAACCGCTCGGTCATGATGTCGTAGGCGACGACGCCCCGCCGCTCCGCCGCCGCCAGCGCGGCTTCGAGCTTCGGCAAATCGGCGGCTTCGATGATCCACGGCTTGTCGGCCAGCACGTGGAATCCGGCCTCGATCGCGGCCCGGATGCGCTCGATCTTGCCGCGGTTGCGGCCCGAGAGCACCACCACGTTGCCGCGCCGGTCCTTCACCATTCGTTCCAGGAAATCCGGCCCGACGTAGATCTCCAGCTCCCAGTTGGTCGGGTTCTCCTTGCGCGCGTTGAACTGGGCAACCCGGTTCAGGTGCGCGAGCAGATCGGGCCCGAGCGGAGCGTAGACAAAAGCCCGCCGGGCGACGCCCGGATACATCTCTTTCTGCACCAGCGCGGCGTGAAAGTGGCCGGGGTCCAGCGTGACCAGTCGGACCGAGGCGCGCGGCGCAGGCTTCCCAGCCTGCGACAACGACGATTCACCGCGAACTGGCGCCGTGGCCGCGGCGCCTGGCGCGGAAGCGCGCCCTGGCCGCCGCGCAAGCGGCCTAGAAGTGGATTCGACCTGTGAATTGGACATATCTTTTCGTGGTCCAGGATTGCTGCGTCACCTTGCCGAAATTCGTCGAGAGCGGGCCGGAATCGGGAGCGTTCATCTGGGTGCGGTTCGGCAGGTTCATCACGTCCACGCGAAGCTGGAAGGCCAGCCGCTCGAGGATGCGGAAATCGCGCTGGAGGTTGGCGCTCAAGATGTTGGTGCGGTCCGCCCGCAGCCCGTCCACCCGCGTCGTAAACACGCGGCGATGGAAGCTGGCCGGCGCGCGGGCGGCGACCCGCTCGAAGTTGGCGGTGTTAAACCAGCGATCGAACGTGCGCGGGCCGGTGTTGATCTCTTCCAGCTTGCCGTAGTAAAACAGGTTGCCGAAGTCGATCAGCGGCCCCGGCTGCGCTTCGTAAGCCACGCCGATCTGGAAGCCGCCCGCCAGCGCGCCGGCCAGGCCGTGCCGCGCCAGCGCTCTGCCTCTCCCGAACGGAAGCTCCCAGATCCCGGTCAGCACCAGCCGGTGCGGACGGCCGTCATTGCTCTCCCGCCAGGTGGGCAGCACATCGAACTCGTTGAAGAAGAAGTCCGCCTCGCGGTCGCGGAGCCGCGCGTAGGCCGCGTACAGGTTGAAGCCCTTGGAGAAGCGCCGCTCGAAGCTGACTTCGAGCGCGCCGGTTCGCACCTCGCCGAACGGCGCATTGCCCTGCGTCAAACCGCTCATGTGGGGAACGGCGCGAAGCAGTTGACTCTTGCGCGCCGTCGCGCTGGTGTAGAACCCGAGCGTGCTCATGTCCTGGTACACGAGCGGGTGGGAGGACCTCAAATCGGCGAAGTTGGCGAGCTGGAACGGGTTGGTGACGTTGGCGTTGAGGTTGTTGGCGACGGCGTCGTTGCGGACCATGCCGTCGGCCCAATACTTCTCCGGCAGCGGGGAGAGGTTCTTCGAAATGTAGACCCGGTCCGAGTACGAGCCGGCATAGGCGACGTCTAGCAGCATGCTCGCGCCGATCTGCCGCTGAAGGCCGATGCGCCAGCGCTGCTGGCGCGCCCGCCGCGTGGCGAACGCGTTGAAGCTGAAGCTGCGGCCGGCCACCGCCATCGCCCCCAGCGCGTCGCGCAGCGGCTCGTCGAACCGCGTGCCGTCCGCCCGCACCGGGAAGGGATCGCGCAGCGGCGACACGCCGTTGCGCGGGTCGCCGGCCAGCCAGGTCGCGCCGAAATCGGTGGTGAGCAGCGTCGAGGTCGTCCGGCTGAATCCGGTCTGGGTGGGGGCTTCGGTCATCGCGTTCAGCGAATCGTAGAACAGGCCGTAGCCGCCGCGGATCACCGTCGAGGAGTTGAGCTGGTAGGCGGCCGCCAGCCGCGGCAGCCACATGAGCTCGTTGCGGCGAATGCGGCGGCTGGCGCCTCCCGAGCCGGGATAGACCGAGCCGCCGCGCACCAGGAAATCGGCCCCCGCGCGTTCCGGCGCCGGCCGCCGCGCATAAGCCGCCTGGGCCGGTTCCGAGATCGGCAGCTTCAGCTCCGCGTCGAAGGGCCCGATCATGCGGTTGTACCGCTCCGTCGGTCCCATCTCGTACTCGGCGCGCAGGCCCAGGTTCAGGTTGAGCCGCGGCGTCAGCCGCCACTGGTCCTGCACAAACCAGGCCCAGTAAGGCGTGTGGGTGATGTAACTGTCGTTGGTGGCTATGCTCATGCCGCTCGGGATGCCCATCATGAAGGCGGCCCAGTTGTGGCCGAAGTCGCCGGCCGGGGTGAAGCTGTCGTCGTTGCGGCGGGTGTAAGCGTTGCTGAAGCTGAAGCTGCCCGAGGTGTAGCCGCCGCCCCCGCCGGTGCGGTAGTGCTGGCGCAGGTCCACGCCGGCGCGCGCGCTGTGCTTGCCGCGGATGTGCGACACGTCCAGTTTCGTGCTCAGCGTGCGGAACCGCGTCGGCGTTACCACTGAGGTGCTGATGACGTTGTAGGCGGAGAAGCTCATGTAGGGCAGCACGTGCTGGTCGCCCGCCTTGGCATCCATGTAGGCGGGAAAACCGACGTCGGAGGGGCGGAACTTCATCGGCACGGGCCGCTTGCTGCCCGAGCGGTACTCGTTCATGGAGGCGGTGAAGTTAAGCACCGTGGCCGCGCGCGGCGTCCAGATCCAGTCCGCGATTCCGGCGACGTTGTTGCGGGTGTTGCCGGCGTTCATCAGCCCGCGGTAGGTCTCATAAGCCCAGTCGAGCGCGTCCAGGTAGTTGTCGTCCAGCGTCCAACGACCGAAGAAGCGGTGCCGGGTGGAGTGCTGGTAGTCCACGCGGTTGCTGAGGGACCAGTAGTCTTCGTTCTGCGGGATGCCGGCGCCGATGTAGTTGTTGCGCGGCTCCAGCCGCGGGTCAGCCGGGTCGTTGTTCGGCACCGGCAGGAACTTCACGTAGGTGTTGTAGGCCGGGTTCTGCACGCGCGAGGCCGGCAGAATGTTCCCCGGGATCGGGTCGCGGATGTAGTGGCCCGCGCGCGCCGCATCCACGCGCGCACTCAGCGGATCGTAGAGCTGGTAGCGCGAGGCGTCCACGCTCAGATGGCGGGAGAAGTCGCCGCGCCGGTCGGCCATAGTGGGGAAGGTGTAGTTGAGGTACTGCGAGCTGGCCGTGCCGCGGTTGCGGTAGCCGGTGAAGCTGAGGAAGAAAAACAGACGGTCCTTGCCGTTATAGACCCCCGGCAGGATCACCGGCCCGCCGATGGTGGCCGCGTAGTGGTTCTTGCGCCCTGAGGCCTGCTTGTCGGAGGCGCGCAGGCGGTCGGCCAGCGCCTTGTCGCCGGCCGCCTCGGCCTCGGCGATGCGCCGGTAATAAAGCTGCCGCGCGAAGAACGGCGTGGCGTTCCAGCGGGTCTGGAAATGCATGTTGCTGGCGGCGCCGTGGTACTGGTTCGTCCCCGCCTTCGACATCAGCGCCACCACCAGCCCGGTGGTGTGGCCGATCGAGGCCTCGAAGCCCGAGGTCTCGACCTTCATTTCCGAGATGGTGTCGGCGTGCGGCAGATGGGCGGCGATCCGCCCGCCGCTGCCGGTGTTGGGCGCGCCGTCGATCGACCATTCGTTGCCGCCGACCGCCCCGGCCACTTTGTAGTCGGAGGAGGAGTTCTGGTCGGCCGGGCCGAGCACGCGCACCTCGCCGTTGGTCTGGATGCCCGGACTCAGCCGGGCAAAGATGGTGATGTTGGCGGCCGAGACCGGCAGGCCCGTCTGGGTGCGGTTGTCCAGCACGCGGCCCGAGGAAGCCGACGCCGCGTCCAGCAGCGGCGCTTCGGCCACCACCGTGACCGAGTCCGCCAGCGCCCCCAGTTCCAGCCGCAGGTTGACCTCGGCACGGCTGCTCATCAACAGCACGATGCCGCGGCGGATCGAAGTTTTGAAACCGGACGCCTCGGCGCTCACCATGTAGTTGCCCGGCAGCAGCAGCCCGGCTTCGTAGTAGCCGGTCTCGTTGGTCGCCACCGGAACCGAGGTGTTGGTGTCGGTGTTGGTGACTTTCACCCCGGCCCCGGCCACCGCCGCGCCCTGCGGATCGAACACGCGCCCGTAGATCATGCTCCGCGTCTCCTGGGCCGCCAGCGGGCAGCAAGCCAGCACGGCAATGGCAAACCGTCCCAAGCGCATAGACGCCTCCATTCGGGCACCTTGCATTGTCTCACCGTTGGGGCCAGGCCGGAGCAGCGCTTCCGAGGCGCCCTCGTCAGACATGTTAAAGTGATCTTATGATTACGGCTTCGGTAACGGAAACGCGCCGCCGCCTGAGCGAGCTGATCGAGCTGGCCCGCCAGGGCGAAGAGGTCGTCATCATCAAGGACTCCCGCCCCGTCGCCGCCCTCCAGCCCATTGAGGCCGCGGATCTTCAGTTCAGCCCGCGCCTGAGCGACCGCCAGGCCCAGCGTCTCTTGCAGATGATCGAGTCGGAGCCGAAGCTCACCTTTCCATCCGCCGCCGCCGCCGTCCGGTTTCTGAAAAAGGACATAAAGAAAAAGCGTTGAAGATAGCCTTTCAGGAGCGATTCCGCCGGGCGTGCCTGGCCCTTGGCCCTACTGATCAGGCCGCGGTTTTTCGGATGCTCCTCGATCTCGTCACGGCATTGGGCCGTCAGCATGAACACTCCGGCCTTGGCATGCGGAAGTTGCATCCCTCCGGGCTCTGGGAAGCCCGTGTGGGACTATCCTTGCGGGCCGTGTTCGGCCTGGCCCGGGACGAAGCCACCTTCGTTATTCTCGGCTCTCACGACGAAGTCCAGCGCTTCCTCAAAAGCCTGTAGGGTTGCATTTTCCCGCCGCCGGGGCTACGCTGTGGCCCAGGGGAGGAACGCGATGAAAGGCCCTGGGGCGTAACCCGCTTTGAGGAGACCGTTCAGCGATGAACAGCAATCCAGCCCTCTGCTTTCGCAATGGATTCGGGTTCAAAGAACAGACGGGACTCAGCGACCGCCTTCGCAGCGAAGGTACAAATCAACGAATCGAGCTCGTCTGGGGACGCTTCGAGCTTCTCTTCGCACTCCGACGGAACTGAGAGGCGGGTAGCATCCTTCATGCGGCGCAGGATGTCCCTCGGCCTCCCTCGGGAGCCGGAGTCATCCCCGGCGTACCGTTGGTAGGGCGCGGACAGTTTGCAGGTTGTAGCGCAGCAGATCGCTCAGGCGGAATTTCTGCTGAGTTGTGAGATTCTCTTTGCGCTTGAGGACACACCAGCGCGACTTCTTCAGCGGCGGCTCGTGGCCCTCCTGCGCCATCTTGCGTGACTCGGCCGCGCGGACATCGTCCAGCGCCTTGTTCATCTTGGCGACGATGTGGAACCGGTCCAGGATGTGGAGCGCCTGAGAGCATTTCTCGCGGATCATGTCCAGGTAGGGCTGCCACATGTCCGAGTCAACGAACTCGATCTGAGAAGCGAGTTTCTCTCCGATGAGGGCGAAGAAGCCCTGAAAGGATTCGATGGTTCGTCACCGTGGCCCGGAGCGGCTCCGGCGTGCGATGCTCCAGACCCCAGGTGACGACGTACTCTACGGCGTCGCAAACCTTCTCCCAGCAAGTGCGGAACGCTTCGGCGGCTTCCTTCCACGAGACCTTGCGCGCCCAGCGGGCCAGAAACAGCATGTATGCTCTGGTCAACTGGTGCTTGCCATCACCCCAGGGCACTTCCTCGACCACCAGGCCGCAGTTGCGGCCGTGGACGCGCCGCATCCGGTACAAGAAGAAAACCAGAAAGCCCCAGAAGGGGATGAACTCGAAGCGCCGCTCGGGAAGATGATCGTAACCCGGCGCCGGCTTGCCGCACCCCGAGCAGACCGCCGCCGCCCTATCCGGTCGGCAGGGGCAGCGCGTCGATCCGGCGCAGCAACACACTTCCAAACATCCCAGGTCATAGGCCATCACGGTCAGCCACAGCCACACTTCGTTCGACAGGAACCGATCGCGACTCGGATGCGTCGTCTTCAGCCCCTTGCTCGCCTTCCTCGATCCATTGATCAACCGTGTCAAGGGCAGCGCTAAACGCCTGGCGAGTAGCTATCAGAGAGCCGTTTTCGGGAGCTTTGTTGAACCCTTCCGGCCAAGCACGTAGAATGGGGCCTGATGGGT
>ERZ1292640.1223-Hain-H43-02um-R1-1223-length-21285-cov-5_pt2 | contig 21065 bp, 24 predicted proteins | sample MGYA00564404_ERZ1292640 | MGnify/ENA primary metagenome ERZ1292640 (study PRJEB36523, sample SAMEA6512636) | groundwater metagenome | collected 2019-01-08 | study: AquaDiva: Metagenomics assemblies of 32 groundwater samples
CCAAACTGATGCGGTCGCACAGGTTTGGTACAGGGAAAAAAATCTGAAGAACTACAGAACTACAGAGCGCTATTAGACTCATGAGGTAGCAAAAAGTTCTCGCAATTCATTTTCGATTGAAAGGGCGTCTGACACTCCTTGGTCAAAGGTCTTCTGCAATTTCTTTTGGTCGCGGGTTAATTTTCCAGCTGGCAGATTTTGCGGTGCAACTGCAATCACATGAGCGCCGGGCGCTTTCATTTGGAAGACGTTAGTGGAAATGTCTCTGATAGATGAACCGACCATTACATCGGGAGTAGTTATTCCCAGTTTTGTGGCGAGCGCGTACAGAAACCCGGCGCCATGCGCGCTGCGCATCCCGCCTCCTGAACAGACAATTGCCGTCAATTCTCTGTCTTGCATGGCAAAACTATATCATGTGATGTTTGGTATTTGCGTTTCTTATCCAAGAAGCTAGCGTCTAGCACCTAGAAGCTATTTATGTATAATTCGCTGGCATGGCTATGAACCCAGAACATAAAAACCAAAGACCGCGCAGGCCGCGGCCGCCAGCCAGCGCTCCCTCGGGGCCGAGCATTTGGATGCAGTTGTTAACGGCGTTTGTTATTTTTCTCCTGCTTTCCGCGCTATATTCCTCGGTGAAGCAATACATAAGCACAGAGAAAGAAATAGTTCCGCTTTCGCAGATAGCTACCGACATCGGAGCGGGCAAGATTTCTTCCGTTACGATTGAGGGCGACGTCATAAAGGCGACATACGTTGATAAGACGGAGAAAACTTCGCGAAAGGAAACCGAAACATCTTTCACGCAGACTCTCTCAAATTACAATGTTTCCAAAGAAAAGATAGACGCTGTTAAGATTGACATTAAAGACGAAGGAGGAGTGCGATTTTGGTTTTTGACGCTGGCACCGCTCCTCATACCAGTGCTTTTGCTTTTCGGAATTATCTGGTACTTGTCGCGCCAAGTGAAAGCCGGGGGAATGCAGGCGCTCACGTTCGGCAAATCAATGGCGCGGCTTGTTTCTCCGGAAGACGAAGCGCAGAAAGTAACATTTGCCGATGTCGCGGGCGCGAAAGAGGCCAAGTCGGAACTTTTGGAAATCGTGGATTTTCTCAAGAACCCGAAGAAGTTTTTGGACATCGGCGCGCGGATTCCCAAAGGCGTGCTTTTGATGGGCGCAAGCGGTACTGGAAAAACTCTTTTGGCTCGCGCTGTCGCGGGGGAAGCCGGTGTCCCATTCTTTTCTATCTCCGGTTCAGAATTTGTTGAGATGTTTGTAGGAGTCGGTGCATCGAGGGTTCGGGACACCTTTCAAATAGCCAAGAAAGCCGCGCCGTCAATTCTTTTTGTAGATGAAATAGATGCGATAGGGCGCGTGCGCGGTTCGGGCGTGGGAGGCGGAAACGACGAGCGCGAGCAAACACTTAACCAAATCCTTGTTGAAATGGACGGTTTTGAAGTGAACGAAAAAGTAATAGTGATGGCGGCTACAAATCGCCCTGATGTCTTGGACCCCGCGCTTGTGCGCCCGGGCCGTTTTGACAGGCGCGTAATGATTGATTTGCCGGATAGAAAAGACCGCGAAGATATTCTGAAAGTTCACGCTCGAAAAAAGCCGTTTGGGCCGGATGCGAAATTGACAGTAATTGCCGAGCGCACGCCCGGATTCTCTGGAGCCGATCTTGCCAATCTTATGAACGAGGCGGCGATTCTCGCCGCGCGCGAGGAGCGCAAAGAAATTACGCAATACGACCTTATCCGCTCCATTGAAAAAGTGATGCTCGGCCCCGAGAGGCGCAGTCATGTGTTGAACAAGAAAGAAAAAGAAATCACCGCGTATCACGAGGCGGGACACGCGATTGTCGCCTCCGTGCTTCCGTATGCCGACCCCGTGCATAAGATTTCAATCATCAGCCGCGGGCGCGCCGCAGGATACACGCTCAAGCTTCCGATTGACGAGAGACGCATGCAATCGCGAAAAGAATTTCTTGACGACATCGCCGTATCTTTGGGCGGGTACATCGCGGAGAAATTGATTTTCCATGACATCACCACAGGCGCTTCAAATGATTTGCAGGTTTTGAGCGCGCTCGCGCGCGACATGGTTACGCGCTACGGCATGTCCGACAAGATGGGGCCAGTTGCTTTTGACCCGGCAATGGGGCGGACGCTTTTTGGCGGGGGAGTAGAAGGCGGGGAGCAATCGGAAGAAGTCTCGGCAATGATTGATGCAGAGGTAAAGGCAATAATCACCGGCGCACTCAAAAAGGCGGAAGCCGTTATCAAGAAACATCGCAAAGCATTGGACGCAATCGCAGAAAGATTAATTGAAGTGGAAACGATAGAGCGCGAAGATTTTGAAAAGATTTTGATTGCGCACGGGATAGTGCCTAAGAAAAAACAGGATATTGAGCATGCACCTATTGTCTAACGACCGCGGAAGGACGCAGATAAACTGCACCCCCCGGATTGTTGGCCAGACAATACGAGGGGTTTGATGCGGGTTCACGTCAGCCCTTCCTTATCTCCGGGGCTTTCCTAGTTTCCACATCGTGAAAACCACCGAGCACCCCGATGATAAAAATAATAACCAGCAGGAGAGACCAATCTGCCACCCCGCTGTACATCTCATAGCCTACGGCCCCGGCGAAAACCAGAAGAAAGAATCCGAGAACTGTTGGCCATATCGGCACAATGAAACCGTTATATTGGCCCCGAATGTGCTTGATAAAGGCACTGACCGGCCACCAAGGCCGCATCGGCCACACGATGTACTCCCACAAACCTAACAAGACCGCCCGTGGGTTGTTAACTTCATGCATCGGGTTCATGACACTGACTCCTCTAAGGATTGAGAAAAGACCGATGTTCTGGCCGACCGACACTATCGCAAATCGCAGAGAGAGAGTCAATGAAAATGAATAGCCCCGACGCGCAAGCGGTCGGGGAGCCGACCAGAGCGTCGGCTTCAGTAGTTAGTAGAAAGTAGTTAGTAGAGAAATACACAATACCCAAGGTCACACCTTAAATACAAAATGCCCAAGGAGTGACCTTGGGGAAATGCAACAGGATTTTTGCACTCTGATATTCAAGGTGTTACACTGGCCGCATGGCTACGATAACTGTCAGCAAAATACGCTCTCTCGTCCGCGAAAGCGTGAGAGAGGAACTTTCCGCACAGACGATGCAAATACGGGCATCTCTTCTCCCGTTAATTTCCAAAAGCGAAGCGACAAACATAAAGAAACTCTACAAAAAGCCGTCCCGTCGCGCTGTGAGAACCGTACACGCGACTTTATAAATGAACTGGCGCATTGATATATCGCGGCAAGCTGAAAAGTTCCTGTCGCGTAATCATCTGCCGGACGAGTTTCTGTTTGAGCCGCTCTCAAAAGCGGTTGCGCGGTTTTCCGGGGAGGCCGTCGCGATTGACATGGTCCGCCTTTCCGGAGAATGGGAGGGGTTTTACCGCATTCGCGCCGGTAAAATCAGAATTATCTTTTCTGCCGACATGCATGAACGCGCTCTATTCGTTGAAGTAGTTGATTATCGTGGCGGAGCATACAAACGGTAGCCCAGAACCCAATAGAAGTGGAAACAATAGAGCGCGATGATTTTGAAAAGATTTTGATTGCACACGAGATAGTGCCAAAGAAGAAGCAAGACATTGAACACGCACCGATTGTGTAAAAACTGCACCCCTCGGATTGTTGGCCAGACAATCGCGAGGGGTTTGATGCGGATAGGGCTTCAGGACGGATCGTCCCCGAGGTATTCGTTGACGGCCTGGACGGTTTCCTGAAAGGCGTCTACGATCGACCAGATGTAAGTCCGAATCGTGTGCAGGACGATAAAGAGGGCGATGAAAAGAGTCATGAGCCACCACGACTCCGTGTAGATAGCAGATGCAACGGCGAGATACGTAATTATGGATATTCCCGCCAGCCACCCGATTGCTTCCCGCGCTGGTAATACTTCCGGGTGGCCCGTCGCGACTTTGTACGCATCGGTAAATGGCCGCCAGAAGAATCGCCCGATAGGGCAGAACAGGTCGCTCCAGAGATCGTGCAGATCTTGCAAAATCGCTTCGAGCATCCCTTCCTCTGCCTCTCCCTTTCTGTGCGGTTTGAAAACGAAGTATCCGCATATTATGAGCGTCAAGAGCACGAAAATGCCGAACAAGGACCATCCCGTCGTTGTCATCTGTTGCATCTTTATCTCCTCAAAAAAGACCAATGAACCGGTCGGAACTGGCACTATCGCAAATCAGAGAGAGAGAGTCAATGGAAAGGGGCAGTCAGTAGTTAGTAGTACGTAGTCTGTAGAAAATGCGGAATTCTCAAGGTCACACCTCAAAATGCAAAATTCCCGAGGAGTGACCTTGAATGCAGAATCTGCGGGAATGCCTGCGTTAATCTGCGATCCTCCAATGGATGACCTCGTTCCCAAGCCCATGTGTTTTGTCACAAATTGACCACATTTTTACTCCTTCTTCCGTAACGACCGGTTCTGTAACTTGCCAGTCTTCTTTTACGAGCGTGATTGTGTCCTCGGCGGGCTTCAGGCCGAAAAAGCGCGGGCCGTTTACCGATAGGAATCCTTCCAGTTTGTCCAAGCATCCGAGCTCGTCAAAGACTTGCGTGTAGAGCTCAAGCGCCACGGGAGCGTTGAATACGCCGAATGCACAGCAAGAAGAAAACTTCTTTGCTTCGGGATGCGGGGCGGTGTCGGTGCCGGCGGAAACGAACGGCAGGCCTTTCTTTACCATCGCGAGCAGACGCTTTTTGTCTGCGGCGGTTTTTACTAGAGGTTTGCAATGCAGAAGCGAGCGGTATCCGCCGGAAAATGCCTGACGGCGGTCGTAGAGCAAATGATGCGGAGTGACGGTGGTGACCAGCTTGTCCACCGCACCGTTCTTTTCCATAAAATCAATCGCTTCGGCGGAACTCATGTGTTCGAGCGACACTTTCAGTTTCGGATACGTTTCAAGCAAGCGGGGAAGTACATCTGCCACGAACATTCTTTCTCCGTCATACGGGTCTTCTTCCTCGTCGTGAGCATTCAAATGTACTTCGCCGTGCAGAAGCAGGGGCATGCCCGCGCGTTCCATTTCTTTCAGAACTTCCTTTGCTTCAAGAATGTTGCGGTAGCCCCACTGCGAATTTGTCGTCGCGCCGTAGGGATATGATTTGACTGCGTAAATCTTACACACGTCGCCGGAGACGCCTTTTTCAATGTCCGCGGGAGTAAGTTTTTTCGTTAAATAAAAAGTCATCAACGGTTCAAACAAATGCTGATTTCTTATTCCAGTGTTTTGCAAAACACTGGAATAAGAAGAGACCGCCGCAAGAATTTCCTTTTTGTATTCCGCCGCCTGCTCGACAGTATCAATCGGCGGTTCGGTGTTGGGCATTATTATTCCGCGTCCGAATCTCTCGGCTGTGTATTTTGCAACGGCTCGCAAAGTCGCTCCGCGCCGGAGATGCACATGCGAGTCAAAAGGCCTTTTAATAGTGATTGTTTTGTTTGTCATTTCGGAATTATACACGATGTTATATAAGCCAGTGGCTTGTAGCCGGTAGCCTGTAGCAACCCGGAATACAAGCGATTTCTGGACATTTATGGCTACTGGCTGCAGGCTTCTGGCTACAGGCTGTCCCATGATATACTGCCGCGAATATGGCAAAAGACGTCGCAAAGCTAGCGATTGCGCTCCACAAAAAACTCGGTGGGAAAATCCGGATTCAGCCGGCGGCGCCTGTGCGCAATCGCGCTGACTTGTCGCTCGTTTATACCCCCGGAGTGGCGGCAGTTTCCATGCTTGTTGCGAAGAATCCCGAATTAGCCCCGCAATACACAGTGAAAGGACGAATGGTCGCGGTGATTTCCGACGGCTCGGCCGTCTTGGGACTCGGCAATTTCCGCCCGCTTGCTGCGCTGCCGGTGATGGAAGGGAAGTGCGCGCTTTTCAAAACGTTCGCCGGAGTAGACGCTGTGCCTCTGGTTTTGGACACGCAAGACACGGATGAAATCGTAAAAACAGTTCTCGCGGTCGCTCCAGCTTTCGGCGGAATAAATCTAGAAGATATATCAGCCCCGCGATGTTTTGAGATTGAGCGGCGGGTTGTTGAAGCGCTTGATATTCCCGTGATGCACGACGACCAGCACGGAACCGCGATTGTTGTTTTGGCGGGAATCCTAAATTCGCTCAAAGTTGTCGGCAAGAAACTTGCGAATGTGCAAATTGTGATTTCGGGCGCGGGCGCGGCGGGAACTGCAACTGCGCAACTTCTCTACGCCGCCGGCGCGAAAAATATAATCATGCTCGATAGAAAAGGAATAATTGATGCGACGCGCTCGGAGCCGCACAAGAAAGAGCTTGCGGGATTTACAAATCCGAAAGGAATAAAAGGAGGTCTGCGCGAAGCGCTCACGGGCGCAGATGCGCTTATAGGAGTTTCTGGCCCGGGCCTCGCAAAAGCGGAAGATATTAAATTGATGGCGAAGAAGGCAATCGTGTTCGCTCTCGCAAATCCGATTCCGGAAATAATGCCGGATGAGGCAAAACGCGGAGGCGCAATGGTCATAGGTACTGGCCGTTCGGACTTCCCGAATCAGATAAATAATTCCCTCATATTCCCAGGCCTTTTCCGAGGCGCCTTGGACCACGGCGTGAAGAAAATCACGCAAGAACTCAAACTGAAAGCCGGCCATGCTCTCGCGGCGCTCGTCAAGAGACCGACCGCGTTAAAGATTCTGCCGGACATGTTTGATAAGCGAGTTGCCCCCACCGTCGCTAAAGCTATGGCGGGCAGGAAAGCGATTGCTAAAGCGATTCGCTAGGCGCATATGGAGGAATTGGTTGTTAGACTAATAGCAACTGGCGGGACAATTGACGAAGATTATTCCGACTCGGAAACGGGCAGGTCTTTGTTTACACAAAGCCATGTTCCAAAAATGTTAGTCGAGGCCGGAATCACGGACGGAATAATTTTTGATGCTCTGTTTATGAAAGATTCTTCGGCCATCACCGGCGAAGACCGAGAGAGAATACTGGAGAGATGCGTTTCGTGTCCGGAGAGGCGGATTGTCATAACTCACGGCACGAACACGATGGTGGAAACCGCCAAAGCGCTTGGACAAAAGATTTCGAACAAAACAGTAGTTCTTGTCGGCGCGTTTGCACCATATGTCGAAGAAGGCTCCGATGCAGTGAGAAATCTGAAATATGCCATCGAGAAAGCTCAACAATTACCAAGCGGAGTGTACATAGCAATGAATGGGAAGGTATTTCTTTGGGACAATGTAAAAAAGAACAAGGAGAAGCAGGTCTTTGAAAATCTCAAAAAAACGGTAGAGTAATAAGGTTCCGCCCGTAGCTCAATTGGTTAGAGCACAGAGCTTATACCTCTGGGGTTCTTGGTTCGAGTCCAAGCGGGCGGACAAACTTTAGTTCTTGGTTCGCTCGAACATGCGAGGCATGTTTTAGGGTGTGGATTTGGTGTTGCACGGTTTTGGGCGCGTGCGACAATACTGGTATGAATATAAGGTTACTCTCTGCCTTGACCGCTCTTGTTATCGGCTTGCCACTGCTCGCCAGCGCGGCCGCTACGGGGACGGCACAGCAGGCGCAGGGTGCGCAGAATCAGGCAACCCAGCAGAAAGTATCTGTTTCTGCCGGACTGTGTCCCAAACCAAGCGGCACTCTGAAGCGCGGTTCGAGCGGAGCAGATGTAACGCGTCTTCAGCAATTTCTCGCGCGAGACAAAAGCATTTATCCGGAGGGAATAGTCAACGGAACATACGGTCCGCTAACAGAGAAGGCGGTGCAAAGATTTCAGGTAAAGAATGGAATTGTGTCTTCCGGAACTCCGGATACTACCGGATATGGCGCGGTCGGTCCGCGCACAGCGGCGGCCATGGCTGTCGGCTGTACAGGCGCCGGCACAACCGGCTCAACCAGCGCGACAAACACACTTGGCGGATTTGTTGCCATCGCGCCATTTGTGCGGGGTAATTCGCGCGCAATCTCGGTGCAGGTGACTGTGAATGCGGCGAATTCATGCAACGCCGCCACTTACACTCTTGATTATGGAGACAGCACGGGAAAAGCGCCGATTCAGGTTCCGGCTGGCGCATGCAAGGCAATGATAAGTACTGTTAATCACACATATCAATTGGCTGGGACATATCAAGTTACTTTGAGTTCCGGCTCGCATAAGACATCGGTCGCGGTCGCAGTAATTTAAATAGTCTATAAATGGATTGTTCACTCGGAGTGAAGCGCTCTGGAGACCATGGCCGCGCGCGCCGCAAGCTCTTGATGTTTTTCAAGAGCCGGGTCTTCGCGGACGAGTGCGAACGCTTCCTCGCGAGCGGCTTGTATCAGGCGCGGATTTTTGAGCGCCTCCATGCCAATGTCGGAAATGCCCCATTGGCGCCGCCCGAGCAAATCTCCCGCCCCTCGCGTTTCTAGGTCTGCTTCGGCGAGCTTGAATCCGTCATCGTTTTTTTCGAGCGCCTTAAGCCGTTTTGATGATACTTGGCCGAAAGTTTCCGGCAGAAGAAAACAATGCGGAGGATGAGATGAGCGCATGATGCGCCCGCGGAGCTGGTGAAGTTGTGCCAACCCGAACCGCTCCGCCCCCTCAACCATCATGACGGTCGCATTCGGAACATTGATGCCGACTTCCACAACGGACGTTGCGACAAGAATCTGGATTTTTCCGGAAACAAAGTCTTGCATGCAATTGTCTTTTTCTTTCTGCGCCATAGTTCCGTGGAGAAGCCCGACTTTGAATTCGGGAAATACGTCCTTTTGCAAATGTTTCGCTTCCGCCTTCGCCGACCTGGCTTGAAGAGCGTTCATTTTCTCCGGGTCGGGCTCTTCAATACGCGGACACACAACAAATGCTTGTCGTCCAACTGCGAGCTCGCGCCGCACGCTTTCATATGCTTCAGAGCGCTGTTCCTTTTTTATTATTTTCGTGGTTACTTTCGCTCGCCCCGGCGGAAGTTCATCCAAGACGGAAATATCAAGGTCGCCGTAGAGTGTGAGCGCGAGCGTGCGAGGAATCGGCGTAGCCGTCATACTTAAAAAATGCGGAACAACCGCGTCGGTTCTGCGAATCAGCGCTTTGCGCTGATTGACTCCGAAGCGGTGCTGTTCATCAACTATTGCGAGAGCGAGATTTTGGAATTTCACGGATTTTTGTATCAGGGCGTGCGTTCCCACAACCATGGCGATTTCGCCGTTTTCAACCCACTTCAATAACTGCGTGCGCGAAATTGCAGTTGGTTTTCCGCGAGCGACCTTGGAAGGGAATTTCCAGCATCCGCTGCCGGTTATGAGAGCGATGTTGATTGGCAAGTGCCTGAAGTATTCAATGAAAGATTGGAAGTGTTGTGTGGCAAGAATTTCTGTAGGGGCCATGTATGCCACTTGCAAGGACGCGGAACTATGCGGAACAGTGGCAGACTCACGCGGAAAGGTTCGTCTGTTCGATATTACGGCGTAGGATACGGCGGCGGCAACGAGCGTCTTTCCGGAGCCGACATCTCCTTCAAGTAGCCGCGCCATCGGGTGTGCGCCCGAAAAATCCTTGAGAATATCGGCGATGGCGCGGCTCTGGGCGCGGGTCGGCGGGAAACTGATGGATTCCAAGAATTTCTCCGCATGCGCCCCCCCATCGCTTATCCGAAATGGCGTTTGCGAATCGTTCAGCGCGCGTTCTTGCGCACGCACAGTCTGCATAATAAATATTTCCTCAAACGCGAAACGTTTGCGTGCGGCTTCTGCGTGCCCTTTTTTTTCCGGCGTGTGTATATACAAGAGGGCAGTCGCGAGGTCGGGCAAATGATATTTCTTGCGAATGTTTTCCGGTATCGGGTCCTCGATATTTTTATGCGCGCCGCTTCCGCACACACGGCGAATTGCGTGATAAAACCAGAGACTGGTTATGCCCCTGCTCTCTGGATATACGGGAATGACAGAGTTTTTAGCCCCGACGTTTTGTCGGAGTCCCGACCCGTGCGTCGGGATTTTTTCAAATAATCCGGCAGGCCGTCTACAGGTCCCGCCACCACCGGCGGGGCCGCTTCCCGGCGGGACTACTTCAAATTCAGGGTTTGCAATGTAAGGACTCTTCTCGCTTCCGCCAACTGTTCCCGCCAATCTCACAAAACTTCCATCGGAAACGTACGACGCGATGTACGGCTGGTTGAACCACATGCACTTCACCCGGCCTGTCGCGTCTTCGAACCAGCCCTCCGTAATCGCGCGCCGACTTTTCCAAAGTTTTTTTGCTTTTAATTTTGAGAGTGTGCCGTAGAGCGTAACTTTCGTGCCGGCGACCAACTCTCTCGTACTCGACTCTGAACCTTGCGCCTCGTATCTGGCGGGGAAGTGATAAAGGAGTTCTCGGATGGTTGCGAGTCCAAGTTTCCGCAATGCGGCCGCCTGCGCGTGCGCGAGCCGGAAATGCTTTGCGATGGGGTCTTCAGGCGACATGTAAAGGCCATTATATAGAGTTATGCACAGGTGCGCAGGTTGCAATCTTGCGCAGGTTATTACTCTCGGTACCATTGTCGTGTTACGTGGCGTGTTAAGAGTAGTAAAGAGTCTGATTCGCTATGATTTATAGAGACAAAGATGACGACGATGCGGTCTTACAGGAAGACGCGGTTCGTGAGTCGTTGGATGGAGACAAGGACGAGGATGAGAAAGTAGCAGATTTGCCGGAAGAGGAAGAGGAGAAATGGGAGTGAGGGGGTGGCTCAAAGACCCTGTCGTTTTTGACGGTCTATCGTTCATGATAGACACCTGTAGACGGGAAGATAAACCCGCACCGTCTACAGGTGCACATCCATACCTGATGTGCCCGTCAAAAACGACAGGGTCTTCTCGTTGAGGCTGGAAAGATGCAATTTGACGGCATGTAAACTCGTGCTGTCTACTGGTTTATGTAACGAACGGTGGACACGTTTTATTTAAAATACATGACTTTCTCGCCTAAGTCGGGAGACGTGGCGCGTGGTATTTCCTGAAGTCGGGTGTGGTACTATACGTGCCAATGCCTACGCGCAATTTCAGGGAACTGCTTGAGGGCCGGTGGAAGCTCGGTCATTTTTTATGTGTCGGTCTGGACAGTGAGCCGGAGAAAATCCCGGAGTCCGCGCGCAAAGCGACTGTTCGCGATACCATCGTGGAATTCAATAAAGCAATTGTGGATGCGACCCAAGACCTCGTTTGCGCGTTCAAGCCAAATCCGGCATTCTATGAATCACAAGGCGAAGAGGGATGGGTTGCCCTGCGAGAAACAATCGCATACATTCTAGATTCCGCGCCCGGAGTGCCTGTTATTCTCGACTCTAAACGCGGAGATATAAAGAACACGAACCGCAACTATGCCGAATCCGCTTTTGACCGTTTGCGGGCCGACGCAATCACGGTACAACCATACCTTGGCGGAGAGCCGCTCGCGCCTTTTTTTGAACGGAAAGATAAGGGCATTATCGTTCTCTGCCATACTTCCAACGGCGGAGCAGGCGAAATCCAGAATTTGAAAATGGAGGGAGGCGAACCTCTTTACAAAATTGTCGCACGACTTGCGGCTGAAAGATGGAATGCAAACAGGAACTGTTGCGTCATGGTCGGCGCGACGTATCCTGAAGAGCTCTTGGCTGTTCGCGCAATAGTAGGCGATATGCCGATACTGACTGCCGGGATTGGAGCTCAGCATGGAGATTTAGAAAAAGCAGTTAAGGCAGGCAAGGACAAGAGTGGGAAGGGATTTATAATCAACAGCTCCAGGTCTGTAATTTTCGCGTCTGCCGGAAAGGATTATGCGGAAGCCGCCCGAAAGAAAGCCACAGAACTTGATAGCGCAATTCGTGCGGCGTTATCGTAGAAAATTAAGGAGTGAAGCGACTATAATTTACACGACCCCTCTCCAATTTTGAAACATTTAAAAGATATGCAACACTGTCATATCCAACCACAACCAGAACTTATTAACAAAGCACCTGTAGTTCAAAATTGGGGAGGGGTGTAAGATTTCCTAAACTCGTTATACTCGTTAACAAAATCTAACATGATGACCGAAGAAGAAGTTCTAGATATTCTCCAAAAAGTTGGCGCGTTTCGAAGCGGGCATTTCGTATTCACCTCCGGTTTGCATAGCGGCTCGTATGTTCTCAAAGACGCGATGTACGCTTACACGGCGGAAACGTCGCAAGTATGCCGCGAGATGGCGGAGCGATTCAGAAATGCGAATGTCGAAGCTGTTATTGGGCCGGCAATAGGCGCGGCAATTCTCGCGCAATGGGTTGCGCATCACCTTTCGGAGCTGACAGGGCGGGAAGTGTATGGAGTGTATGCCGACAAAGATGGAAAGGGAGGATTTATCATAAAAAGAGGGTACGACAAGGTAATCTCGGGCAAGAATACGCTTGTCGTGGAAGATTTAACTACAACAGGCGGTTCTATAAAGAAGGTAGTGGAAGCATCTCGCGCGGCCGGAGCGAAAGTCGTGGGCGCCGTTGCGATATGCAATCGCGGGAATGTGACAAAAGAGGACGTGGGCCTGTCTGCGCAGGCGGGCAATCCCGGAGAATTTGTTTCTCTAGTCAATCTCAATCTGGAGCAGTGGCCCGCGAAAGAATGCGAGCTATGCGAGAAGAATATTCCGGTTAATACGGATGTGGGGCATGGGAGGGAGTTTTTGGCGCAGAAGAAATAGCTTGGGGATTTTCTGTGGTACAATGGCTCTTTATTAAAAGCGTTATAAATTCTTGAGTATGCAAAAAACTGTACTATGGGTTCTTGCGGTCATAATTATCATAGGAGGCTGGTTTCTTTTTTCCTCTAAGGCAAGCGCGCCTACAGTTCCTGAAAATGCCGAGACTTTAGCGCAGGGGGCAGCAGACGCGGGTACGGGAGTTGCGGGGGGAGAAAATACCGCCGTCAATGCCGGCACGAACACGGGCGCGGATGCCGCGGCCCCCGACAAGATGCCTGATGCGGTCATAATATACACGGATGACGGTTTCGCGCCGTCTTCCGCCACGATTAAGAAAGGACAGACGGTAAGGTGGGCCAACAATTCAGGTTCCAAGGTATGGCCGGCTTCAGCCGTGCATCCCTCGCACGGCGCGTATCCGCAGAAGTCGGCATCCGACTGTTTCGGCAGTTCATTTGATGCTTGCAGAGGGTTGGCGCAGGGTGAATCTTGGGATTTCAAATTTGACTACGTAGGAGAATGGAAGTTCCACAACCATCTGAATGCATCGCAGAAGGGTTCTGTGACAGTTGCCGAATAGGCCCGGTATTCAAGGTTCCACCTTGAATGGCGCAGTCAAGACGACTTGATGAAAAGATAAATATCCTCCAGCGCTTTTACGGCGTCGCCTGACGCGATGTTGTTCTGGTGGTATTTGCCGTCCGTGCAATCTCCAGCGGCCCAAACCCGTGATGGCGCGATTTTTTCATCAAGTAAGGATGCGCGCTGTGTACGGGGGTCAACCACGACTTGCCCGATTTTATTCAAGACAAGAGAATCCGCAAGCCACGATGTGTTAGGAAGCAAGCCGATTTCAACGAATATACCCTCTACAGGAAGGATTTCTTCTTTACCGGTTCCGGCATTTCTCCACTTCAGCCCTGTGACAAATTTATTTCCCGAAACCCGCGTCGGAGTAGCGTTCTTTATTACGCGCATGTTCGGGTGTGCAAGAACAGAGCGGATGGTAATCTCATCAGCCCGATACGTATCGCCGCGAACCAATAGTGTCACCGTCTTGCAATATGCCAATAGTTGGGACGCAGTTTCAAACGCGGCATTGCCGCCGCCGATTACAGCCACATCTTTGCCTTCAAAAAGCGGCCCGTCGCAGGTGGCGCAGTAGGTGAGTCCTTTTTGGTCGTATTCTTTGGCTCCAGGGATTTCAAGCTTTCGACGTGTAGCGCCAGGCGCCAGGAAAGCTGAACGGGACTCCAGCTTCTTTCCGCTGGCAAGAGTTACCGTTACTTTTTCATTATCTTGCTCGAGCGAGACAGCTTTGTCCGGGAAAATTACTGAAAGAGAATCACCGGCGTAGCTTTCCACATGCTTGCGCAAATTCTCCGCAAGCCGCGTCCCTGAAATGGCGGGAGTGCCTATCCAGTTCTGTATTTCGCCTGATACATTGCTTTGCCCGCCCCACTCACTTGTAACGAGGGCTGTTTTCAGCCGTTTGCGCGCGGCATAAACTCCGGCGGATGCGCCTGCGGGCCCGCCACCGACAATAATCAAATCATACATAGCTTGTAGCCAGTAGCTTGTAGCTAGTAGCCATAAAAGGATACATAATCAATTAACGTTTTGCTACAGGCTACTGGCTACAAGCTACCGGCTTACTCCTACTTCTTGCGCAGAAAAGCCGGTAGCCCTCCCCACGCATCATCCTCATCGAGTTTGGCTGCCGCGGCATGAATTTCAGACGGTTTAATTTTGCTCAACTTGTCTTTTTCCGCCTTGGCCGAAGCATGGCTTTCCTCGCTCTCTTTTTCCGGGTTGTACTCGGCATCCTTTTCCTTGTGTTGGCGCAGATTCGAAACTGGCTGGACATCGTGGTCTTTCTTTGTGGCAATACTGGAGGTGGCGGAAAAGAGCGATGAACGAGGGCCAAGCTCTGGGAATCCCGTGGCGATTACAGTAACGCGAACTTCGCCTTTCTTGAGGGAGTCGTCTGTAACCGCCCCGAAAATAACCTTTGCGTCAGGGTCTATCGCCTCGGTTATAATATTTGCGGCATCTTGCACCTCCAGCATCCCAAGGTCGTCCCCGCCGGCAATAGAGAAGAGCACGCCTTTCGCGCCGTGTATCGAAACCTCAAGGAGCGGAGAATTGATGGCGTTGCGCGCGGCGACTTCGGCGCGCTTCTCTCCGATGGCCGAGCCGATTCCCATGAGCGCCGAACCAGCATTCTGCATAATGGTGCGCACGTCCGCGAAGTCCACGTTGATTATGCCGGTTGCTGTTATGAGGTCTGATATTCCCTCAACCGCCTGTTTTAATATGTCATCGCACATCGCGTAAGCATTCTTGATGCCGGTTTCCCGGCTGACTATGGCGAGCAGTTTGTCGTTCGGGATGATGATGAGAGCGTCTACTGCTTTGCGGAGCTCCGACATTCCTATTTCTGCCAGCCGCATTCTTTGCGCACCTTCAAAGCCGAAGGGCCTGGTCACAACCCCTACCGTAAGTGCGCCCAATTCGCGCGCGATTTTTGCAACGACGGGCGAAGCGCCAGTTCCCGTGCCTCCGCCCATTCCGCAGGTAATGAAAACCATATCGGAGCCCTTGAGGGCGTCCTGTATTTCTTCCCGAGTTTCATCCGCCGCTTGTTTGCCGACATCGGTATTCATTCCGGTTCCGAGGCCCCGCGTCAGAGTCTTTCCGATGTGTATCTTTCTTTTTGCTTTTGATTTATGAAGGTCCTGCCCATCTGTGTTAATTGTGACAAAATCAACGCCCTGCACATGCGTGGCAATCATGTGATTGACTGCATTTCCGCCGGAACCCCCAACACCGATGACTCGGATTCGCGCAAACGACTCTACATCCGGCTTTATCTGTTTTGTCATGTGCTAGATTTTGTTACGAGCAAAGCGAGTTAGAAAATCTTACACCCTGTGAAATAGCCGCATTGCGGCTCCCGCGCGAAGCGCGGGATTTCACTGGGGTCTGGAAGGTATATGCACATTCGCTCATTGCCCCGCATCATATCACGGCGAATAAAAGGTCAAGCTTGACTATACCCCCGCTACGTATTATTATAATCGTGCCACTTTTACAAGGAGATTACGATGGCGACGGATAGATTTGGGGTAGTGACGGAAGCGACAAAGGTCTTTATGAGTGGGATTAAGGAGATGAACTCCCATCCCAATCTTGCGAAGGCTTGTTTGTTGAGGGCCAGGACTTTGGCGACGAACAATCAAGTTTCTGCAGCCGAACTGATCGAAACGGTTTCGCAGTTGTGTTTCGAACGGTGTCCGACGGTCGATTAACCGCCGAGAGAAAGACTGAAAGGTCGCTCCGGCGGCTTTTCATTTTCAGAATTTTCTACTAACTACTTACTACTAACTATTTTGCCTACGGCAGCATCGCCCGCACCGCCTGCTTTATAGATTCTCCGGCGTCGCGAATAATTTCAGAGAGTGAATGTTTTCCGACAGACGTGTCTTCCGCGTATGCCCATCGGCAGAGCCCGTAGGCGACGGCCCAAGTCGCGTCAGCGCTCCCGGTTCTGGTAAGGTTTCCGATAAGTCCTATTTGCGATGGGAGCTTCAATACGGTGCGCGCGATATCAGCGGCGCTTGCAAGTCCGGAGCCGCCGCCTGTAATGATTATTCCAGCGGGTAGCAGCCGCTGGCGTCCTATGGTCTTCAGATGCGCGTTCACAATTACAAACATATCTTTCAGGCGTCCGGCAATTATCGCGTTCATCTTTCGGGGCGGAACATCGCTTCCGGTGACGGCGCCGCGTTTCATTTGTTCCGCTTCCGAAGGCGATATCTGCAATGAAAGCGCGATTGTGTTCGTAATATCGGAGGAACCATTTGGAAATACTTTTACCGAAATCGGAACGTCATTGTCGAAAATTATCACTGAAAGAGTTTCCGCGCCGATATTCGCGAGGACGACACCGGCCATTTTTTGAGCTTTGGAAAGAGTTACAAAACTTGCCGCAAGCGGGGACGCCATGACGCCTTCCACCTCGACTCCCGCTTTCTCCACGGCCTCTATAAGGTCGTCGTGATGCTGGGAGAGCATTGTGATGAGCAGGGTGTCTGCGGCAAGCTTGGTGCCCTGGAGGCCAATTGGCTGTCCCAAGACCCTTATTCCGTCAACGCGAAATTCAATCGGTATGGTATGGATAATTGTGCGATTCGTGAGTTTTGTCGATGCCTTTTTCTCGCTCTCGCGCTCCACCCGCTCTATATCGCGGGCGTTGACGATTCCGCCGGATGCCGTAAGAGTTACTTCGCCAATGGAGCGTATCTCATCAAGACCCAAGCCGCCCAAAGCGACTCGCGCGCTTTTAATCGGGATTTTTGCGGCTGACGATGCGCGCGCGAGCGCCTCCTTCACGCTTTTTGTCGCCTCGTTCGGGTCGATTATATAACCATAGCGCATGCCGCGAGAAGCGGCAATTCCCGTGCCGATGATTTGCATCGGAAGGTCGGGATTTTCGGCCGGCGCGGCGATGACCACTTTTACGTGATAAGTCCCTATGTCGATTCCGGTGTAATACTTTCGCATTAACGTCCATTGTAGCGCGCATTTTGTACACGCAAAGTGCGCATATGCGTGGACAACTTGTCAGAAAAGGTGCTAAAAACCGAATTTCTTGAGCGTTATCTTTTCCAATCTTTCCATTTTCTCCCCGTGCTTAAATCCTCTAAGGTGCAAACAACCATGCACGAGTAAATGCGCGGCGCGTTCGCGCGCGCTTATCCCCGCGGCTCTTGCTTCGCGCTCCGCCTTTCTTACGTTGAGGAAAATCTCCCCGCCACTCTTGGAGAGAGAAAATGAAAGCACGTTCGCGGGATAATCTTTCTTTTTCTCCTTCGCCGTATATCTCGCGACCTGTCGTGAGGATGGAGGCGAGGAGAACCCTGCGAAGCCTTGGCGAAGCAGGGCAGATTGGCTTCGGAGAACTTCGCTGTTATACCTCGGGGCGAGTCTATGAGTAACTTCTCTATACTCGTATTTTATTCTTCTAGCCAGCGCATCTCCGCAAAGCACAAGCGACAAAGAATAATTCTTACCCAAGAGCCCGCTGGCGATTTTTTCGTATGGCACTCTAAGCCCATGCCCGCGCACCTTGCAGGTTATTTCTACCGTCATGAAAATTCAGAACTTTAGCGGGCGGGGTTTACTTCGCCTGCCTGCCCGCCTGCGTGTAACGCGCCAGCAGGCGCAGGCAGGTTCGGTCGTGCCTGCTGGGATTCATTTGTTTGAGAATGGAAGCGCGCAGCGTGTCCCTGGCGCGTCGGCGCCTCCGTCACTTTTCCCTCTTTCAGAAGCTGGTTGTATTCTTTGCGGCGCTTTATTGATTTAAGAGTGCGCTTTTTCTTGACGATTTTAGACGCGCCCCTCGCAAAATAACGCTTATCGCGCACAGTTCGCACAAGCCCTGCGCTGCGCACCTTCCGGCTGAATTTTCGGATAGTGGAAATGGCGGTCTCACTCCCGCTCTTCGTTACCTCTGCATTTATCATTGCGGGACTATAGCACCGGACGCGATTTGGAGCAATCGCTTGTCGTGTATACAGTATTCAGTGTTCGGTATGAATACAATACGGAATACTAAACAGAACATTGAATACTCCTTATGCGACGACTACCCTGTGTCTTCGCAAGTAATTCGTCAGCTCCTGGACCGGTATCGCATCTTGCGCGTTGGTGGAGACTTCGCGAACCAGTATGGTTCCCTCCATTGCCTCCTTATGCCCCATGAGAATAATGTATGGGACAGCGTACCGTTTCGCTTCTTCCATCTGCTCTGCAATGCGCTCGTGCAAAAGCGAATGATAGACCGGTATTTCGGCCTTGCGCAGAGTTTCCATGACGCCAAGAGACCGCCGGCGCGCCTCTGGCCCCAGGTGCGCGAAATAAAGCGCCGGAGCCGCGTGCTCCTCGCGCTTGACCGTTGTCTTTCCGCGTATTTCACAGGCGATAGAAATGACGGTCGCCGGCACATCTGCGAACCGTGCGGCGAGCGGGTCGTATCGTCCGCCGTAAGCGAGCAAAATACGCGCCCCCGTCTCTTCGTCCACGGCCGCTATCTCAAAAATGGAATGCACCCAGCAATCGCGGCTACCTAGAACATGCGGATTGAGTTCATACGGCATTCCGAAAACTTCCAAATATTCAAGCAGGTCCCAGAATTTCCTGCGCTCATCCTCCGTAAGGTATTCCATGGATTGAGGCGCGCGGGGAGTGGCAGGATGCCCTCGCTCTATCAATTGGATGAGAACGCCGAGCGGGTCGTCAGTGACTCGCGGCCGCAATGTCGGCGAAATGCTTTCAATGTGTTTTCGCAGATACGCGCCGATGTCGCGCACGTAGCGATTGGAAGAATCCGTGGAGCCGATGCTATTGATGGAAAGAACCCGCTGTTTGATGCCAGCTTCGGCCGCTATCGCGTCAGCGACAATGATAAGAAGCGCTTCGGAGACGGCGCCCGACGAACCGACCACATGCAATTCCAACACGGTCGAAGGGACATTGGAGCGCTCGCGGGACGCTCCCGAAGATTGTCTCCACAGCAGGCGCGAGCCGGTATCGCGGAGGGATGCAAGACATCGTTTCGCCGCTCCGACAAGCGCGCGCTCATCGCGGCGCGCGAATGTCATCGCAGATTCGCATTCCGCGGCAGTGGGAATCCTGCGCCTCTCGATTTGTTTTCCAAGATGATTCACGGCAACTTCTTTTGGCCGCGGAAGTTTCCCCGCATCTTCCAGCGACGAGAAACCATAATATTCCGCAATTTTAATCGCCGATGAAAGAAACTCTGCGGTATTTTGATGCTGTGTGTCTTTGAGGCGGAACATGTTAGATTTTGTTATGAGCGAAGCGAGTTAGAAAATCTTACACCCAGCACCTTTGTTTCATCGAGAAACGAAGGTGCTGGGTTCGAAAAATATATTTGCATACGCGCGTTATTTTTCTGAATACTCATATTTCCCCGGCACGATGCTTATCTCGCCGAAAGGGAACAGCCGAAGGTCAACTCGTCCGCTGATATTCTTTTCGGGAAGATTTCCCCAGATTCGAGAGTCGGAAGAAACGCGCCTGTTGTCTCCCATAACAAAATATTCATTTATGCCCAGCGTTCGCTCCACGCTCTCGCCGTTTGTCGCGTTTTTCGGGTCAATATAAGGCTCATCGAGCGTAAATCCATCAGGATAGCCTGGATTGATGATGATGATTTTAGAGCCGGAAATGTGGACAGTTTCGCCAGGCAACCCGATTATTCGCTTGATTAGCGAGCGGGAGGAGTCTTGAGGGAGCGTGAAAACGATTACATCGCCCCGCTCCGGCTCCTTGATGTCATACACGAGCTTATCAATGATGAGGTAGTCCCATCCCATGAACGTCGGCTCCATTGAGGAGCCTTCCACCAGGTACGGAGCGGCGATAAAGAAGCGAATGAAGAGCGCGAGGCCGAGCGCTAGCACGGTGTAACCGAAAACGGAACGAGAAGAGGAGGGAGAAGTCTCCGATGACGAGATGGTATCTTTCAATGTCATCTCCATGTGCGAGAAGTCTACATCGCGTGTGCCGTTGACACCAAGCACTTGCGATGTTGCATCGTAAGTGAAAATCCAAAATATGAAATTCGAAACCCGAAAAAGACAAAAAAACGGAAAAAACATAAGAATTGCGAATTTGTTTGTGATTTTGAATTTTACGCTTTGAATTTTTTCGGATTTCGTGCTTCGGATTTTGATATTTCGGTGCTATTCTGCACCGATGGCTTGGATTTTTGTCGGTTTAGGAAACCCCGGATATGAATACGAAGGCACGCGGCACAACACGGGCCGCATGACTCTTGAATACTTTGCCAAAGCTTCTAAGTTGAGCGATTGGAAGGAAGACATGAAAGCGAAAGCTCTCGTATCGCGCGGACTTTTAGGGAAGACATTAGTTGCGTTGATTCTTCCGAACACATTTATGAATAAATCCGGCGTCGCTGTCGCGAAGTTCGTGAAAAGTGCGAAGGCCGCGGAGCGTATGGCAGTTGTATACGATGATTTAGACCTTCCACTCGGCGTAATGAAGATTTCCTACAACCGCGGAAGCGGGGGACACAAAGGAGTAGAGTCAATAATGAAAGCGGTAAAAACAAAGAAATTCACGCGCGTGCGAGTCGGAGTTTCTCCTTCAACGGCATCCGGCGCTATCCGGAAACCGGTCGGAGACAAAGTGGTCGTGAATTATATTCTGACGAAATTCAAACCGCACGAACTTGAACAATTGAAAACGGTGTTCAAAAAAGTTTCGCGCGC
>ERZ1292640.1249-Hain-H43-02um-R1-1249-length-21052-cov-6_pt1 | contig 21052 bp, 17 predicted proteins | sample MGYA00564404_ERZ1292640 | MGnify/ENA primary metagenome ERZ1292640 (study PRJEB36523, sample SAMEA6512636) | groundwater metagenome | collected 2019-01-08 | study: AquaDiva: Metagenomics assemblies of 32 groundwater samples
GGAAGCGGGATGCCCCGCCCGGAATATGTCGGCGAACTTCTGATTCGGGACACTAGAGCACGGAGAGCGGATCGACGTCGATCGTGACCTTCCGCCTCAGATCCGGGCGTTCCGCCAGCGCCGTCACCACCGCTTCGCGCATGGACTTGCGCATGCCGGGCGCGCCCTTCACGAAAAACTGGGCACGATATTCGCCTTTCAATCGGGAGAGTGGTGCCTGCGCCGGGCCGAGCACCGTGAACGACGTTGGTGACTTGGCGAGGCGGCCGACACGCGCGACCAGATCGGCTGCGGCCTGGATGGCGCCGCCTTGCGAGGGGCCCCGCACCACGACGTTGATCAGGGCCACGACGGGCGGATAGCGCATGGCCTTGCGGAAACGCAATTCCTCGGCAAAAAACGCTGAGAAGTCCTGAACGCCCGCGTGCCGAATGCTGTAGTGGGCGGGATGGAGCGTTTGCACAATCGCCTCGCCGCGCAGATCGCCACGGCCCGCGCGACCCACCACCTGGGTCAGCAACTGAAAGGTCCGCTCGGAGGCACGGAAATCCGCCAGTCCCAGACCCACATCTGCCGACACCACACCCACCAGGGTGACGCGCGGGAAATCATGGCCCTTGGCGATCATCTGGGTGCCGGCCATGATGTCGATGTCTCCGCTGGCGAACCGGCCCAGCAATTCCGGCAGGGCCCCTCGCCGTCGCACCGCATCGCGGTCTAGACGTGCGACGCGGGCCTGGGGAAACGCCGCGCGCACCTCCGCTTCGACGCGCTCGGTACCGAATCCCATGTGTTCCAGATACGGCCCTCCGCAGGCCGGACAGGTCTCCGGTACCCGTCTCCCGTAGTTGCAGTAGTGACAGCTCGCCATGTGCCGTCCGTGCACCACCAGCGACACGCTGCAGTTCGGGCACTCCAGCGTGCTCCCGCACTGACGGCACAAGACGGTTGTGGCGAACCCTCGACGATTGAGCAGGAGCAGGACCTGTTCGCGGCGATCCAGCCTGAGACCAATCGCTTCGGTCAGCGCGGTACTCAAGATCACATCGGGACCGCGGTCGGCGTACTCCTGTCGCATGTCGATCGTGCGCACCGACGCCATGGGTCTGGAAAGTACCCGGTTCTCCAACGCAATCAGTTCGTACCGTCCGTTGCGGGCGTGCAGATACGACTCGAGCGACGGCGTCGCCGATCCCAGTATCACCAGCGCATTAGCCTGCTTTCCGCGCACGACCGCCAGATCCCGGCCGTTGTAGCGAGGGCTCTCGTCCTGCTTGTACGACGCGTCGTGCTCCTCGTCGACCACGATGAGTCCCACATCCTGCAGCGGTGAGAAAATCGCCGACCGCGTGCCCACCACAACGTCCACGTCGCCGCGGCGAACGCGTTGCCACTGGTCGTGGCGTTCGCCGTCGGATAATCCGCTGTGATGAATCGCGACACGATCGCCGAATCGGCTCCGAAAGGCGCTCACCACCGCGGGCGTCAGCGCGATTTCCGGCACCATCACAATGGAACGCCGGCGCGTCTCTCGAGTACGCTCGGCCAGCCGGAGATACAACTCCGTCTTGCCGCTGCCCGTCACGCCGTGCACGAGCGCCACCCGGTAGGATCGCGAACCCGATTCTCCCCACAAGCGCTCCAGCGCCGCCGATTGCTCGACAGACAACTCCGGCGCCGGCCCCGCGTCGGCAAGCGGCGTGATGGTGCGCCCCCACGGACCATCGAACGGATCGCGTTCGACGACTTGCCGCTGCACGGTGACCAGGCCACGGATGGCCAGCCGACGCAGACCATCCACGGGCAGTTTACGCGCGTGAAGATCGGCAGTCGACAGGCCCAGGGGCGCTGCCACCAGGGCGGACAGCAGCTCGCGCTGGCGCGGCCCAAGTCCGGACACGGCCGCCGGGTCGGTCGATAGCGCCGCGATCTCCCGACCCAGCGCGGTCAGCTGGACCACTCGTTGCGTCTTGTAGGCTGTGCGTTCGCCTTCGAGTACCTGGGTGACCCTGACGAGGCCGGCGCGCTCGAGCGATCGAATCACACTGGCCACCGGCACCCGGTGCTGTGGTGCGACGCTGCGCCCCAGGCGGCTTCGCAAGGTCGACACCGGCAGGCCTCGCTCCCGGTCGAGCAGGCGAAGCGCCGATGCCTGCATGTCTGACAGATCGGAGGGACCCGCGCCAGACACCCGAGCCTCGCCTTCGGCAGTCAGTGCGATCACGCGACGACTTTCGATCCACGCCAGTGACGGAACGGCGGCCGCGATCGCTTCACCCGGTGCACACGCGTAGTACTCGGCCGTCCAGAGCGCCAGGTCGACCACCGGTTTCGGGAGGTAGGGCTCGTCGTCGAACAGGTCGATGATGTCTCGCACCGCTCCCCCACGTCCCCGCTCGTCATCATCGCCGACCGTGGCGGTCGAGACGACGCACCCCGTCAGGGTACGCGTGCCAAGCGGCACCAGCACGCGGGCGCCCGGCTCGGGCATGTCGAGTTCGGCAGGCACGCGATAGGTCAACAGATTGAGGTGCGGGACCGGGACGGCGACCGAGGCGAGGCGGACCATCGACGGCTACGACGAGGCGGCAGACTCGCCGTCGAGCAGCAGCGCGCGCACTTTCTTCATGTCTTCCCACACGTCCCGTTTCCGGTCGGGACTGCGCAGGAGGTACGCGGGATGAAACGTGGGAATCAGCACCGCGCTGCCGAACCGGAAGGTCTTTCCGCGAAGCCGACCGATGGGATCCGTCGTGCGTAGCAATGCCTGAGCCGCGAAGCTGCCCAGCGCCACGATCACGCGGGGACGTACCACCTGGATTTGTCGAAACAGAAACGGCTCGCAGGTTTCAACCTCGTCTGGCTCGGGGTTCCGGTTCTCGGGCGGCCGGCATTTGATGACGTTGGCAATGTAGACCTGGTCGCGCGTGAGGTCGATGGCTTCGATGATCTTGGTGAGCAACTGACCCGCCCGGCCGACAAACGGAATCCCCTGGAGATCTTCGTCGTGACCGGGTGCTTCACCAATGAACATCAAGTCAGCAGACGGGTTCCCCACGCCAAAGACAATCGTGTGGCGGCCAAGTTGATGGAGCTTGCAGCGCGTGCAGTCGCCCAGTTCAGTACGGATGTCAGGCAGGGTCTCGCCAGCAGTCGTCCTCGCCGGGTGGATCACAGGGGCCTCTCCCGTTTCACCAGGCACACCGACGGACCGTTCCGCCACAACCGGACACTGTTCCAATGGGGGTTCCAATGGGGGTTCCAATGGGGGTTCCGATGGGGCTGACAGAGGTGGCAGAGTCGGGATACTTGCCGACGCGCCCACCGCTGGCGAGTCGGCACGTGCGCGCCACGCCGGGTCGCGCGACACGCCGCCGACACCCAATTCGCCGAACAGCCGCAGGTGTTCGGTCAGTTGAGATCGGATGTCGCCGGGATCCCTCACCGTTCGGGTCCTGTCTTAGCGCTGGCAGGTTCCGTCACCCGACCCGGGGTGCTGGCGATCAGTTGCTCAACGCGGTCGAGGATTGATGCCGCCACCAACGCCTTGTGCTGCCGCGGCAACGCGTCTTGCCAGTCCGGCCCGACCAACGTCGCGACATTCGTGTCAACCTCGAAGCCTGCACCGGGTTGCAGAACGTCGTTGGCGACCATGAAGTCGGCACCCTTGGCCACCAGTTTCTGCCGGGCCCGCGCGACCACCTCCTGGGTCTCGGCGGCGAATCCCACGATGACGGGCACACGCGCCTTCCGTTCCGATCGCCAGGCACCGACCGCCGCCAGAATGTCCGGCGTTCGCGTCAACACGAGCGTTATCGCGCCGGCGCTTTTCGAGATTTTCTGTTCCTCGCGCGTGGCAGGTGCGTAGTCGGCGACGGCGGCGGCCATCACCACCACGTCTGCGTTCTCTACGCGAGCCATCACCGCGTCTCGCATCTGCTGGGCGTTGCGGATTCGGACCAACTCGGTCACCGGGGGCGCGGGCAACGTGGCCGGGCCCGTAATCAGGGTGACGCGTGCGCCTCGGCGCGACGCCTCGTGGGCCACGGCGAATCCCATCTTGCCGCTCGATCGGTTGCCGACGAAACGAACCGGATCGATGTCTTCGAAGGTCGGGCCCGCCGTCACGAGAACGCGAGTGCCGGTCAACGTGGCCCGGGGCTTCAGGACCGCCAAGGCGGCCTCGACGATCTCCTCGGGGTTTGCCAGCCGCCCCTTGCCCACCCAGCCGCACGCCAGGTACCCGGAGCCGGGATCCACGAATCGCACGCCGCGGGCCGCCAGCCGTTGCACATTCGCGACAACGGCCGGATGTTCGAGCATCTGGGTGTTCATGGCCGGAGCCATCAGCACGGGTGCGGTGGTGGCCAGGTAGAGGGTGGACAGAAAATCGTCCGCGATGCCGCAAGCGAACTTGCCGATGATGTTGGCGGTGGCCGGCGTCACCAGCAACAGATTGATGCTCGAGGCCAGAGCGATGTGCTCGATGTCGGCGTTGGTGCCGTGCGCCCACTGGCTGGTCACGACCCGGCGCCGCGTGATGGCCTCGAAGGTGACCGGACCCACAAAGCGGCGAGCGTTGCGCGTCATCACCGCCACCACGTCGTGGCCGTGTTTCTGCAGCCCGCGCGCCACTTCCACGGCCTTGTACGCCCCGATGCCCCCGGTCACCCCTAGCGCAATCAGTGCCATACGCTGTCCCCGTGTGTCGCCAATCGGAGCGGTTATCTCGAAGCCGGGCGAGGTTCGCTCGATGCGAAGGTGGCCACAATGGCCTCGGCCGCCTGGGTCATCGCTTCGACGCGGGCCCGCTCGGCCGTCACAATTCCGGCAAGCGTGTTCAGGCAGACCTCAAGCTCGTCGTTGACCACCACGTAGTCGTACTCCGTATAGGCCTGGACTTCGCTTCGAGCGACGATCAGGCGGCGGCGAATCTCGTCTTCGCTGTCGAGGCTTCTGTCCCGCAGACGCCGCTCCAGCCTCTCGAACGTGGGTGGCAGCACGAAGATCGACACGAGCGGCAGGCCGCGCCCACGGACCTTCCTGGCGCCCTGCACGTCGATCACCAGCACCAAGTCCTCGCCTGCGGCCAACACACGCTCGGTATCGACCAGCGAGGTGCCGTAGAGATGGTCGAAAATGCCGGCCCACTCCAGAAACTGGTCTCCAGCAATCATCGCCTCAAACCGGTCGCGGGACACAAAATTATAGTCCACCCCGTCGGATTCCCCAGGCCGAACCCGGCGGCTGGTGTACGAACGCGACTGGCGAAGGCCCGGCATTCGTTCGGCCAGGCGCTCGACCACCGTGGTCTTGCCGGTACCAGACGGTGCGGACACGACGAACAACTGGCCCCGGCGCTTCACGCTACTCAACATTCTGGACCTGCTCCCGCATCTTCTCCAGTTCCGCTTTCACGTGAATCACCGCTTCCGACACTCCGGGACCATCAGCCTTCGACCCGGTCGTATTCACTTCCCGGTTCATCTCCTGCAGGAGGAAATCCAGTTTTCGGCCACAGGGCTCGACTGAATCCGACAACGCCGTCCACTGCGACACGTGCGCCCGAAATCGGACCATTTCCTCGCTGATGTCCGACCGGGACGCAAACCGGATCACTTCCTGAGCGATGGCGGCCCGGTCGAGCGTGAGGTCCGTCGTCAGCTCCGCCACCCGCTGGCCAAGCCGTGCCCGCAGTTGCTCGTCGCCAGCGTGCGCCAACTCGGCGATGCGCTCCATCAGGCCTGCCACCGCCACCTTTCGGCCGTCGAGATCGGCCTGTAGGAGCACGCCTTCCCGCCTGCGCATCACGTCCAGATCTTCCAACGCCAATTGTACGCCCTTCAGCACGGCCGCTTCGACGGCCGATTCGCTCTCCCGGTCCAGTTCCGCCGGCTGTTCCCGCACGGTCAGCGCTTGTGGAAAGCGCAGGATGTCGCCGGGCTGCAGCGAGCCTTGCACCAGACCCACCGCCCGCGCGTGATCCATGGCCCGCGCCAGCGCGGCGGCAAAGACCTCGTTCAATTCCACCTCCAGCTTCGGCTGCTGCCGGACCTGCACCGAGACCGCCACCTCGACGCGTCCGCGGGCCACATGTTGCTGCACCAGCGTCCGCAAGCGGGGCTCGAGCTGGTTCAGTGACTGTGGCGCGCGCAGCTGCACGTCAAGGTACCGGTGATTCACGCTGCGGATGGTGGCGCCGATGGTGGCACGCTCGTCCTCGTGGGTCACGCTCGCAAAACCGGTCATGCTCTTGATCATATCTCCCGCTCCAGCGCCGAATCCCGTTTCGCGCGGTCCCGCTGCCCTGCGTGCATCCGAGCTTCACCAAACTGCATCGCGTGCAGTCCGGCATAGACTCCACCCGGCTTCGCCAGCAGGTCGTCATGGCGCCCGGTTTCGACCACCCGTCCATGTTCGAGCACCACGATCAGATCCGCCCGCTGAATGGTCGACAATCGGTGAGCGATCACCATCGACGTCCGGTCGCGCATCAGGTTGGCCAAGGCATCCTGCACCAGGGCCTCGGACTCCGAATCCAGCGACGAGGTCGCCTCGTCGAGAATGAGGATTGGCGAGTTCTTCAGAAGCGCACGCGCGATCGCCAGCCGTTGTCGTTGTCCACCAGACAACCGCTGGCCGCGTTCGCCGATCACCGTCTGGTACCCATCCGGCAACGTCACGATGAACTCGTACGCCCGAGCCGCCCGAGCCGCCGCCTCGATTTCCGCCGCCGACGCCGTGGGGCGGCCGTACGCGATATTGGCGGCAATCGTGTCGTCAAACAACACCGTGTCCTGGGTGACCATGCCGACCTGATCGCGCAGCGACGCCAGCCTGACGCGGCGCACGTCCACCCCATCAATCAGGATCGCCCCGCCCGACACATCATAGAAGCGCGGCACCAGATTCACCAGGCTGGTCTTCCCGGCTCCACTGCGCCCGACGATCGCCGCGGTCTGGCCGGCCCGGATCGTGAACGAGATCGATCGCAGCGCCGCCCGACCCCGCGCGTCTTCGTACTCGAACGACACCTGCCTGAATTCGATGCCTTTCGACAGGGGACCCAGCGCAGACGCCCCCGGCTCGTCGGTCACTTCGGTGTGGGTGTCCATCAGTTCGAAGATGCGTTGGGACGCCGCGATCGCCTGCTGGATGTTCGCATTGACGCGGCTCAGCTTCTTGAGCGGCCCATACATCAGGAACAGCGCCGCCACAAACGCCGTGAACTCGCCCTGCGTCAACCGATGATTGGCGATCTCGCGGCTGCCGTACCACAACGCGGCAGCCACGGCCGCTCCCCCCAGCAGTTCCATCACCGGGGGCATCATCGACACGACGGCGGTCACCTTCATGTTGGCCCAGTACAGGCGTTGGGCGGCGCCGGCAAACCGCCCGCCCTCACGATCCTCCGCCCCGAACGCCTTCACGATGCGGTGTCCGGTGAAGGTCTCGGTGGCCACGTGGGACATGTGTTCCAGGTGCTCCTGGCTTCGGCGGGTGGTCTTCCGCAGGCGTTGTCCCAGCCGCACCAACGGGTACATCACCAGCGGGGCACCGGTCAGGCACACCAGCGCGAGTCCCGCATCATAATAGAACAGCAAACCGACGTACCCGACGACGGCCAGGGACTCCCGGAGCAGATCGGCCGCCGTGTCCGACACGACCTGCTGAACCTGTCCGATGTCGTTGGTCAATCTCGACAACAGCTGACCGGTGCTCTTCATCTTGAAGAAGGCGGCCGACTGACCGAGCGTGTGCCGGAACATCTGATTCCGGAGATCCCGCACCACACGCTGTCCCACATCGGCCATCAGGTAGGCCGACACGTACGCGCCAAGCCCTTTCAGGAAATACGCGGTCAGGACCCCCCAGGCCACCATCGCCACCGATTCCTGGCGCGCCAGGACGTTGTCGAAGATGGGCTTCACCATGTAGGCGAGCCAAGCCGACGCGCCGCCGTACAGCAGCATCGCCACCAGGGCCACGCTGAAGCGTCCCCGGTAGGGCCTGGAATAGCGAAACAGTCGTGTGAGAGGATTCACTCGCCGATCCGGTAACGCAACAGCACCCAGAGGGCAACGATGCCATCGCGCCACGTGATCTTCTTGCCGTCCTCGTACCCGCGCCCGTCGTACGTGATGGGCACCTCGTACACGCGGTAGCCGCGTTTGAAGATCTTGGCTGTCAACTCCGGTTCAATGCCGAAGCCGTCGGAGCGCAGCGTCATCGAGCGCAGCACCTCGGTACGCATCACCTTGTAGCAGGTCTCCATGTCGGTCAGCATGGTGTTGTACAGCACGTTGGTGAGGAGCGTCAGCAACCGGTTGCCGAGATAGTGCGTAAAGAGAAACACCCGATGCCGTCCGATGAACCGCGAACCGTAGACCACGTCGGCGCGGCCCTGGCAGATGAGTTCGATCAGGTGCGGGTACTCCTCCGGCGAGTACTCCAGGTCCGCGTCCTGGATCACCACCACGTCACCGGAGACCTCCCGGAATCCCCTCCGCAGCGCCGCGCCCTTGCCCTGGTTCGCCTCCTGGAGCACGAGCCGGAACCCCGATGCCTGCTGCAACTCAACCAACCGCGCACGCGTCCCGTCGGTGGAACAATCATCCACCACAATCAGTTCCTTGCGAATCGGCACGGCCAGCACGCGGCCGACAATCTCGTCGATGGTCGCACGCTCGTTGAACACAGGCATGACGACCGACAGCAGCGGATCGACGATCGCCCCGTACAGGCCCGGCATCAGTCTCCCGTTCCCTTTCGGTAGCCGTGTGGATGAGCCATCTTCCATCGCCACGCGGTCTCGACAATCCGATCGAGATCGCCGAAGGCGGGTGACCAGCCAAGTTCCTTGCGAATGCGATCGCTGGACGCGAACAGGACGCCGGGATCGCCCGATCGTCTCGGGGCTTGTTGCCACATCACCGGGCGGCCGCCGACCCGCTCGACCGATTCGATGACGTTTCTGACCGAAAACGGCCGGCCGTTGCCCAGATTGTACGTGGCCGACGGGCCGTCTTGCTCCAGCCGCCGCAATGCCAGCAGGTGGGCCTGCGCCAGATCGGTCACGTGCACGAAGTCCCGCAGACACGTGCCGTCCGGCGTGGCGTAGTCGTCGCCGAAAACGCGCAGGGGGTCACCGCCAAGCGCGGCGCCGATGGCCAGGGGAATCAGGTGAGATTCGGGGTGATGTTCTTCACCCAGGTCGCCGTCAGGATCCGAACCGGCGGCATTGAAGTAGCGCAGTGTCACACTGCGAATCCCGTGGGCCCGCTCGATGTGGGGCAAGGCCCGCTCAACGGCGAGCTTGGTTTCGCCGTACGGGTTGATCGGGCACGTCGCGTGGCGTTCGTCAATCGGCGTCTGGTCGGGTTCGCCAAACACCGCGGCCGTTGACGAAAACACGAAACACCCCACCGATTCGGCGACCATGGCCCGCACGAGCGCCAGCGTGCCGTCCACGTTGTTACTGTAGTAGCCTAGCGGGTCCTGCACCGATTCGCCGACCAGCAGCAACGCCGCAAAGTGCATGACCGCCGAGACGCGGTGGCGGCGAATGGTGTCGCGAACCCGTTCGGTGTCCCGGACGTCGCCAACCACCAGATCGCCCCACCTGACCGCACCGCGATGGCCCGACGAGAGATTGTCGTAGACCACCACCGCGCGGCCGGAGGTTGCCAGCGCCTTGGCGACGTGGCTCCCGATGTAGCCCGCGCCGCCGGTGACGAGAATCGCACCTTGCTCAGCGGCCAATGGCGTAGTAGGTGAAGCCGTGGGTTCGGATGACGTCCCTGGTGTAGATGTTGCGCCCGTCGAAGATCACCGGCGACTTCATCAGCTTGCGCATCCTGGCAAAATCCGGCTCCCGGAACTCGTTCCACTCCGTCAGCAGCGCCAACGCGTCGGCGCCAGGCAGGGCCTTGTAACTTTGCGACGCCAGGGTCACGCGATTGCCGAAGATTTTCTTCGCCGCCGGCATCGCCGCCGGGTCAAACGCCTGTACCTTCGCACCAGCCGACAGGAGCCGCTCGATCAGCACGATGGCCGGCGCCTCACGCATGTCATCGGTCCGTGGCTTGAACGCTAACCCCCACACGGCAATCGTCTTGCCTGTGAGCGACCCAAAGTGCTTCTCCATCTTGTCGGCCAGCACCGACTTCTGGCGGGAGTTGACGTCCTCGACTGCCTTCAGGATCTTGAAGTCGTATCCCTTGTCGGCCGTGAACTTCACGATGGCCTTGACGTCTTTCGGGAAGCAGCTGCCGCCGTATCCGATTCCCGGGAAGAGGAACGAGGGCCCAATGCGCCGGTCGGATCCGACCGCCTTCCGCACTTGGTCCACGTCTGCCCCAAAGGCTTCGCAGACGTTGGCGATCTCGTTCATGAACGAGATCTTAGTCGCCAGCAACGCGTTCGCCGCATACTTGCACAGCTCGGCACTCGGGCAGTCCATCACCATGATGGGCGCTCCCGTGCGAGTGAACGGCGCGTAGAGCTGGCGCATCACCTCAGCGGCTTTCTCATCCTCGGCGCCTATCACGACGCGATCGGGTTTCAGGAAATCGTCGACCGCCGCGCCCTGCTTCAAGAACTCGGGGTTGCTCACGACACTGAACGGGTGCGTGGTTTCGCGGCGGATGATCTCCCGAACCTTCTCGGCCGTTCCGACAGGCACCGTGCTCTTGTCCACCACGACCTTGTAGCCGTTCATCGCCCTGGCGATATCGCGGGCCACCTCAAGCACGTGCTGGAGGTCGGCCGATCCGTCCTCGCCCTGGGGGGTGCCAACCGCAATGAAGATGACCGACGACGAACGAACCGCCCGGGCTAGTTGTGTCGTAAACGTCAGCCGTTTCTCGGCGCGGTTGCGACGGACCAACTCCTCCAACCCGGGTTCGAAGATAGGAATCTGCCCCCGGCGAAGCATCCGAATTTTCGACTCGTCCTTGTCCACACACACGACGTCATTGCCGGTCTCGGCAAGGCAGGCGCCTGCCACCAATCCTACATAACCTGACCCCACAACAGCCAGTTTCATGCGCAAGACTCCCCGGAAACGTCGAGGGATGAAGACAGCAGGGGCGAACGGAAAAACATCTGAACGTACTATAGCCCTCGTGGGGTGTCAAGCCATTGACAATCAAAGAGTTGCGGGTGATCAAGAGGCTTCAACGGGGCACGATTCGGCGATCGGCGTCGCTTTCGGGATACGATACAGGGCGCCTGCGATGCGCCTTCTCCTGGATTACCGACCGGCGCTCCGCTCCCGCACCGGCGTGGGCGAGTGGATTCACCAGCTCGCCCGTACCTTGATGGGGCTCAAGGCCGCCGGCGATCCCCTGGCTGCGGATCTCGACCTGACGCTGTTCACCAGTTCCTGGTCCGAACGGCCGGAGGGTAGCGCGCGCAGGGAACTGTCGGGAGCGACCATCGTCGACCGGCGAATCCCGGTTCGACCCCTCACGCTGGTCTGGAACCGGCTGGGATGGCCCGCCGTTGAGACCCTCGCACCCGGTCCGTTCGACGTCGTGCAGGCGACCGGGCCGATCATGTTGCCGTCGCGCCGAGGTCGGCGCGCGATCACCGTCCACGACCTCGACTTTCTGCGCCATCCAGAACGGACTTGGGGAGAAATGCGCCGCGACTTCCCTGCGCTGGCCCGGAGACACGCGGCCGGGGCCGACATGGTGGTCACCACCTCCGAATTCTCAGCCCGCAGCGTTGAACGCCAGCTTGGGGTGCCGGCGTCTCGAATCACCGTGTGCCGCCCAGGTGTCCCGGACTGGGCTGCTGCAGCCGGCCGCCAGGACCCTCGTCCCGGGCCCGGCTATGTCCTGTTTGTGGGCACACTGGAACCCCGCAAGAACGTCCCAGGACTTCTCGACGCCTACCAACGGATGGTGGCCAACTGGCCAGATGCCCCCACATTGGTCCTGGCAGGCGGTTCCACGCCGGCGGCTGAACCCTGGTTGGCCAGGATTGCCGACGGGCCATTGGCGGCCAAAGTCGAAGCGCGAGGCTATGTCGCCGACCGGGACCGCCGCGCGCTCTACGATGGGGCGGCCGTACTGGTGCTGCCGTCCTTTGATGAGGGATTCGGCCTCCCGGTGCTGGAAGCCATGGCCGTGGGCGTGCCGGTTGTGGCGACGACGCGCGGAGCGATACCGGAGGTGGCGGGCGACGCTGCCCTGCTGGTGGATCCTGAAGACGGCGACGCCATCGCCCACGCCATCAAGCGCGTGTTGACGGAGCCGGGATTGGCCAGCTCACTTCGTGCCGCCGGTTTTACGCGAGCGCGCAAGTTCGATTGGGCTGCCTCCGCCCGCACGCTGCTTGAAGCCTACCGCCTCCTGCTTGCCTCTCCGCCAGCGGCGATTGGCGCGAGGCAGGAGCCCAACTGAGCATGCACATCGGTATCGACGCACGTGAACTTGGCGGCCATCCGACCGGCGTCGGCCGGTACTTGTCGCAGTTGCTTCAGCAGTGGACTCGCATACACGAGCTGCGGGATCACCGCCACGAGTTCACCCTCTACGTGCCCGCCGATTCCGGCTCGCGATCAACCCACCTGTTCGCCGACGGTTCGATGCGCTATCGCCTTGTCCCTGGGTCGCCAGGGACGTGGTGGGAGCAGGTGTCACTGGCGCGCGCGGTGGCCGCCGATCGCCCCGATGTCTTCTTCGCGCCGGCCTACACGCTCCCGCTGCTCCTGGGCTGCCCCTCGGTGCTGACCATCCACGACGTGTCCTTCCTGGCGCACCCCGAGTGGTTTGCGCCCCGGGAGCGCTGGCGCCGCACCTGGCTGACCCGCCTCTCTGCGCGGCGCGCCACGCTGGTGTTGACCGATTCCACGTTCTCCCAACTGGAGATTGAGCGGCGGATCGGCATCGCCGCCGGGCAGGTGCGGGTGATTCGACTCGGCGTCGCACGCCCTGGTGTTCTGGCGGCCCGCGACGCGATCTCGCCGGGTACCCTTAGCGATACACTCCCGGGATTCGCGGCACGCGAACCGCTCGTGCTGTACGTGGGTTCGGTCCTCAACCGCCGCCGCGTGCCTGAACTCATGCAGGCGTTTGCCCGGGTTCACCGGCAAGTCCCTGACGCCCGGCTGGTCATCGTCGGAGAAAATCGCACGTACCCGCACCAGGATCTGGCGGCCATGTGTTCGGCTCTTGACATCACCAGCGCGGTTGATCTTCGTGCCTACATCGATGATCGCGCGTTGGCGGAACTGTATCGCCGGGCTCGCGTCTTTGCGTTTCTTTCGGAGTACGAGGGCTTCGGTCTGACACCGCTCGAAGCCCTAGCGTCGGGGATTCCCCTGGTAGTGCTCGACACGCCGATCGCGCGGGAGGTGTGTGGCTCGGCTGCCAGATTCGTCGTCGCAGGCGATGTCGACGGTTGCGCCAAAGCCCTGACGCAACTGCTGACCGACGCCAGCGCCCACGCCGACTCGTTGCGTCAGGGGGCCGAGGTCCTGGCCCGCTACTCCTGGCCTGACGCCGCCAGCGCCACGTTGGACGCGATCGAGACGGCAGAAGGACGGCGATGACCGATCTGACCATCGTGATCGTGTCCTACAACACCCGGCAGGAACTGGACGCGTGCCTGGCTGCGCTTGCGGCGCACCCTCCCCAAACCTCGCATGAGGTGGTCGTCGTGGATAACGCCTCGACCGACGGTACGGCGGCGGCCGTCGCTGAAACGTGGCCGGACGTTCGTCTGATTCGAACAGAACGGAATGTGGGTTTCGCCGCCGGCAACAACCTGGGAATTCGGGCCAGCTCGAGCCAGTATGTGCTGTTGTTGAATAGCGACACCCTGGTTCCAGACGGCGCCATCGATCGGCTGGTGGAGCGGCTGAACGCCGATCCGAACGCCGCCGCCGCCGGGCCTCGGATTGTCGATGGCGCCGGCAAAGCGGAATTGTCATTCGGGCGAATGATGAGCCCGTTTCACGAAGCCCGCCAGAAACTGATCGTCAAGCTGCACGACGCTGGCTTCGCGCCTGTCAGCCGGTATGTCGAGCGCATCACACGCGAGCCCTCGAATCCTGACTGGGTCAGCGGAGCCTGCTTGCTGGTCTGCCGGGAGGACGCAGTGGCGGCAGGCCTGCTCGACGAACGGTACTTCCTGTATGCGGAAGACGTCGATTTCTGTGCGGCGTTGCGGGCCACGGGAAAACGTATCTGGTTCACGCCGGAAGTCGAAATCGTACATCATCGAGGGCGAGCCGGGCGGCAACGGCCGGCGGCCACCGAATTGGCATACCGTCGAGCCCAGTTGGCGTTCTACGCCAAGCATCACCCAGCCTGGGTCCCGTGGCTGCGTGCCTACCTGCGTCTTTGCGGCAAGCTGCCGCCGTCCTAGCGCCCGTCCGATCACGCTCCCAGGGGCGGTGGAGGGCTGTGGTATCGTGAGGACCTGAAACGAGGCCTCGCACGTGCGCATCGCGATTGACGTCAGAAAACTGCACGATTTCGGCATTGGCACGTACATCCGTAACCTGCTGAAGTACCTCGCCGTCATCGATCAGGAGCATGAATACGTCCTCTTTTGCCGTCCACAGGATCGCGAGGACATTTCGACGCTCGGGCCCAATTTCCACGCGGTAATCGATCGGTCCGGCCATTACTCCCTGGCCGAGCAGTTCACGATTCCCGCTCGGCTGTTGGCCCGGCAGGTCGATCTGTTTCACGCGCCCCATTACGTGCTGCCGCCGCTGGTGCCTTGCCGCTCGGTGGTGACGATCCACGACTGTATTCACCTGATGTTTCCGCAGTATTTGCCGCACCGGCTGGCGCATGTCTACGCGCGGGCGAGCCTGTGGGCCGCCGCTCGCCGTGCCGAGCGGATTCTGACGGTCTCGGAGACCTCGAAAGCCGATATTCTGCGGTACTGTGACGTGCCTGCCGATCGCATCACGGTCATTCCCAATGCCATCGATGCCTGCTTTGCGACTGGGCCTGGCCGCGAGCATGTCGAGCGCACGAAGGAACGCTATCAGCTGGACGGACCGTTTGCGTTATACGTGGGGAACATCAAGCCTCACAAGAATCTCGAGCGCCTCATCGACGCCTTTCACCTGCTGCGCCAGCAGGGATTCGAGCATTTGAAACTCCTGATCATCGGCGACCAGATTTCGAAGTTTCCGAGACTCCGACGGGCGGTCGATCGTTACAAACTCCACAAGCATGTTCGCTTTCTGGGGTTTGTCGGCGATGACACGCTGGGGGCCCTGTATCGCCTCGCCACGGTCTTCGTGTTTCCGTCCTTGTACGAGGGTTTCGGACTGCCGCCTTTGGAAGCGATGGCCAGTGGCACGCCGGTCGTCACCTCCAACGTCTCGTCGTTGCCGGAAGTGGTCGGGGACGCCGCGGTACTGGTCGATCCGTACAGCGCCGAGGCCATTGCCGAGGGCATGCGGCGGGTGCTGACCGATCCGGGGCTTTGCGCCACCTTGCACCAGCGTGGCCTGGAACGGGCACGAACGTTCTCGTGGGAGGCGTCGGTTCGGCGCATTCACCAGGTCTACATGGACGTGGCGGGACAGCGATCGTGAGACGACTGGCATGAAAGTGGCCCTCGTTCACGATTGGCTGACCGGTATGCGCGGCGGCGAGAAGGCGCTGGAAGCCATTTGCCTGGCCTTTCCGGATGCCGATCTGTTCACGCTCCTGCACGTCCGCGGGTCGGTGTCGGCCACGATCGAACGCCGGCAGATTCGTACGTCATTCGTCCAGCACCTGCCGGCCGCCGCGCGTCTCTATCGGCACTATCTGCCGCTCTTGCCGGTCGCGATTGAGCAGTTCTCGTTCGATGGGTACGACGTGGTCATCAGCGTCAGCCATTGCGTCGCCAAGTCCATCGTCCACACCGCGCGAACCCGGCACGTGTGCTATTGCCTGACCCCCATGCGATACGCGTGGGACCAATTCGGTGCCTATTTCGGCGCCCAACGGGTCGGGCGCCTCGGCGAAGCCGTGCTGCGCCCGGTGCTGGCGTGGCTGGCGCGATGGGATGCGGCCACCTCGGGTCGCGTCGATCGGTATGTGGCCATCTCCCGTTACGTGGCCGATCGAATCGCGCGATACTATAATCGACACGCGCAGATCGTGTACCCGCCGGTCGACACCGTCTTCTTTCACCCTGATGGGTCGGCCCCACAGCGATCGGCTCTGGTGGTGTCCGCGCTCGTGCCCTACAAGCGGATCGAGATGGCGATGTCGGCGTGCACCCGGGCTGGCGTGCCGCTACGCATTGTGGGAGAAGGTCCCGAGCTGACCCGGCTGCGGAACCTGGCCGGGCCAGGCATCGAGTTTCTCGGACGCGTAGACGATGAGAGGGTGCGGGCGTTGTACCGCCAGGCCGGTGTCGTGTTGATGCCGGGCGTCGAGGATTTCGGCATCGTGCCGGTCGAGGCGCAGGCGTGCGGCCGCCCCGTCGTGGCGGTAGCCGGCGGCGGCGCGACCGAAACGGTCGTTCCAGGCGTCACCGGGACACTGGTTCGAGAGGCTGGCGAAGAAGCCTTTGCCGACGCCGTCGTACGCACGCTCGACACGCGTTTCGACCCGGCGGTGATCCGGGGTCACGCGGCGCGCTTCGGGTACGAACGATTCGCCAACGACATTCGGTCGGCCGTTGACGAGGCGCTCGCGACAAGTTGAGGACATGGTCAAACAGTACAAACGCGCGCGCGTGGCGTTCTATGTCGTCTCCGACGCCATCCTCGGTGTCGTCGCGTTTGGCGCAGCCTACGCCGTCCGGTTCGAGTCCAACCTGATACCGGTCACCAAGGGACACCCCCCGATCGCCCAATACCTGGCGGTGCTGCCTTTCGTGATGGTCCTGGTCCCTATCGCGTACTACTTTCAGGGGCTCTATAGTCTGCGACGAAATCGATCGCGGGTCGACGATTTCTTTGCCGTCTTCATCGGCAGCGTCGTGGCCGTGGTCTTCGGCGTGGTCAGCACCCTGTATTTCCAGGCGTACTACGTGCCGGCGGCGCTGAAGGACCGGGGCGCGCTCGAGGTCTCACAGCTGGTGTGGGGTCTGTTCCTGGGGCTGAACGTCGCGCTGACCTTCGCCTCACGCGAAACGGTGCGGCGGATTCTGGAGCGGCGCTGGCGTGCCGGCGTCGGGCTGAAACGGATTCTGATTGTCGGAGCCGGCGAACTGGGCAAGCTGGTCGCCGACAAGATCCTCGAGCATCGCGAGCTCGGCTACCAGATTGTGGGGTTCGTCGACGAACGCGCCGAACAGGATCATCTGGGCTACCGGGGCCTGCCGTTGCTCGGCACCACCGTCGACACCGGTGCGGTCTGCCGCCGTGAGCGCGTGGACCAGATCTACGTGGCGCTGCCGCTGGAAGAACACGCGCGCTTGCTGCAGGTGATCGAGGCGGCCGCCAAGGACCTGATTGACGTGAAGATCGTGCCGGACCTGCTGCAGTTCATCGCGCTGCGTGCCCGCATCGAAGATCTGGATGGTGTGCCCATCATCAACCTCAACGATGTGCCTCTGCAGGGCTTGAGCGCCTTGACCAAGCGGGCCGTCGACCTGGGGCTGACCGTGCCGGCCTTGCTCCTGCTGGCGATTCCGCTGGCTCTCGTCGCGTTGCTCATCAGGCTGACCTCGCGCGGACCGGTACTCTACCGCCAGGAGCGCATGAGCCTGGACGGATCGTCGTTTACCGTCTACAAGTTCCGATCGATGTATCACGAGGCCGAGGCGAACACGGGGCCGGTCTGGGCGCGAGACGAGGATCCGCGGTGCACCCCGGTTGGCCGGTTCCTGCGGAGGTTTGACATCGACGAATTGCCCCAGTTGATCAACGTGCTCGGCGGCGACATGTCGCTGGTGGGGCCGCGCCCGGAGCGCCCCTACTTTGTCGAACAGTTCAAGCACCGCTACCCCCAGTACATGCTCCGGCACAAGGTGAAGTCGGGTATCACGGGCTGGGCTCAGGTCAACGGGTGGCGGGGGAATACGTCGCTCGAAAAGCGGATCGAGTACGATCTGTACTACATCGAAAACTGGTCGCTCCGCCTCGATGTGAAAATCATGTGGCTCACGCTCGTGCGGGGGTTGGGCCTCTACAAACAGATTCCCGCGTAGTAGACGAGACAGCCCATGCCACGGGTGGTCATCACGGGAGCCGCAGGATTCATCGGGTCGCACCTGGCCGAGACGCTGCTCGACCGGGGGTACCACGTTGTCGGCATCGACAACCTGCTGACCGGTGATATGGCCAATATCGCGCACCTGGCGAACCGGGACTTCCTGTTCATCAAGCACGACGTCACCAACTACATCTACGTCGATGGACCCGTGGACTTCGTGCTGCACTGGGCCAGTCCGGCCAGCCCGATCGACTACCTGGAACTGCCCATCCAGACGCTGAAAGTGGGCGCGCTCGGCACCCACAAGGCGCTGGGCCTTGCCAAGGCGAAGGGCGCCCGGTTCGTGCTCGCCTCCACCTCGGAAGTCTATGGCGACCCGCTGGAGCATCCGCAGCGGGAAACGTACTGGGGCAACGTCAACCCGATCGGCCCGCGCGGCGTGTACGACGAAGCCAAGCGGTTCGCCGAGGCGATGACGGTGGCGTACCATCGGTTTCACGGCGTAGACGCCAAGATCGTGCGGATCTTCAACACCTACGGCCCCCGCATGCGCGTCAAGGACGGGCGGGCCGTGCCGAATTTTATCTCGCAGGCCTTGTGCGGACAGGATCTGACGGTGTTTGGCGACGGCCGGCAGACGCGCAGTTTTTGCTACATCAGCGATCTGGTTGAGGGCATCATCCGGCTGATGCTCTCGGAGGCCAACGATCCGATCAACATCGGCAACCCGCACGAGTTGAGCATCGAGGAGATTGCCCGCACGATCCTGCGGATGACCGGATCATCAAGCCAGTTGGTGTACAAGGCCCTGCCCACCGACGATCCGAAAGTGCGCAAGCCTGACATCACCAGGGCCCGTACGATCCTTGGCTGGGAACCCACCGTGGCGCTCGAGCAGGGTCTCGATCGTACCATCAGCTATTTCAAGACGAAGCTGGCGTCTCGTTGATGATCCGCCTGGCCAGCACCACATAGTGAAGGCCGGAAACGAGCGTCACCACCAGGCACGCATACACGCCCACCGTCACCAGCGGTGATTCCTGGCGCAGGTAGTTGAAGAACATCACGACGACGCTGGTCAGGATGTAGGTGGCGGTGGCAATCTTACCGAACATCGACGGGCGGAAGGAGCGCGGCCCCAGTGCCAGGCTGACCACCGCCACGGTCAGCACAATCACCACGTCGCGGCTGATCATGAGCACCGTGAGCCACACGGGAATGCGGTTGGTCAGATTCAGGTTCGGCAACGACAACGTCACAAACGTCGTGACCAGCAGCAGCTTGTCGGCCGCCGGATCCAGCCACGCCCCCAGACTGGTTCGCTGATTGGTGATCCGGGCAATCAACCCATCCAGACCATCGGTGACACCGGCGGCGAAGAACACCACCAAGGCCCATCCCAGGTGGTCGTACACGACGAGAATCACGAACGCGGGAATCAGGAACATCCGCAGCAGAGTCAGCTGATTGGCCAGCGTCAGCGTGGTCATAGCGCTACCAGGTTCCGCCCGGGCGTCGGGTCTTGTGAATGAGCTGCTCCAGTCGATCGATCACCGCGACGGCCTCGACGCCCGACACGGGCCGGGAAGGCCGAAACGCCCCATTCTCGACCAGGGACATGACGCCGGATGCGACGGCGATGGCGGCATCCGGGTAGCTCAGGTGATCAACCCCCAGATCGGCGATCGGAATGCGGACCTCGGGCGGACGCCGCAACCCGACACCGGCCGCTGCCAGTGCGCGCGTCACCACCTGCGCCAGCTCGATGCGCCGGACTGCGGCCCGAGGCTGAAACGTGTGGTTGGCGTACACCTCCATGAATCCGGCGCGCGTCACGCTCAGAATCCAAGCCGCTGCCCAATGTCCTCGCACGTCGGTGGCGACCACGGCCGGGGCGTTCCGGCCGGCCGGTATCGCCGGCTGCACCCGCACACCCAGCAGGGCCGCCAAGTCTCCCCGCGTCACCTGGGACAGCGACGCGATGGCCCTGTACTCGGCCGGAAACGCGGCGGTCGCTGCGCGATCGCGCAGGCGGTCGATCGCCTTACGCGCCGCATCCGACGCCTCGAGTGCGTACGCCCGCTCGAACGACGACACGGCTTCAGAGAGCGCGCCTTGCTGTTCCAGCGCTTCTCCGAGCAGCAGCCAGGCGCGCGGATCGCGGTCGTCGAGCGCCAGCGCCTGGCGCAGATGCGCCACCGCCGATGAGGCCACATGCAGGCGCAACTCCGCGGCGCCCAGATCGCGATAGAGAAAGGCGCTTGTCGGCGACGTCGCGACGGCCGCCTCGTACGCGCGCCGCGCTTCGTCCCACCGTCCCGCGTCGGCGGCATTCGTGGCCTGCGCCATCAGCTCGCGCACGCGGCCAAACCGCAGCACATCGAGACGACGCGTCAAGTCGCTCAATCCCGGATCAGCGGCGAGCGCGGCCTCGAAGCTGGAAATGGCGGCCTCATGCTGCTGCGAGGCGAGCAACACCTCGCCTTTTCCCGCCAACGCCGGCGCATAGCGGGGAAACTGCCGCAGGACGCGATCGACTCGGCCCAGCGCGTCGGTGGGTTTCTGTCCGGCAACCAATGCGTACGCCAGCGCCACTTCGCCCGGGTAGAAGGCTGGCGTGCGCTTGACGAGCGCCAGCAGTTCCCGTTCGGCTCCCTTGATGTCGCCGTTCTGCAGCAGCTGCCAGCCGCGCAACTGTGCCGCGCGTGTGCGGTCGTCGCCCAGGCCGGACGGGGGCTGCGGATAGACGAAGTCCGGATAGCGGGGTGCGGTGGGCGCGGGCGGAACCATCACGCGGGCGGCACACGACGCGGCCAGGGCCCCGGTGACGACCACCGCCACCACCCTCGAGCGTGATCCGATTCTGGCAGCCCGTGGTGCAAGTCCGTCTGCATTCGACCGGCGCTGCATCCCGCCTGGCT
>ERZ1292640.1250-Hain-H43-02um-R1-1250-length-21049-cov-12_pt1 | contig 21049 bp, 19 predicted proteins | sample MGYA00564404_ERZ1292640 | MGnify/ENA primary metagenome ERZ1292640 (study PRJEB36523, sample SAMEA6512636) | groundwater metagenome | collected 2019-01-08 | study: AquaDiva: Metagenomics assemblies of 32 groundwater samples
CTTCGCCTTTGAAGTGCATCACCCCGGAGTCGGGGAAGAGGGCCCCGGTGGCCAGGTTGATCAGGGTCGTCTTGCCGGCGCCGTTTGGGCCGATGATGGCGGTGAGCCGTCCCGCGGGGATCGTCAGGGTCACCCCGTTGACGGCCGCGAAGTCCCCGAAGCGCTTCCGGACACCCTCGATCCTCAGAAGCTCGCTCATCGCTGTGTGATCATCGGCCGGGTGGGGCGCCGGGGGACGAATCGCTCTACGAAGACGCTCACCACGCCGCCGCGAAAGCCCATGACCAAGGCCACCACGATGGCGCCGAGCCAGATGAGCCAGTACTGGGTGAACCGGACGATGATGTCCTTGATCATGAAGAAGAGGAAGGCGCCGACGATGGGGCCGCCGAAGATGTGGACCCCACCCATGAGGGTTGCCAGGACCGGCTCCGCTGACATGCTCCAGTGGGCGATGGGGGGAGTCACGGTATTCTCCAGCGGGGGGAGCAGCGCTCCCGCTAGCCCCGCGTAGAGACCCGCGATGGTGAACGCAATGAGGCGGTAGGTCCGGACCGGCACCCCGGCGAACTCCGCCCGGCTCTCGCTGTCCCGGATGGCCTGAAGCGTCAGTCCGAGGGGGGAGTGCACCAGCCGGTACATGGCCAGGATCGCCAAGAGCGACACCACTAGGACCACGTAGTAGTAGCGCTCCATGGTAGCCACGCTGAGGCTCAGGAGGCCGGGAATCTCCAGCGGGGCCCGGGGGATCCCCACAAGCCCGTCGTCCCCGCCCGTGAAGTCACGCCACTTCCAGGCGATGGAGTAGATCATCATGCCGAAGGCGAGCGTAAGCATGGAGAAGTAGATTCGGGTGTGCCGGACGGAGAGGATTCCGAGGATCAGGGCCGCCAGCCCGGCGGCGACAACGCCGCCCAAAATGCCGAGAAAGAGATTCGGCACGGCGAGGAGGATTTTCGCGCATCCGTAGGCGCCGACCGCGAAAAACCCAGCCTGGCCGAACGAGAGTAGACCCGTGTAGCCGAATAGGAGATTGAAGCCGAGCGAGAAAACCGCCAGGATGAGGATCTGGATCGCGAGGTATATCGGATACTGCCCGGCCAGCCATGGAAGCAGAAAGAGCACCAGCACAACGAGGGCGACCAGCATCGTGAGACGGAAGGATGGCCGGCCAGCCACAGGCAGGCCTCAGCGTGCGAAGAGCCCCTGAGGGCGGATGAGAAGGACCACGGCCATGATCACGAAGATGAAGAAGAGCTCGAACACGGGGAAGTAGAGCGTCCCGTAGGCGCTCAGAATTCCCACGATCAGCGAGCTGACGAAGGCGCCTTTGAGATTCCCCAGGCCGCCGATGACGGTGATGATGAAGGCCTGAATGATCATCGCCGACCCGATCCCGGGGGCGACGACCCGCACGGGAGTCCCCATGGCGCCCCCTAGCCCAACTTCCACGGTCCCGAGACCGGAGTGCTGATATTTCAGCAGGTTACGCCGCTTGTGAGTGACTATGGCGACGGGGTGGGGGCCCAGGTCCTCACCGGCTTCATGACGTCGTGTGGGATCGCGAGCGTGCGGTAGATCTCCCGATGGATCGCGTCCGGGGTCGAGCCCTTCCGGATGCGCAACGTCTGGCCGTTCGTCGCCGGCAGCACCACCGTGACGACCTGGTGGGTGGAGAGCTGCTCGCGCAGCGTGGCCCACGACGTGTGCACGCCCTGGTCCAGGCAGCGCTTCTCGATGGCGACGAGCAGGTGGTAGGCGAGCACGCAGAGGAAGATGTGGGTCTGGACCCGATGCTCCAAGTGATGGAAGATCGGCCGCTCCATGAGCGGACTCTTCATGTCGCGGAAGGCGTCCTCGACGCGGGTGAGGAGGATGTACAGGCGCCAGATCTCCTCGTCACCGAGATCCTGGCGATCGGTCTTGAGCAGATACCCGCCGTCGAGCCGCTCGGCCTTCGTTTTCTTGTCCTCGTGCGGAGTCCACGCCACGGCCTGGGTCGCGGCGTCGTAGGTGATCTCGTCGTACCGCCCCACGCGCGAGTAGCGCTCCTTGAGGCGCCCGATCGCCTCATGCACCTTGGCCGCGACGCGCAGCCGCCCCGTGCGGACGCGCGCCTGGAGCTTCTTGAGGTCCTCGAGGAAGCGCTGCTCGTGCTTCTCACGGATCGCGCGATCTTTCTCCGTGCGGCCCTCACTGCGGCACAGGATATGGACCTCCGAGCCCACGCGCTGGCGCTTGATCTCGACCCGCGATTTCTTCTGCCCCGGATTGCGCGGCGAGGGCTGGCGGATCACCTCCGCCCAGCCGGTGTCGTCCTCGAAGGCGTCAAGGTGTGGCGTGCGCTCGGCTTGGCGGCCGGCCACGAGATAGTGATAGCCCCGGTCCGTGATCTCTTTGAGATTGTCGGCAAAGGCCATCCCGCGATCGACCACCACGGTGGCGCCGCCCCGGCGGCCCGTGCGCTGTTCCAGCGTCGTCAGCATGTCAGCCAGGGTCGTGCGATCGACGCGATTGCCGTCAAAGACCTCGTGGGCTTTCGGAAAGCCGTCGCGATCCAGGACCAAGCCGACGACCACCTGCTTGCAGTCCGGGCGGTGGTCGCGCGAGTACCCGCGCTGGGCCTGCGGATTGAGCCGGCCCTGCCCTTCGAAGTACGTCGAGGTCAAGTCGTAGAGGTAGAGGGTGTCGTCCAGGGTGAAGAGCGTGCGCTCGCGCGCGGCCAGGGCCCGCTCGATCGGAGCGCGCTGGGGATGCAACCGGTCCAGATTGCGATACAGCGCCTCGTCGCTGAGCGTGCCGAAGTCGGCGCCGAGGAGGTCGGCGAGGGCCGTGCGCCGGATCCAGGCGGGCATGGCGTGCTCCGAGGCCGGGTGCACCAGGCGGTTCAGTGTCATGAGCTCCGTGAGCCGCCGCGCCCGGGCCGCGAGGCCGGCCTCCTCCAGGATCCGGTCCAGCTCGAGGGCGCGCCACATCTGATGGCCCACGTGGACCGGGCCCGCTTCCCGGAGGTCTTCGGTCTCGACCTGCTCGGTGTGCACGGCCACCACGTCGGCGCCGACGGCCGCGGCGGGGCGCGGGCGGCCGCGCGGCGGGTGCGCCCGCGCGGCGACCGCCGCGACGGCGGGATCGGGCAGGAAGGTCGTCTGGCCGCCCAACGCGGACGAGAGCTTCTGCGCGAGGCCGCGCCACTGGGCTTCGGGGGCGGGGGCCAGCGAGCCGAGCGAACAGATCGTGCGGTGGCGCGGGCCCGCCGGGGTGGCGATCGACTCGACGAGGAGATGATTGACGTAGGTCTTGCCGCCCACCTGCCGGCTCGTGCGCTTGATGAACACGCTGACTCTATTTCGTTACTCCCACCCCCGTCCCGTCAAGAAAAATCGACGGGACATTCCCGCGGCCGCACGGGGCGAGATGCCCTCGTGGGTTACCGCCTCAAGCCCCGCGGGCTCGTCGCCGGTGGCGCCGGCAGACAGGGCCCCTTGGATTCGTGACTATTTTGGGATCCCCGAATGCGCCCCACGAAATTTCACGGGGTTACGCGGCGCGCGCGCCCGAAACCGTCAGGGCACCGTGGAAGTTGGGCTAGTTCATGGGGCGTTCTCGACGCACGTTTCACAACCGGTGGCCGAGAGCCGCACCGTCCTGCATCGCCTCGAAGGCCGTCCGCACGCAGACGCAGTCGCCGATCTCGAAGACCGGAGGGCCCCCCTGGAGCGCATTGAGCTGGTCGCTCAGATCGATCGAGGGCACAAGGGGCCACGTGGGGACCACGAGGTCGAGGCCGTCGACCCTCAATTCCTCCCCCTGCCTCCGGAGGAGCGCCCCGCCGGGGTAGAGCTGCTCCACAGTGGTCCGCAGGTGGACCGTCACGTTCCTCCGCGCTCGGAGGTTCGCCACATGCTGCCACCTCGGGCGCAGGCCGAGCTCGCCTGCCAGCTCATCGCCAGCCTCTGCGACGACGACCGCGACGGCACGCTCCGCCAGGACGCTCGCTACGCCCACGCCCAGCATGCCACCCCCGATCACGAGCGCCCGGCGCACGTCCCGGGCGGGGCGGCGGAGCAGGTCGAACGGATCAACGGCCGGGCTGTCCAGGATCCCCGGGACGGGCGGAATGCCCGGCCGTGCCCCCGTGGCTACCACCACGACATCCGGCCGTTCCCCCAGGACAATGTCGACCGTCGCCTCGACCCCAACCCGGACCTCTCCGCCCGCCCGCGCCAGCGCGCCGACGAGGTACGTCACCAGGCCCGCCAGCTCCGACCGACCCGGAACGAGCCGGCTGAGGAGGAGCTGGCCGCCGGGCTCTGCTCCTCGCTCCAGCACGGTCACCCCGTGCCCCCGCACCGCGAGCACCCGGGCGCACTCGAGCCCCGCCGGGCCCGCGCCCACGACGATGATCCGCTGCGGCCGCGACGTCGGGCGGACCCGGTACTCCCGCTCCCGGGCCGTGTGCGTGTTGGCGAGGCAGAGAACCGGCAGGTTCTGACCGAGCAGGTCGCTGCACTTCAGGCACGCCACGCACTGGCAGATCTCGTTCGCCCGTCCCTCCGAGCTCTTCCGGGGCATCTCGGGGTCGGCGTGCAGGGCCCGGCCGAGGGTCACGAAGTCGGCGTCCCCGGCTTCCAGGATGCGCTCGGCCACACTGGCATCGGTGATGCGGCCGGCCACGCTCACCGGAACCCTCACGCAGCGCCGGATCTCCCGGCTGAGCGGCGCCAGGCACCCCTGAGGCATCTCCATCGGCTGGGCGATCCAGACCGCGGATTCGTAGATCCCGGCGGAGACATCCAGCAAGTCAACGCCGGCGGCCTCGAGATGCGGCACGATCCGGCAGGTGTCCTCCAGCGTCAACCCGCCCTCCACATGCTCCACCGCGCTCAACCGGTAGAGGAGCGGGACCTCCGGGCCGATGGCCTCCCGCGCCGCCGCGATCACCTCCAGCGGAAAACGGAGCCGCCGCGCGAAGTCGCCGCCGTACTCATCCTCGCGGCGGTTCGCGTAGGGCGACAGGAACTGGCCAATCAAGTAGCCGTGCGCGCCATGGAGCTCGACCACATCGAAGCCGGCTGCCACGGCGCGACGAGCCGCCTCGGCGAATGTTCCGACGAGAGCGCGGATCTCCGGGACCGTCAGCGCGCGCGGCGTCTCGCCCCCTGCCAGCACCCGGCACGGTACGGGAGACGGGGCCACCGGTTGGACCCCCGTGATGACCGACGAAGTCTCGCGGCCGGCGAACTGGAGCTCCACTCCGACCAGCGCCCCATGGCGATGGCAGACCTCCACCAGACGGCGGTACCCTGGGATCAGGGCGTCGTCGTGGAGGCCGAGCTGATAGCGGTGATTCTTTCCCGCGGGGTCCACGTACATCGATTCCAGGAGGATCAGTGCGACCCCGCCCGCGGCCCGGGCTTCACAGTAGTCGATGTATCGCTGCGTGACGGCGCCCTCGGCCGTTCCCAGGTTTTTCTCCATGGGGGCCATCAGGATCCGGTTTCTTAGAACCCGCCGGCCGACCTGGCCGGGGGCGAAGAGGTGGGGGAAGTAGCGCATACGTCTCGTCGCGAGACCAGCCGGCGAATGCTCGCGACACCCCTGACGGCCGCCGCCGTCGTCCGCCGTGCACCCGCCGGGACGAGCCTTACGGCTCCCGCCCCCCGGTTTGCTTTACTTCGGGCATGTCGTACGGCGGGACCGCCACGACCAGAAAGACCAGATCCTCCAGCCCCGTGTTGAAGATGCCATGCCGGACGCCGGGCGGGATATGCACGACCATGTGCGGCTCGACCAGGTGCCTCTCTCCATCCAGCTCGACGATCCCCTTCCCCTTGAGAATGTAGTACAGGTTCTCCGCCACCTCGTGAAGGTGGACCTCGGCGTACCCCTTCGGCTGATAGGACGAGATCCGAAAGTCAAGGTACTTCGTGTCGGCGTTGGACGGATGCACCAGCAGCTTGGAGTAGGCTTGGACGTGCCCCGGCGGAAGCTCCCAGAACGCTTCCTCCATCCGCATCACTTTCGCCCTCGGCTTCTGCTTCCCGCTCGTCTCCATGTGTGGCTCCTCAAGAAGTCGGCCCTCCGCGCCGCCGACTCGGTCCGCCGGCGCGGTCACGCGGCCTGCTCGCTCCCGATGTGCCTGACCTCAAGCGGCCGGGGGCTCCGTGATCCGACCAGACGCCGCGGGGTAATTCGGCTCCGGGTGCGGGAGGGGAGGGAGCTGCCACGTTCCCGTGGCAACAGGAGCCGCCTCCGGGTCCACCAGGACATCGATGAGCACCGGGGAGCTGGACCCGATCGCCTTTTCCAACGCGTCGCCGAGCTCGCCTGGTTCCGTCACCGTCACCCCTTCGGCTCCGTAGGCTCGAGCCAAGGCCGCGTAGTCCGGCGAAAACGGCTCTCCGGTCTTCGCCCGCGTGAACATCGTGGTCGTCTCGCGGCCGAACGCGCCCAGCTGGAGGTCGCGGATCGACACGTATCCGAGGTTGTTCCACACCACCCATGTGACGGGGATCTCGTACTCCACGGCGGTCGCGATGACGTGCGAGGTCATCAGGAGGCCGCCGTCCCCGCAGAGGGCCACCGCCAACCGCTCGGGCGCGGCAAGCTTCGCGCCCAGGATGCCCGCAACCCCGAACCCCATCGCGGCGAACCCCCACGTTTGGAGGAGGGTCTGGGGCAGGTAAGTCGGCCACTGCTGAACGATCCAGTTGTGGTGGACCCCCACGTCGACCGACAGGATCGCGTCGCGTGGCAAGATCTTCCGGAGCGTCCGGATCAGGTACTCGGGCTTTACGGGCTTCCCGTCAGGTCGGTAGGGTCGGTCGTTGAACTCGGCCCATTCGCGTTTCCACCTGGAGACCTGCCGGCTCCAGGGCTCATGCCGGGTTCCGTCCCGCTCCGGCTTGAGCAGGTCGAGCAGCTGGCGGAGGAAGGTCTTCACATCGGCCTGAATCCCCAGGTGGACGGGGTAGTTCCTCCCGAGTTCCTCGGGGTCGATATCCACCTGGACCAGCCGTGTCGGGGGGATCTCGAACGTGTAGCCGGGTATCCAGGCACTGCTCACCCGATCGTCGAAGCGCACCCCCAGGGCCAGCAGGACGTCGGCCGAGCGCGCCGCCTGGTTGGCCGGGTACGTGCCGTTCCGGCCCACTGCGCCGAGGGACAGCGGGTGGTCCGACGGCACCATGCCGGCACCCAGCGGCGTGTGAGCCACGGGAATCTGTAAGGCCTCGGCGAGCGTCCGGAGTTCAGGCGCGGCCTGGGAAAGCACGCCGCCGTTTCCCACCAGGATCACCGGGCGGTCGGCGTTCACGAGGAGGTCCAGCGCCCGGTGGGCGGCCTCGGGCGAGCCGCTCATTCGGGCGTCGATCCCACGCCACCACAGGTCGGGGTCCGGCACCGCTGCCGCGTCGGCGTCCTCGACGAAGACGTTGAGGGGGATATCCAGATTCACCGGTCCTGGCCGGCCGGTCACCGCCGTCTTGAAGGCCTGCCGCAAGGCGAGGGGAAGCATATCCGTGCGCGGCACCTGAAAGCTCCGCTTGACGTACGGGCGGATGACCGACGGGAAATCAGCCTGGAAGTAGCGGTAGGTCTCCTGAAACGCCCCGCGGTTAAACTGCGAGGTCGGCACGTTCCCGGTAATGGCCACGAACGCCGAGGAGTCCATCATCGCGCAGGCGAGCGCGCTCACCAGGTTGGTGGAGCCGGGACCGCACGACGTGAACGTCGCCACCGGCCGCTGGGCCACCCGAAAGTAAGCGTCCGCCATGTACCCTGCAACCTGCTCCTGGTGTACACCGATCATTTTGACTTGATCCTGGCGGCGGGCGATCGCGTCCATGAACCCGACGATCCCGTGACCGCACAGGCCAAAGACATACGGAACCTTTTCTTTGACGAGGTACTCGGCGAGCAGGTCGGCCCCGCGCATTGCTTCCATCGCTCACCTCCTGGGTAGAGAGGAAACGCGAGCGTGAGTCCTACTCCCTGGCTATGCGGTGGGGTGGCCCTTTTCCCGTCCGGCAGGCGGTGGGATTGGCCCGGGGGTCGGCCCCGGTGGGTCGTGGGCACCCAATAGCTCTTCGGCCAGGCGCTTCTGAAAGTGCTGGACACGTCGGGCCCCGGTGGGGGTCACACCGCCAGATACTTCCGGACCACCTCCTCGTTGGCCCACAGCTCCTCGAGCCGGCCCGAATACCGGAGGCTTCCCTTCTCGATGATGTAGCCGCGGTCGGCCACGCGGCGGGCGAACTTGACGTTCTGGTCGGCGATGAGGAGGGTGATGCCTTCCTCCCGGATCCGGCGGATCGCCCCCACGAAACTCCGGACCATCAGGGGGCTGAGGCCCTCGGAGGGCTCGTCCAGGATCAGGAGGATCGGGTTTCCCATGAGGGCCCGGCCGATGGCCAGCATCTTCTGCTCGCCTCCGGAGAGCCCGCTCCCCAGGTTGGCTTGGAGCTCCCTCAGGACTGGGAAGAGCTCGAAGACCCGCTGGATCGTCCACGGCCCCTTCCGGCGGGTCACCCGGGGGACGATCTCCAGGTTCTCCTCCACCGTGAGATCGGGAAAGACCCGGCGGTCGTCAGGGACGTAGCCGATCCCGAGCCGGGCGACCTCGAACGGCTGGCGTCGGGTGATCTCCTCCCCCTTGAAGATCACCCGGCCGGCCCAGGGGGGGGTGAGCCCCATGATGCTGCGGAGGGTGGTGGTCTTTCCGGCCCCGTTTCTGCCGAGCAGGCAAACCACCTCCCCCGCCTCGACCTCCAGGGAGATCCCTTGGATCACCCGGCTGAGGCCGTAGGCGGTCTCGAGGTCGCGCACTTCAAGGATCACGCCGACAGCTCCTCACCGAGGTAGACTTCCCGCACCTCAAGGTTCTCCCGGATGAGGGAAGGGGGCCCTTCGGCCAGCAGTCGCCCCCGGTTCATCACCACGATCCAGTCGGAGAGGGAGAAGACCACGTCCATATCGTGTTCGACGATGACAAAGGTGGTCTGCCGCTCGACGGCGAGCTTTCGGATCAGGTCCAGCACCGTTGCCCGCTCGACCGGGGTCAGACCGGCCGAGGGCTCGTCCAGGAAGCACAGCTCGGGCGCCGAGGCGATGGCGATGCCCAGCTCCAGGAGGCGCTGGTCGCCGTGCGAGAGGGCGCCGGCCGGATGAAGCTGGACCTCCCAGAGGCCGACCTCCTTGAGGATCTGGCCGGCCTCCGCGACGGCCTTCGCCTGGTCGTCCACCCTGGCGAGGGGCTTGAGCGTGCTCCCGTGGCGGGAGAGGACCGGGAGGAGCACGTTCTGGAGGACTGTGAGCCGGGAGAAGATGTTCATGATCTGAAACGAGCGGGAGAGCCCCTTTCGGGTCCGCTGATGGCTCGCCAGACGGGTGATGGCCTCGCCTTTGAAATAGACCTGCCCGGCGTCGGGAAGGAGACTGCCCGTGATCAGGTTGATGAGCGTTGTCTTGCCCGCCCCGTTGGGCCCGATGACCGCCGTGAGCCGACCGGAGGGCAGCGTGAGGTTCACGCCATCCACAGCGGCCAGCGCGCCGAAGCGTTTCGAGAGGCCTTCGGTCTTGAGGAGCTCGGTCGTCACGGGGTCACCGACGGGCAAAGATGCTCGCGACGCCGCCCCGGAAGCCCATGACCAGGGCCACCACGATCGCCCCGAGCCAGATGAGCCAGTACTCCGTGAAGCGGACGATGATGTCCTTGAGCATGAAGAAGAGGAAGGCGCCCACGATGGGGCCGCCGAAGACGTGGACCCCCCCCAGGAGCGTGGCCAGGACCGGCTCGGCCGAGGTGCTCCAATGGGCGATGCCCGGGGTCACGGTGTTCTCCAGCGGGGTGAGGAGGGCGCCGGCCAGCCCGGCGTAGAGGCCCGCGATCGTGAACGCGATCAGGCGGTAGGTCCTGACCGGCACCCCCGCGAACTCGGCCCGGCTCTCGCTGTCCCGGATCGCCTGGAGGGTGAGTCCAAGCGGCGAGTGCACCAAGCGGTACATCGCCCAGATGGCGAGCAGCGAGACGATGAGGACCACGTAGTAGTAGCGCTCCTGCGTGGCCACGCTGAGGCTCCAGAGGCCCGGAATCTCCAGCGGCGCCCGCGGGATCCCCACGAGCCCGTCGTCCCCCCCCGTGAAGTCGCGCCACTTCCAGGCGATGGAGAAGACCATCATCCCGAAGGCCAGGGTGAGCATGGAAAAGTAGATGCGGGTGTGCCGGACCGAGAGGAACCCCAGGACCACAGCCGCCACGCCGGCCGCCGCGACGCCACCCCCGAGCCCCAGGAAGAGGTTCGGCACGGCCAGCAGGATCTTCGCGCAGGCGTACGCGCCGATGCCGAAAAATCCGGCCTGGCCAAACGAGAGGAGGCCCGTGTAGCCGAACAGAAGGTTGAAGCCGAGGGAAAAGACCGACAGGATCAGGATCTGAATCGCCAGGTACAGGGAGTACCGCCCGACCACCCACGGAAGCAGGAACAGGGCCAGCACCAAGAGGCCAACGAGCGCCGTCAGGCGGCGGGGGGATCGGTCAGCCACGCGCGGTCCTCACCGGGCAAAGAGCCCCTGGGGGCGGAGCAGGAGCACCACGGCCATGATCGCGAAGATCAGGAAGAGCTCGAACACCGGGAAGAAGAGCGTCCCGTAGGCGCTCAGGATCCCCACGATGAGCGAGGCGACGAAGGCGCCTTTGAGGTTCCCCAGGCCGCCGATGACGGTGATGATGAACGCCTGAATGATCATCGCCGCGCCGATGCCGGGGGCGACGACCCGCACCGGCGTTCCCAGGGCCCCTCCCAGGGCCGCCAGCATGGACCCGAACACGAAGACGCCCGAGAAGACCCGCGGGACATTGACGCCGATGGCGTTCGCCATCTCCCGGTCGGAGGCGGTGGCCCGCACGATCCTCCCCCACCAGGTCTTCTCGAAGAGCGCCCAGAGGCCCACGGCGACCGCCACGCCCACCGCGATGACGAAGGCGTTGTAGACCGGAAACGGCCGGCCGAACACCCGCCACGCCCCGTCGAGGAAGGGGGGAATCGCGGGGATCTTGAAGACGCCCCCCCAGATGATCTTGACCGCGTCGTCGAGGATCAGGATGAAGCCGAAGGTGAGCAGGAGCTGGTAGGCCTCGTCGATGCCGTAGATGCGGCGGAGGAATCCGCGCTCCATCACCAGGCCCAGGAGCCCCACGCCGAGGAGGCTCAGGAGGATCGCCAGCCAGAAGGGCAGCCCCAGCTGACCGTAGAAGGTGAAGGCCAGGTACGCCCCCATCATGAAGAGGCTCCCGTGGGCGAAGTTGATGATCCGGAGCACCCCGAAGATGATCGTCAGGCCGGCCGAGATCAGCCAGAGATACATCGCCATGGACAGGCCGATGAGTCCCTGGAAGGCGATGGCGTCCATGGCGTCGGTGGGAGGAGGGCCCGGGAGCCGGGCCCTCCTCCAGGATCGAAGCTACTTCGTCGCCGCGACCGGCGTGAAGGGGGGATGGCGATAGTAATCCTTGGCCGCGAAGACTTTCAGATCGCCGAGGACCGGGATCGGATACTTCGGATCCATGACCACGCGGCCGGCGGGAACGTTATAGATGAACTGCTGGTCCTCGGCCCGGAACACGCGGAGGCCGCCCGGGTTGTTGATCTGCATCCCTTTCAGCCCTTCGATGACCTTCGCGGTCTCGAGACTCCGGGACTTCTCCACCGCGGCCTTGATGATGAAAAGCGCCGAGTAGGTGGTCTCGGCGGAGTAGTTGGGGAGCCTGGCCCACCGCTTCTTGAAGCGCTCGTTGAAGGCCTTGTTCTCCGGCGTGTCGGGCCAGTTGTGGATGTAGCGCGCCGTGGCCCAGAGCTTGCCCTTGAACCTGTCCCGCTGAACCTCCGAGGCGATCCCCTCGAGCACGTCGACCGAGCCGCCCATCGCCTGCCACCAAACCTGGACCTGGTCGAAGACGCCCTGGATCAGGGCCTGCCGGAGGAGCATGACCGCCTCGCCGGCCCAGGGGGTGGCCAGGATGGCGTCGGGCTTTTGGGCCATGACGGCCGCGACATGGGGAGAGAAGTCCAGCGTCAGGAACGGCGCCCAGACCGCGGCCACGAATTCGGCGTCGGGCCGGTACTTCCTCAAGGTCTCCTTGAACATGTTCCAGGCGACGTAGCCGTACTCGTAATCCGCCCCGATGGTGGCCCACCGCTTGATCTCGGGCCGGTCCTTGAAAATCAGGGCGGCCACGATGGCGTCCTGGTACACCGGGACGCTCACCCGCACGATCTCCTTGATCCCCTTCTCGGCCACCAGCTCTTCGGTCAGCCGGTGGGTGGCCGCGTGGGTGAAGAAGTGGATGCGCTTCAGCTCGGCGAGCACAGGCCCCATGGCCATGGCGACCCCGCTCGAGTCGGTCCCGACCATGAAGTGGGCGCCCCACTCCGCGACCAGGTACCGGGCGTTCTTCACCCCGGTGGCCGCCTTGTTCTCGTCGTCCATGAACTTCATCTCCAGCTTGCAGCCGAGGATGCCGCCCGCCGCGTTGATCTCCTCGATCGCCATGGTGGCGCCCATCTCGATCTGGCGCCCGTAGTCCGCGTGGGGGCCGGAGGCCGCCCCTTGCGCGCCGATCTTGATGGCCGGCACGCCGAGCTGGCACTGGGCCTCAGCCGGAGCGGCGTGGAGCAGGAGCAGGGTAAAGAAAAAGAGGACACTCAGAGCCGTGAAGTGTTTCTTCATCAGGGGCCTCCTTGGGTGAGGCAGGTTTGGCACAAAGACTGTAGAAAGGATCGATGCTCCTGTCAATAGGGCAATCCGGAGGGTCACGCGATTCTCGGCTCAGCGCGGATCTCATCACATACCTCGTTTAGGGCCCACGATAGTATACTCGACTCCTGTCGCATCCATGGGAAAGCCCTTTCGGAGCTGGCTGGCGGGTCGGAAGGCAACGCGACGAAACGAGAGGAGGCCTCCATGACACGACCACGAGGGTTGCTATCGCCGGCGGATCCGGCCACCCTGGACGAGGGGCTGCGGCGACTGCTCGCCACCTGGAGCGAGAAGGCCTATCACGACCATAACATGCTGCTCACCCTGGCTCGACGGCCTGGCATGTTGCGGGCGGCGATGGGATTTGTCCGCTACATGTACGGCGAGAGCTGTCTTGAGCCCCAGTTATTGGAGTTGGTGCGCATCAAGCTAGCCTGGAACAACCAGTGTCGCCATTGAAGCGTGGCGCGCTCTGCATCGGCGATGCAGACTGGCCTGACGGAAGACACCATACAGAAGATGCACGACTACGAGTCCTCCGACCTCTCGGAGCGCCAGAAGATGGCGCTGCGCCTTGCGGATAAGCTGGCATTTGACCACCGCGGGGTCGACGCGGCGTTCGTCGCGCGCCTGCGACTGCAGTTTAGCGAGGAAGAGATCGTGGACCTGGGGATGTCGATAGCGTTTCTCTTAGGGTGGGGACGCTTCATCGAAGCGTTCGGCATTCTCCCCGATAGCTGGCAGGACGAGAGCGCCCGCCCCTGGGAACCGGGGAAGTGACGCGAGACGTGTGCCGGAGTTGAGCGCGCTGTTCCCGCCCGCGACCCATGGTCGCTGGACACCCTGGAGCCCCACGGCGGTGCCGCTCGCGATGCCGGTGGAGTCGGGCGAGACCGAAAGTGTCGCGCGCGCACTCCTCGAGCAGCCGGCCGCCGCGGGCGCCGGGGCGGCCGGGGGCAGCCGCCGGCGTCCTGCCCCTCCCGGCGTCAGGCCTCGGGCCCCTCAGGAGCATGGCCCGATGCTACAGAATGACCGCTGACACTCTCAGGCGGCGGAGTCCATTTTCTCGCTGCTCAGGGGTGTCGTGTTTCCCCAAGGTGTCTGCTCCTGGAGGCCGTCACGCCCGCGAGGCGCCCGAAGACCAGGGCCTTCAGGACCGAGGTACTCCCGAGGTACGAGCCGTAGTACATGCCGACGACTTCCCCGCTGGCGTACAGGCCTGGGATGACGTCCCCGTCCGAATTTATCACTTGGGCGTGAGTGTTGACTTTCACTCCGCCGAAAGTAAACACAACGGAGCAGATCATCGGATAAGCAAAGAAAGGCGCTTTTTCGAGAGGGAGCGCCCAGTTGGTCTTCGGCGGCGTCAGCCCTTGGGTTCGCTTGCCATCAAGGGCAAGCGGGTTGAACGGCCCGGGCTGGATTGCCGCGTTGTAGCGGCGGACTGTCTCCTCAAAAGCTGCGCTCCGGATCCCCAGCCTTTCCGCCAAGATCTTCAGGCTATCCGCCTCAACTGCTGGCTGGTCAGTGCGAATCGCCCGAGAGTATGCAGGGATCTCTTTGACCTTCGAATCGCCTACGCAGTACGCGATCCCCTGGGGCTGTCGCCAGATCGCCCGGGTCACTTCCTCATACATTCGGTCCACAAGATCCGACCCCTCATCCACAAAGCGCTCCCCGAGGCGGTTTACCAGGATGCCGTAGGGGAAAATCATGATCGAAGGCTCTGAGGCCCCAGAGCGCGGATCGATGGGCTCCGCATGAAAATTTCCGAATTCCCCCGCAGGCGCGGCCCCCACCGCGAGCGCCATCCGAATTCCTTCGCCTTTGTTATAGAGACCACCCCGCGCCACAGGCCTGAGAAAGTGCGCGCCAGGCCCGAGGTATTGGGTCAACATCTCCGGGTTACCTTCAAACCCGCCAGAAGCCAGAATCACCTGACCACGAAAGTCGATGGGCCCTTCTGTCCTCGAGAGCCCCCGCACTCCGATCACCTCGCCCTTGGAGCCGAGCAGGAGCTCGCGAGCCGTCGTTTCGTAGTGGAACGCAACGCCCTGGCCCTCAGCGAACTCGCCAAGGGCCTCCACGACCGCCAGCCCGCCACCGGACGGCAGGAGTCTGGGTGTCGCTTGGGTGAGAAACTGAGTAGGGAAAAACTCGAATCGCACGCCGAACTTCTTCAACCACGTGATGGCTTCAGGAACCGACCGAGCAAAGTGTGAAACGAGTTCTGGGTCTGCGAAGCTCAGTGACCGGAGAAGAGGAGGCCACTGCTCCCGCGTCTTGAGGACCGATTTCACCAGCTCGGGGTCAAGATAACCGCCGGCGTTGGCCTCCAGGCCCGATTCGAAGTCAGGGGAGACTTCCGTCTCGCTACTCATGCGGAGATAGGCCTCGGTGTAGCGCGAGTTGCCGCCCCGCTCGTTCCGCGGCGACCGTTCGAGCACCACCACCCGCGCCCCTCCCTCGACCGCCGAGGCTGCGGCCGCCAAGCCCGCGATCCCGCATCCCACAACGACTACGTCGTAGTCCTTGGCCATGGTCCTGTCCCCCAACGCCATTTCCGACGAGACGGCTTCGCAGAACGGGAAGCAGGCGGTCGTGCCTAGGCCAGCGACCATCCGGATGTCATTCAAGAAGCGTCCAGCCGCTCTGCTCATTCGCCGGTAAGGTCAGATACTGGTCGAGGCACCGGTGCTCTTTCCGACCCGCTGCAGGTCTGAAATACCAAATCTCGGAAAAGTGCCTGACCTGGCAACCTGCGCAGAAATATTCGTGCTCGACCATACTGTCACCTCCAGCCGCAAGGACTCAGCGCTCCACCGCTGAGTCAGCGGGCTCAGGAGCTCCGCATCCTCCGGCGTCCCCTCAGGAGCATGGCCCGATGCTACAGCGCGGATGAAGCGCCGGTCAAGGGGAACGCTGACACCGGGTGGGCAGCCGGCTGCGAGGAGGGGATCGGCCCCCCGAACCGCACGAACGGCGGGGCCACGCCGGCCCGGCGGCAGAGCGCGGCGTAGAGGGCCGCATGCCGGCAGGGGAGCGGTCAGACGGGCAGGGCTGGACAGGGCCGGAACGCGCTCCTGTTCACCTCCGCGCTACCCGGCCTTCTCTCGGCGGAGCCGCTCAACGATCCACATCCGCATCAGGGTCTGATAGGGGACCCCCAGGTCCCGCGCGACCGCCTTGATCTCCCGCACCCGGGAGGGCTCCATCCGGAGCGTCAGATTCTTCTTGCGCTCCCTGACCCGCTCCCGGATCCGGTGGGATAGCTGGACTCGCTCGGGCACAAGCGCCCCCACGTAGTCGCCCGGTCGATGGGTCTGCCAGAAGGCCCGCTCTTCCTCGTCCGTCCGGAACGCCGGCAGCCGGCGTCGCCGAGAAGTCACCCTGGCCATGCGCTTACCTCCTGTGGCGATCGTAGTACCGCCTGGCCTTCTCATCCATGTCCATTGCTGTCACACACCGGGCGCGCCCCCGCGGGGAGAGGACAACGAAGAGATACCTCCCTCCATCCGTCTTCCCCAGTGCGTACAGGCTCTTCCGCCCGGTCTCCGGGTGCTTCCGCCTTCGCCGCCACACTGGACTGCCGGCCAGGACTTCTTCGACCTCGTCCGGTCTCACGTCATGACGGGCGAGATGCGCCACATCCCCTTCGGTCCATTCGATCTCGGAGATACGCACACGGCGGTCCTTTATCGACCAAAACGGCTCAATCAACTCCGTTTCGAGCGCCTAACATGATTGAGAAAACTCGATGGGGCCGATACCCCGATTTGGAGCCTCACTCGCCGACGAGACGCGCGTTCCAGCCCTCGCTTCAAACCGAAAATCGAGTCGTGTTGTTGCGGAGACAGGAAAGCGCCGTCCGTAACTACAGGGAACGCCTTAGAACTGAGGGATCTGAGGAGTTTACCCGCGAGAGCTTTCAAATGACCGCCCCCCGTGCCTTCATTTGGCTAGGCCGCCATTGAATAGCCGGTCGAACTTGGTCTGATAGCGCCGAATCACTACCGCTTCGTCCAGGACGAGGGCGTTCTCGTGGTTAAAGCGCTCGGCCGAATCCGTCCAGTTATATGATCCGGTCACCAGAAGCTTCCCGTCGAAGATGGCGAACTTGTCGTGCATGATTCCGCGACCGTTCCCCCGGGCGAGGCGGACCTTGACCCCCTTCTCCAGGAGCCACGGGATCTCGGAGTGCTTGCCCTGGGCCTGGCGGGTGTCGGCCACGATGCGGATCAGGACGCCGCGCTCCTTGGTAGCCAGGAGAGCCCCGGCCAGCTCTCCGGAGGTGAAGTCGAAGACGGCCAAGTCGATGGTGGCCTTGGTGTGGTTGATGGCCCGGAGGAGGCGGTCGCGGATCCCGCCGTTGGGTGAGAAGTAGGCTTCGGGCTCAGCCAGCGCCGAGGCGGCCTGGAGAACGAGGAGGGCGACGAGAAGAAAACAGAAAGGTTGCCGGAGGCGGCAGACCTCGTGCGTGACCCCGTCCTGGTAGTCGCCGGCACTCCGTGGCATGACGGCCTCAGTACCCCAGCTTCTCGCGGCGGAGAACCTCGGCCTGTTCCCGGCCCCGCGCCGGGTAGTTGATGAGATCGAGATAGAGCTGGGTGTTACAGACGACACGCACCTTTCTAATGGTCTGGACCCGATAGAACACCCCCTCGTCGTAGGGCTCGAGAAGGTGGACCGTCCCCCCGGACTCCACGGGTCGAAGGTCGAGGGCCTTCACGAGCCGCTCGCCGTCGCCCACAAAATAGGCGTGCACGTCCGGCGAGCGGACGAAGGGCGCCACGAAAGCCGCTCCGCTGTGGAGGGTGAAACCCACCGCCTCTTTGTGGGTTACAGCGTGGGCGCTAAGCTTGGCCGCCAGCTGGGCGGAATTCCGGACGAACGTGTAGAACGTGTGCTGCCGGTGCCGTTCGAGACTGTAGTTCTGCGCCCAGAGATCGAGGAGCTCTCCGGGCTTCTGGAGCTTGATGGCCCCCCGGCGCTTCTCGACGAAGGCCTTCTCCTCTAGCGCGTTGACGACCAGGTGGGCGGTCCGGAGGCTGATGGCCGCCTCCTCCGCCAGCCTGGCCAGCGTCCACTCCGCTTTCGGTTGCTCGAGGAGCACCCGCAGGACCCTCGATGACTTGGGGGCGAAGAGCCGCCTGAGCCGAGCCTTCGCCCGAGCGGGAGGTTCGGCGCTCAGCCGGTCTACCAGGATCCCATCGAAGCGGAGGAAGACGTTCCCGGCGAGGTCGAGATAGCCGACCCCGGCCTCGCGGCAGAGGCGCCGCCCCTCCGGGGAGATGTAGGGGGCGACGACCACGGGGTAGAGGCGGGGGTCCTTCCGGGCCGCCAGGGTGAGGGAGGTGATGGCCTGGGCCAGGTAGCGTGGCTCCCCGACGGCCTTGACCTCGCAGACGAGGCGCCGCGTCCTGCCCGCGGACCGGACCTTCAGGACAAGGTCCCAGGGGGCCCCCCGCGAAGGCCGCTCCACGGCCACCCGGAGCGTCGGGAGGAGCTCCGGGAGCCGCCGGCGCAGGCTGGCGAGGACCTCTTTCTCGGTTGGCATATTTTTACCTAAATATGGATTTTTACCGTACGGGTAAAATACGCCATCCGGTATAGGTGTGTCAATTCTTGGACGGGAGGGCCGCCCGGGTTCCCTGGCACAGGCCTGACGGATCGGAGTCTACTCGGGAGTATACTACTCAGGAGTAGACTTTCCCTCAATGGGGGCGCCGATGGCGTTTGTGGACCGCGAGCGGGAGCTGGGGTGGCTGGAGGAGCGCTGGCGGGCGCCGGGCGCCCAGCTCCTCGTCGTCTACGGCCGACGGCGGGTTGGCAAGACGGAGCTGCTCAAGCAGTTCATCCGTGGGAAACCGGCCATCTACGTGCTGGCGGACCGGCGGCCGGAGCGGGAGCAGCTCCGGGAGGTGGCCGCGCGCGCCGGGGGCCACTTCGAGGACGCGTTCATCGGGCGCAAAGGCTTCGAGAGCTGGCTCGAAGCGTTCGAGTACCTCCAGGCGCGCCTCGGCCGTCGCCACCGCAACCGAGTGCGGAAGCTGATCCTCGCCATCGACGAGTATCCCTACCTGGTCGAGAACAACCCCGCGACCTCCTCGCTCTTTCAGAAGGGGTGGGACGAGACGGTGCGCCACCTCCCCCTCTGCCTCGTCCTCTGCGGGTCCTCCATGGCGATGATGGAGTCCGAAACCCTCGTCCAGCGGGCCCCCCTCTACGGGCGGCGCACCGGGGACCTCCAGGTGCGACCGCTGGACTTCCGGGGGGTCCGGCGGTTTCTGCCCCCACGCAAGCCGTTCGAGGCCTCGGTCGAGGCCTACGCCATCCTCGGGGGGATGCCCGGCTATGTCCGACAGTTCCGGTTTGACCGCGCGCTGGAACGGAATGTCCGCGAGCAGGTCCTCACGCCGGGAGCCTTTCTCTTCCGCGAGGTGAATTTCCTCCTGAAGGAGGAGCTCAGGGAGCCGCGGAATTACCTGGCGATCCTCCGGGCCGTCGGCCAGGGCAAGCGGAAGTTCGGCGAGATCATCAACGAGACCGGCCTCGCCAAGAACATCCTCCACAAGTATCTCCACGTCCTCGAGCGCCTCGAGCTCATCGAGCGCGAGGTGCCCGTCACCGAGCGGGCGCCGCACCGATCCAAGCGCTCCCTCTATGGCCTCCAGGATCCCTTCGTGGCCTTCTGGTTCGAGTGCGTCTATCCGTTCGTAAGCGATCTCGAGCTCGGGGAGACCGGGCCGGCGCTCCGGCGATTTCGAGAGCTCCTCCCTCACCTCCTGGGCCGGGCCTATGAGCGGATCGCGCGGGAGTCGATCCCGCGAACGGAGGGGGTGTCCTTCCCGATCCATCGGGTCGGACGATGGTGGGACGCCGAAGGGGAGATCGACCTGGTCGGCGTCAACGAGGAGAGGAACGGGATCCTGTTCGGGGAGGTCAAATGGAGCCGCCGGCCCATCGGCATCGACATCCTGCGGGACCTGAAGGCCAAAGCCGCCCGTGTCGAGTGGGGGCGAAGAGGGCGCCGGGAAGTCTTTGCGCTCTTTGCGCGGGGAGGGTTCACCCCGGACATGCGGAAAGTGGCCCGGGAGGAGGGGATCCTCCTCTTTGAGGAGGATCGGCCGGTGCAGTAGTTTGGGGCCGGCCAGAGCGTCTCTCCCGACGCGAGTCCGATACCGCTGAACGACTGCCGCCGGCCGGGGACGACGGGATTGGGAACTTGATAATTTCCTCCGTACCTGGCTAAATACGGTCAGCTACGGAGGTCAGAATCAAGTGAAAGCCCTCGACTTGCCTGGAGGATGGTCTTTACTCCCGGTAGATGTCCTTTCGATGCCGAACTCGGTAGAGAACCACGTCCTGGCCGACGATGTCATAGCGGACTCGATACGGCCAGACCTCCAGACGCCACTGTCCCACCCCCTTGCCCTTGAGCTTCTTGATCTTCGGTGGGGGACCGAAGGGGGTGGCCTCCAACCGTTTGATCGCTTCGAGAATCTTGTCCTGGATCGAGAGGGGCAGTCGCTCAAGGTCGCGGGTGAAGCTCGGGGTGAGGCGAACAGTAAAGCGAGCTGGCATCAGCCAGCCCGGCGCGTGAGCCTCACTTTCAGGTAGTCCCTCAAACTCACAGCCTTCCCGGCTCGGTACTCCCCGGCGGCGATTTTGAGGCTCTTCTGGAACTCCGGATCGAGCTCTTCCAGCATGTCGTCAAAGTCCGCAGCTCCGAGCAGGACAGCCGTCGGCTTGCCGCTTTTCGTGATGACAAACCGAGCCCTTTTGCGCGCCACCTGCCCCAGGATCGAGCCGAGTTGGGTGCGGGCGATGGAGGCGGGGATGAACGTCGTCAGAGTCCGTTTAGGCATTGATCTCTCCGTGCGAGAAATTGATTAATCAATTCTAGCCCGTAACCCGGACAAGTCAAGCGTCTGCCGCACTGGAGGCGGTCGAAACTGAGGATGTCGGTTTGGTATCGGCAGCTGAGTTGGAGACCCAATACAACTGAAACTCCGGTGAAAGTCGTTGCCATTTCGTTGCCACTTCGAGGGGGGATTCTGGGGTTTTTCGGGGTTTTCTGAGGCTTCCGACCGCGGGAAGGAAGTTGGCCGGAAACCTCAGAAATCGCGGATTCTTCGGTGGTGGGCGGAAGAGGGGTCGAACCTCTGACCTCAGCCTTGTAAGGGCTGCGCTCTCCCAGCTGAGCTATCCGCCCGAACGAGACGGCATGTTACAGGGTTTCCCCCGCTAAGGCAAGCCGAGGGCGGCGAGGCGCTCGGGCGTGGGGACGCCC
>ERZ1292640.1251-Hain-H43-02um-R1-1251-length-21037-cov-9_pt1 | contig 21037 bp, 17 predicted proteins | sample MGYA00564404_ERZ1292640 | MGnify/ENA primary metagenome ERZ1292640 (study PRJEB36523, sample SAMEA6512636) | groundwater metagenome | collected 2019-01-08 | study: AquaDiva: Metagenomics assemblies of 32 groundwater samples
GCGATTCGAGGATCAGGGACATCTCGGCGCGCATGTCCTGCGTGCTGTCGACCGGAGGCACGGGGAAGTAGCCGCCCTTGACGGTGGGACGGTGGCCGCGGTTGCCGCCTTCGAGCTTGGCGCCCGAATTCCAGGGGGCTTCGTACTCTTCGATCTTGAAGAAGGTACCCGACATGTCGGTGTTCCAGCGCACGTCGTCGAAGATGAAGAATTCTGGCTCGGGACCGAAGTAGGCGGTGTCGCCCAAGCCGGAGGCCTTGAGGTAAGCCTCGGCGCGCTGTGCGATGGAACGCGGGTCGCGGTCATAGGCCTTGCCGTCGCTGGGTTCGAGCACGTCGCAGCTCATGAACAGCGTGGTTTCTTCGAAGAAAGGGTCGATGTTGGCCGTCTTCGGGTCAGGCATCAACTGCATGTCGGAAGCTTCAATGCCTTTCCAGCCTGCAACAGAAGAGCCGTCAAAGGCGTGGCCCGAAGTGAATTTGTCTTCGTCAAAGTGGGACACGGGCACGGTCACGTGCTGCTCTTTGCCCCGGGTGTCGGTAAAACGGAAGTCAACAAACTTGACTTCGTTTTCCTTGACCATTTTCATGACGTCTGCGACGGTCTTTGCCATCAGAATCTCCTGTTGCTGGATGGTGGTTAAAAAATTGTTTCGGCGTGGTCGAATGCACTTTTTGTGCCAAACGTCCCTCGCGGGTGTTTGCCGGTGATTTAAAGCCAAGCCCCTGATTGTGCCGTCATACGGCCCCCGTTTGGACGGCTCAGGACCGGCAAAACCGCAAAAGCAGCGAGAAAATTGAAGCACCAAAAAAGTGCTCTGCAAATTTGCACCTTATCGGTGCGCTTAATTAACGCACCAATTCGGGGCCCAACTTGGCATTAAAAGTGTGCAAGCCCGCGAGCAGCGCCGGGTAGGCCGCGTTCACGACATCGGGCGCGCCCTTGACGCCCAGCTCGATGTGCCGGCCGTACTCGGGGTGGTCCACGCTGGGCAGGCTGAACACCTTGACCCCGCTGTGGCGGGCCTCGATGTCGAGCATCAACGGTGTCAACGCCGCCTCCATGGCACCCATCACGATGACCGACTTTTCCGAATAAGCCAATTTTTGGTGCAAGCCCGCATAGTGCGTGTCCAGCAGCCATTCGACCATGGGCCAGGCCATGACCGGAAACCCCGGCATGAAGTGGACGGCGCCGGCCCCCGCCTGCACACTGAAACCCGGAATCTTGTTGTAGGGGTTGGGAATGATCTCAGCGCCTGCCGGGAACATGCCCATGTTCAGGCGGTGGATGTTGTCGTGCCGATCCGGCTCATAGGGCACGCCCTGCTCCCTGGCGATGTCCTGCATGCGCTCCCGGATCAGGCGCTCGGCCTCGGGGTGCAGCGCCAGCTCCACGCCCAGCGCCCGTGCCGCGCACTGGCGGGTGTGGTCGTCCGGCGTGGCGCCAATGCCGCCGGTGCAGAAAACCACATCACCCGAAGCCCGTGCGGCGGCAAAGGCGCGCGCCAGCGTGGCCGTGATGCGTTCGGGGTCGTCGCCCACGTAGTCGGCATAACTGAGCGGCAGGCCGCGCGCACCCAGCAGCTCGATGACCTTGGGCAGGTGTTTGTCGGCGCGTTTGCCCGACAGGATTTCGTCGCCGACGATGATGAGTCCGAAGTGTGTGGTCATGGGAAAAACAGGAAAGTCATGGCAGGGAACCGGGCCGGCCACCCGGCCCGCCCAGCGTAGTCGCAGGCCCCGCGGGGCCTTGGGGTAGAAGTTCGTCCGCTATCGTTTCAATAGCATCCTGCGCAAGGGGGTCGGGGGCCAGGGCATTGTTCTGCTTGCGAAGCTGCTCCAGCGCCGCCAGGCAGTAGTGGGAAAACCAGAGGGATGAAAAGGCAAACACCAGGGTATAGATCCAGATTGCCACCGGCACGAGGATGGGCGCCATGGCGACAAACATCGCCCCCGAGGCCCAGATCAGGCTGGGCGCGGCGCCCAGGTAGCCGCTGAGCACGCCGATGCCCAGCAGGCTGCCGCGGTGGCGGCGAAAGAGCTCGCGCCGTTCTTCGGCGCTCGCGTGGTCAACCAGCGCGTCGTAAGCCATCACGCGGTAGGTCAGCCAGCCCCAGATCAGCGGTGGCAGGATCAGGATCAGCGGCGGGACCAGCCACAGCGGCATCGAGACGATCAGCGCAATGGCGGCCAGCAGGGTCGAGCTGAGCGACCAGAACAGGCTGGCCACAAGCGAGCCGCCTTTTTTCCGCTCCAGCAGCGGAAAGCGGCGCTCGGCCACCAGCGCCACCATGGCCGGCGTCATCAGCAGCGCGACAAACAGCAGCGAGGCAATCACGATCACGGGAATCGCCATGAAAAGCAGCAGCGCCGGCGCCAGCACCACCCGCAGGTTGCCCAACCCCAGGCCTTCGAGCCAGCGCACCATGGTGCTCAGCAGCTCATAACTTTCCAGGCCACTGCGCATGGCGGCCAAGGCGTCTTCCCAGAAAAAATAGCCCAGCCCGAGCGAAATGACGACCATGATGATCAGCGGCAGAAACGACAGCGCAATCACCCGGGGGTGCAGGCAGTACATGGTTGCACGCCAGAACGAATCAAGAAGCTTGTTCATGAAGGAAGTGTAGCCCCGCTGTATGTAGAGCCCCACGTTCAGTGGGCAGAACCAGCGGGGGCCGCGGGACTGGCTTTGCCAGACCGCAGGCGCCGCCCCTTTGAGGGGGGAACAGGCTACACGCAGTGAGCCTGGACGGGGGTGGTTTAAGCTTTTCCAACCAGCCGTTTCAGGCCCAGCCACTGCTGCGACCAGAAACCGTGGCCGTAGTCGCGCGACTGCTCGACCTGGTCGCGTATGCCGGTCGGGTCGTAACGATGCTCGAAGTTGGCGGTGCCGAAAAACACGTCCCACCAGGGCAGCAACACCCCGAAGTTGTGGCCCCGGGCCGTGTTGTTGCCCGCCGGCTCATGGCCGATGCCTATGCTGTGGTGCATCCGGTGGAAACGCGGGCTGACCCACAGGCGCTCGCCCACCCGCCCGAACCAGAGCCGCACATTGGCATGCTGCAGGCTTTCGCTGAGCTGGGTCAGGGCCACGATGGCGATGAACTGGCCGGGTGCCACACCGATCAGCTGCGCGGCCAGCACCAGCAGGCAGTCGACCGCGATGTCGTCGAGCAGGTGGTTGCGGTTGTCGCTCCACATCGTCATCTGGCGCTGCGCATGATGCAGAGAGTGCAGGCGCCACCAGACATCCCACTGGTGCTGGCCGCGGTGGATCCAGTAGCCCAGGAAGTCAAACGCCACCAGGTAAATCAGGAAGCTGGCCACCGCGCCATCGGTCACGCCGGGCCAGAGCTGGTCCAGGTGAAAGGTGCCATAGCCGGCAGTGCGCAGGACCCCGAACAGTTCGTCAAAGACAGGCTCCAGCGTCATGAAGAGCGCAATGCGGAACAGTCCGAGACGGTGGATCAGGGTGTACAGCACGTCGGTGCGCACGGTTGCGCGGTCCTGCACCGGCTCCACCGGTCGCCAGCGCTGCAGCGGACCGAACACCACCAGCAGCACCAGGATCTGAATAACGCCGACCATGAACCAGGCCGTCCCCACAAAGGCGTCCTCCAGAAAGTTGGCCAGGCCCAGTGCGAACAGGGTCGGCTGCACCACGGCTTCAAACAACCATTGCTGCACGGCAGAAAAGCCGTTGCCCACCCCGTCGATCAAGCTGTCCATGCTGCTATTTTGCCGCGGGCGCCGTGGCCGGCCCGCTGGCAGCCACCCAGGCCTGGTAGCGCGGGTGCTCGCGCAGCGTCGCAAAACAGAAGCCGCGCTCTTTCAGCCCGACGATCAGCGGCTCCAGCACGGCGGGTGCCCAGGGGTCCTGGCGCGACCAGATGCCCAGGTGGGCCAGCAGGATGTCGCCGGGCCGAATATCGCGCAATGCCTTTTTCAGCAGCACGGCGTTGGGGTAAGGGCCACTCGGCAATTCGTCGCCCAGAAAACCGGCGGGCGACCAGCCCACATGCTCATAACCGCAGGCCTTGGCCGCCGCCAGCAAGGCCGGCGAGGTCTTGCCGCCTGGGGCCCGGAACAACGGCAGCGGCTTCTTGCCGGTGATGGCCTCCAGTCGCGCGCTGGAACGGCCGATCTCCTCGCAGTACTGCGCGGCCGTCCAGGTGAACTCCCGGCCTTCGGACGGGCCCGCCGAGGGTTTGATCCGGAACTGCATCGGCCCGCCCGCCGCCGGCCGTACGTCGGCGCGCCAGTAGCTGTGGTCCCAGGTGTGGGAGGCGAATTCATGGCCCTCGGCGCCGCGCGCCTTCCACCAGGGCGCCCAGGCCAATCCCAGGCTGCCATCACCGGTTTTTGTCCGCTCGTTGGCGGCAAAAAAAGTGACCTTGACCTGGTGCTTGTTGAGAATGTCCGCGATCAGCGGCGCCACCTCCATGTGGCCGGTGTCCAGCGTCAGGTAAACCGGTTTGCCGGGCTTGCCTTGGGCATCCAAACAGCCTTCAGCCAACGCCGGACGGGCGCCAGCAGCTATAAAAATTGTAGCGGCCAACAGCGCAACGAACGGCCGCAGGGCCCTCCCCTTCAAGCCGGGGCCGCGGAACCGGCTCCGCCGGGCCGCAGGCGCAGCGGCCCCCTCGGGGCTGGAGCCTGCGGCTCCAAAGCTGCCTGCGCAGCTTTGGACAGGCGACAGAAGCGAAGCCTCCGGCGAGCGGCGGCCTGCAAGGTGCGGCGAGCTACACACAGTGAGCAACCGTGGGGGCCTATCTAGGGGCGTGATCCAGCGTCCAGACACCATGAGGGCTCTTTCCAACATTGACCTGGCGCACCACCTTGCGGCTGGCCATGTCGATCACCGTGAGTTTGCGCGCCCAGCGCGAGGTCACATAAATGAATTTGCCATCGCGCGAGACATCCATGCAATCGGGCCCGCCGGGTGCCGGGTACACGTCCACCACGACCATGGTCTGCAGGTCGATCTTGCTGATGCTGTTGCCCACCCGGTTGCTGACCAGCACATGGCGGCCGTCGCCCAGCGCGCGAAAGGCATGGGCGCCCGCACCGGTCTTGATGAGGCGGCTGCGCTGCGGCTGCTTGCCGCTCACGTCGTAGACCTCGACCGAGTCGCTGCCAGTCAGTCCGACCAGCAGGAACTTGTCGTCGGCGGTGCCGAACACGTCGGCGGGCGTCAGGCCCGTCGGCGTGCGCCACTTGATGGTCTGGGTGGCCATGTCGATCGCGATCAGCTCGTCGCTGTCCTGCATCGACGAATACACCGTGGTGCTTTTGCTGTCTATCCACAAATGGCTGGGCGTCTTGCCGGTGGGGACACGCTTGACCAGGGTGACGTCCGTGCCGTCCCAGCGGTAGATGTCGATGTGGTTCAGCCGGTTGGCCGCCGTGACAAACCACTTCATGTCGGGTGAGAAACGCAAGTGGTAGGGGTCGATGATGCCGCGCACTACCCGCTGGACGTCGGCGGTCCGGGGGTCAATGAAGGTCAGCGTGTCGGACAGCGCGTTGGCCACAATCACCGACTTCTCGTCAGGCGTGAGGTACAGGTGATGTGGCTGCTTGCCGGTGGGGATACGCCGGGTTTCCGTCCAGTCGACCGGATTGATGACGCTGACGCTGTCACTGAGTGAGTTGAGCACCAGCAGGGGCATGGTCTGGCTATGGGTCTGGGCCGGGACAGCGGCTGCGCCCAGGCAGGCGCACAGGACGGCAGCAAACAAGCGAAAGGGGAAATTCACAAACGGCTTTCTTCGGACAGCCGGCAAGTGTACCGGCAGGCCTTTTCTAACGCGCCAGGGGCCCGGTCCGCTTACATCCCTTACGATGCAGTGATGAATTTTGTCGAGATTGCCGGCACACGGCTTGAAGTGCAGTCCATCGCCGGTTCGGCCAGCCTGGCACCGCTTGTTTTCCTGCACGAAGGCCTGGGCTCGGTCAGCCTGTGGACCCAGCGCGGCCGCAGCTGGCCCGAAGCAGTCTGCCAGGCCACAGGCCGCCCCGGCCTGGTGTATTCGCGGCGCGGCTACGGCCGGTCCGACCCCGTGCCCGATGTGCGCGGCGCCGGCCGCCTGGCGCCCGACTACATGCACCGCGAGGCGTGGGAGGTGTTGCCGGCCCTGCTGGCCAGCCAGGGCATCGCCCGCCCCGTGTTGCTGGGCCACTCGGACGGCGCGAGCATCGCCCTGCTCCATGCGAGCCGACACCCGGTGAACGCCGTTATCGTCATGGCGCCGCATTTGATGGTCGAGGACATCGCCGTGCAGGCGATTGACGAAGCTACGGCTGCCTTTGAGTCGGGAGGATTGCGGGAAAGGTTGGCCCGCCACCATGCCGATGTGGACAGCGCCTTCTGGCAATGGAACGACGTCTGGCTGTCGCCCGGTTTTCGCGGCTTTGACATCCGGCCGGACTGCCGGCGCATCAGCGCACCGCTACTGGCCATCCAGGGGCTGGGCGACGAATACGGCAGCATGGCGCAGCTCGACGAGCTGGCCCTGGCCGCGCCGCAGACCGTGCAACTGAGGCTGCCCGATTGCGGGCATTCGCCGCAACGCGACCAGCCCGACAACACGCTGGAAGCGGTGGTACGTTTCCTGAAGGATGTGCCCTAGGCGTTTGCGCGATTGCTATGGATTAAATAGCTGCCTGCGCCCACCCCACTTGGCCTCCATCACTTATTATCCTGCTTTTTTGTCGGGCTCGGGGGTGCAGCCACAGCTGTCGGTCACGTCGATGTAATAGGTCGCCCAGGGACTCGACGCAAAACGCGCAGACAGCGGCTTGGCCGCCGTGTCTGCAAACCGGTCCGCGTCGTACACCGCCCACAGCGGGCCCAGCCCACCCAGGGCCAGTGGCCGGCCATCCAGGTGGGTGGCCACGATCACCCGGTAGTGCGTGGCGTCCGCGGCCGACAGCTGGGCCGTGTAGCCATCGACGGCGTAGAGCTTGAACAGGGTCTGCGGCGTGATCGTGACGGCGCAGGCCTTCATGACGTCGGTCAGCAAGGGCCCCTTGAGCGTATGCGGCTTGCTGTCGTATTCCAGGGTCGGCTGGATGGTCGCGGACGGCAGCGCCACCAGGCTGGCAAAGTCGAACGCCCGCGCCTTGGCAAAGCTGATGTTCTGCCGCACCAGCATCCGGTCCATGGCCGGATCCAGCGCCCCCCGGTTGCCGCTGCCTATGAGCCCGCCCACCGTCAACAGCGTGGAGCTGCGCGAACCGCTGGGTGCATGCTGCGCCAGGCCCAGCGAAGGCAGGGTCGCCGCCCCGATGGCGGCGGCGCCCAGAAAGTGACGGCGATGGTTTGTCATGACGGCCCCCCCGGAAGCATTTGTAGGTCTTTTTACAAAGAAATACAGCGTAACCGGGTGTTAGCCGCCGCTAACTGGGGTTTCTCCCGATCCGGCGCTAGCGCGCTTCGCCTCAGGCAGCGGGTGTGCCGGCAATGGCCGCCAGGTCCTGCGCGGTCAGCCAGCGCCATTGCCCGGGCTTCAGGTCGGCCGGCAGGTCCAGCGAACCGATGCGCGAGCGGTGCAGGCCCGCCACGTCTTCCACCCGGTTGCCCACCGCGGCAATCATGCGTTTGACTTGGTGGTATTTGCCCTCGGTGAGCGTCAGGCGCAAGGTCTGCTCGCCGGTTTTTTCGCAGGCTGCGGCGCGCACCGGCTTCGGGTCGTCGTCCAGCACCACGCCCGCCAGCAGCTTGGCCACCTGTTTGTCATCGACCGGGTGTTTGGCCGTGACCTCGTACACCTTGGGCACATGGTGTTTGGGTGAACTCATGCGGTGGATGAACTTGCCGTCGTCCGACAGCAGCAGCAGGCCGGTGGTGTCCTGGTCCAGCCGCCCGACCGCCTGCACGCCGGCCGCCGCCCCGCCGCCGCGCTGGCGAATCGGCGCCGGCAGCAGGGTGTAGATGCTCGGGTAGGTGCTGGGTTTTTGCGAACACTCATAGCCGGCCGGCTTGTGCAGCATCAGGTAGGCCTTCTCGTGGTATTCCCAGTCCACGCCCTGCACCGTGAACTTCAGCCCATCCGCTACAAAATCCATAGCTGGTTCCGTACAGGGGACGCCGGCCACGGCCACAAAACCCTGTTGAACCAGGCCGGCGCAGACGCGCCGCGTGCCAAAGCCCTGGGAGAAAAGAATGTCCTGCAATTGCATGTTTTTTGCCATGGGCCTATTGTCGCCGGGCCGGACAGGGTCCCGGCCTACCGCGCAACAGCCCATCGGCTTTCAGGGGCCGCCCGGACGTCTGGGTACGCTTTTCCTGATCGATGCAAGGGACTGCGGCACGCCTTGCCGCGCCAGCCGCCGCATCACGGCCCCGTTTTCCGACACACGATGAAAAAATACCACCCCGTGCTGACCATTGCGCTCACCTTCCTGATCACCGTGGCTGGCGTGCTGCTCGTCCTGAACTTCAGCACCGGAGAAAAAAAGGTCAACCGCGAGCTGCCGCGCCTGTATGCCACGCAGGATCCCCAGTTCCGCCGCGCCATGGGCGCCCTGCTCGGCCCCGCCCTGGTGGAAGGCAACCGGGTCCGGGAGCTGCTCAATGGCGACCAGATCTTCCCCGCCATGCTGCAGGCCATCCACGGCGCGCAGCGCAGCATCACCTTTGAAACCTACATCTACTGGTCCGGCGATGTGGGCCGCCAGTTTGCCGACGCCCTGGCCGAACGTGCCCGGGCCGGCGTGAAGGTGCATGTGCTGCTGGACTGGGTCGGCAGTGCCAGGATCGATGCCTCGTTTCTGCAGGAGATGGAAGCGGCCGGCGTGGAAATCCGAAAATTTCACAAGCCGCACTGGTACAACCTGGCGCGCATGAACAACCGCACCCACCGCAAGCTGCTGGTCGTGGACGGCAAGACCGGCTTCACCGGAGGCGTGGGCATTGCGCCCAAGTGGACAGGCGCCGGCCAGGACGCCGAGCACTGGCGCGACTCCCATTTCCAGATCGAAGGCCCGGCCGTCGCCCAGATGCAGGCTGTGTTCATGGACAACTGGCTCAAGGTCACCGGCAAGGTGATGCACGGCGAAGCCTACTTCCCGGCCCTGCAGGCGGTCGGCAGCAGCGACGCCCAGGTGTTTTCGAGCTCCCCCTCGGGCGGCAGCGAAAGCATGCAGCTGATGTACCAGCTGTCCATCACGGCGGCCGGGAAAAGCATCGACCTGTCGACCGCCTACTTTGTCCCTGACGAGCTCACCACCCGCGCCCTGACCGATGCGCTAAAACGCGGCGTGAAGATCCGCATCATCACGCCCGGAGAAATCATCGACACGGACACCGTGCGTGCCGCTTCGCGCGGGAGCTGGGGGCCGCTGCTCCAGGCCGGCGCGCAGATCCACGAATACCAGCCCACCATGTACCACTGCAAGGTCATGATCGTGGATCAGCTGCTGGTTTCGGTCGGCTCGACCAACTTCGACAACCGATCCTTTCGCCTCAACGACGAGGCCAACCTCAACGTCTACGACGAAACCTTTGCAGCGCGGCAGACCCGCGTGTTTGAGGACGACCTGAAGCGCTCCCGGCAGATCACCTATGAGGAATGGGCCAGACGCCCCCTGAAGGAAAAGTTCATGGAACGGCTGGCGCTGCTGCTTGAGTCCCAGCTCTGACAGCAGCAGAAGCGGCGGGTTGCCGCCGGGCACAACAGAAACCGGCCGCTGGACAGGCGGACTCGATTGACCAAAGAAAAAGGCCGCTGACTATCTCTAGTTAGCGGCCTTTGTCATGCGGTATGGTGGAGCTGGGGGGATTTGAACCCCCGTCCGCAAGCCTTGTTCGGGCAGATCTACATGTTTAGCGGTCTGATTTGAGTCTCGCCACCTGTATCGCGCAGTCGCACGCTACACAGGACGCCAGCACCCTATTTTCTCGCCCCGGGTTAAGGTACCCAGCCCGGAGCCAGCCGATGAAATTATCTTTACAGCCGGGAGCATTTAACTTGCGCTAAACACCCCTTGCCCAGCCCATCGGCCTGCTGTTGTAAAGCTCACTGGCAATTAAGCAGCGAGTGCGAAACGTTCGTCGTTTGCAGTTAGTTTGTTTGAATCAGTTTTACGAGCACACTCAGCTCGACATGCACCACACCGCGTCCGAACCCACGTCGAAACCAATGCAGCCCCTAACCGAGTAGTTTAAGCCATCCGCAGCAAATTCAAGAGGGCCGCCGGAGAAACAATGGTGGCGTCGGCTTTCCAGCCCCGGGTGTCGGTCATCGCCCCCAGGTAGCCATAGGCCGCCGCCACGGTCGGCATGCCGGCGGCGCGCCCGGCGACGATGTCCCGCTCGTCATCACCGACATAGACACAACGCCCGGGATGGAGCTGGAGCTGACGGGCGGCTTCCAGCAGCGGCGCTGGATGCGGCTTGGCGTGGGGAGTGGTGTCGCCGCTGATGATGGTCTGCGCGGAGCCAAACAGCGGCATCCTGCGCGTCAGCGGCAGGGTAAAACGCGCCGATTTGTTGGTCACCACGCCCCATTTGAGGCCGGACCGGTCAATTTGCGCAATCAGCTCGGCCACACCGTCGAAGGCATAGGTGCGCTCGGTCATGCAGGCTTCGTAATTGACGAAAAACTCTTCCTTCAGGTCGCCGAAACCGTCATCGTCAGGCGTCAGCCCGAAAGCAATACCAATCATGCCGCGCGCACCCGCACCGGCCATGGGCCGGTAGTCGGCCAGCGGCAGGGGCGCCAGACCGCGGTCGGTGCGCATCTTGTCGGCGGCAGCCCCCAGGTCGGGCGCACTGTCGATCAGCGTGCCGTCCAGATCAAACAGCACAGCCTCGATATCGTTGAACATCGGCCCCATCACCTCAGGGTTTCTGCGTGGCCAGCATGTAATTGACGCTGGTGTCGGCGCTGAGCCAGTAATGCCCGCTCAACGGGTTGTATTCCATGCCTTTGGTCTGCTGCAGATCGAGCCCGGCACGGCGGCAATAAGCGGCCAGTTCGCTGGGTTTGATGAATTTGGCGTATTCGTGGGTGCCGCGCGGCAGCAGGCTCAGCACGTACTCCGCACCGACGATGGCAAACAGAAAGGCCTTGGCATTGCGGTTGATCGTGGAAAAGAACACCTGGCCACCGGGCTTGACCAGCGTCGCGCAGGCCCGCACCACAGACGACGGGTCGGGCACATGCTCGAGCATTTCCATGCAGGTCACCACGTCAAAGCTCCCCGGCTGTTCGGATGCCAGTGCTTCCGCACTGATCTCCCGGTACTCGACGCCCTGGGTATTGGCCTCGAGTGCATGAAGCTGCGCCACTTTCAACGCCTTGCTCGCCAGGTCGATGCCCAGAACCTGGGCGCCCCGGCGAGCCATGGCATCGGCAAGAATGCCGCCACCGCAGCCAATATCGAGGACGCGCTTGCCCTGGAGCGGCGCCAGGCCCTCAATCCAGCCAAGCCTCAAGGGATTGATCTGGTGCAGGGGGCGGAACTCGCTCTCGGTATCCCACCAGCGGTGGGCCAGATCGGAAAATTTGGCCAGTTCAGCCGGGTCTGCGTTTTCAGTGGTGTGCATAAATTCGATTATCGCCCGCCCATAAAAAAACCGCGCCGTAGCGCGGTTTTTTAAGCGATCCTTGAGGGATTACTTGTTGGCGCGGGTACCAACCACTTCGATTTCCACGCGACGGTTCTTCGCGCGGCCTTCGCTGGTCTTGTTGTCAGCAACTGGCTGTTTCTCGCCCTTGCCTTCAGTGTAGACGCGGTTTTTCTCGATGCCCTTGGACACCAGATAAGACTTGACAGACTCCGAGCGGCGAACCGACAGCTTCTGGTTGTAGGAGTCGCTACCCACTGCATCGGTGTGACCGACAGCAATGATGACTTCCAGGTTGATGCCCTTGATCTTGCCGACCAGGTCGTCAAGCTTGGCTTTGCCTTCAGGCTTGAGCACAGACTTGTCGAAGTCGAAGAACGCGTCAGCAGCGTAGGTGACCTTGGTTGCTGCGGGAGGAGCTACAGGCGCAGCAGCAGCTGGCTTGGCAGGAACTGCGGCGGCGGGAGCCGGAGCAGGAGCTGCAGGAACGATAGCACCGTCGCAACCTGGAGCGGCAGTAGCCGGGGTCCAGTTGGCATCACGCCAGCAGTATTCGTTGGTGCCGTTTTTCCAGACCAGCTCGTTAGTGCCGTTTTTCCAGTTGTCAATTGTTTGTGCACCAGCGGCGGTTGCAAGCGCTGCGGAAGCAAACAACATTGCCACTTTGTTGAGTTTCTTCATGGTTCTCCTCTAGAGAAAAGCCGCAGACTTGCTGCGATTGGATACACGCCGTAAGTGACCATCACTCAAAGCGTTACAGTTATTGTGCCATAGCTCATTGGCCGTTCAAGCGCCCTATCGGCTTCGTCTGACAGAGAATCGAGATTCTTTGTTTTTTGTTGCGGACTTGCCACACCCCGATCAAGACCGGCACAGGCCTTAAAATCAGCGGGCTTATCTCCCTGCGCATCGCAATACCCTTTTCAGGCCTCTCATGACCCAGTTTGCCAAAGAAACCCTGCCCATCAGTCTTGAAGAGGAGATGCGGCGCAGCTACCTGGATTACGCGATGAGCGTGATCGTGGGTCGCGCCCTGCCCGATGCGCGCGATGGCCTCAAGCCGGTGCACAGGCGCGTGTTGTTTGCGATGCATGAGCTCAACAACGACTGGAACCGGCCTTACAAGAAATCGGCCCGTATCGTCGGCGACGTGATCGGCAAGTACCACCCGCATGGCGACCAGTCGGTGTATGACGCGATTGTCCGCATGGCCCAGGACTTTTCCATGCGCCACATGCTGGTGGACGGCCAGGGCAACTTCGGCTCGGTGGACGGCGACAGCGCCGCGGCCATGCGTTACACCGAGGTGCGCCTGTCCAAGATCGCCCAGGAGATGCTGACCGACATCGACAAGGAAACCGTCGATTTCGGGCCCAACTACGACGGCAGCGAGAAAGAGCCGCTGGTTCTCCCCTCCCGCATTCCCAACCTGCTGATCAATGGTTCCGGCGGCATTGCGGTTGGCATGGCCACCAACATCCCGCCGCACAACATCAACGAAGTGGTTGATGCCTGCCTGCACCTGCTGAAGAACCCCCAGGCCAGCATCGACGAGCTGATGGAAATCATTCCGGCGCCCGACTTCCCCACCGCCGGCATCATTTATGGCATCAACGGGGTCAAGGACGGTTACCGCACCGGCCGCGGCAAGGTCGTCATGCGTGCGCGCTGCCACTTCGAGGACATCGACAAGGGCCAGCGCCAGTCCATCATCGTCGACGAGCTGCCCTACCAGGTCAACAAGAAGACGCTGCAGGAACGCATGGCCGAACTGGTCCACGAGAAAAAAATCGAGGGCATCAGCCACATCCAGGATGAAAGCGACAAGTCCGGCATGCGCCTGGTCATCGAGCTCAAGCGCGGCGAAGTGCCCGAGGTGGTGCTGAACAACCTGTACAAGCAGACGCAGTTGCAGGACACCTTCGGCATCAACATGGTGGCACTGGTCAACGGCCAGCCCAAGCTGTGCAACCTGAAAGACCTGATCCAGGTGTTTCTGTCGCACCGCCGCGAGGTGGTCACGCGGCGCACGGTGTTCACGCTGCGCAAGGCACGCGAGCGCGGCCATGTGCTCGAGGGCCTGGCCGTCGCGCTGGCCAACATCGACGATTTCATCGCGATCATCCGCAACGCGCCAACACCGCCTGTCGCCAAGGCCGAACTGATGCTGCGCCCCTGGGACAGCAGCCTGGTGCGCGAGATGCTGACGCGCACCCGCGCGGACGGCGGCGTGGTCAATGCCGACGACTACCGCCCTGACGGGCTGGAGAAAGACTTCGGCATGGGCAGCGACGGGCTGTACCGCCTGTCCGAAACCCAGGCCCAGGAAATCCTGCAGATGCGTCTGCAGCGCCTGACCGGCCTGGAGCAGGACAAGATCGTTGCCGAGTACAAGGAAGTCATGGCGGAAATCGACGACCTGCTCGACATCCTGGCGCGTCCGGAACGTGTTTCGACCATCATCGGCGAGGAACTCGCTGTCATCCGCCAGGAATTCGGCCAGTCCAAGCTGGGCCTGCGCCGCAGCCAGGTCGAACACAGCTCGTTCGACCTGAGCACCGAAGACCTGATCACGCCGACGGACATGGTGGTGACGCTGTCGCACACCGGCTACATCAAGAGCCAGCCCCTGTCGGAATACCGGGCGCAAAAACGCGGCGGTCGCGGCAAGCTCGCCACGGCCACCAAGGAAGACGACTGGGTCGACCAGCTCTTCATCGCCAACACACACGACTACATCCTGTGTTTCTCCAACCGCGGCCGGCTTTACTGGCTCAAGGTGTGGGAAGTGCCGGCCGGCTCGCGTGGCTCGCGTGGCCGCCCCATCGTCAACATGTTCCCGTTGCAGGAAGGCGAAAAAATCACGGTGGTGCTGCCGCTGACCGGCGAAAAACGCAGCTTCCCGGCGGACCAGTATGTGTTCATGGCCACCAGCATGGGCACGGTCAAGAAAACCCCGCTCGAAGACTTCAGCAACCCGCGCAAGGCCGGCATCATTGCCGTGGACCTCGACGACGGCGACTACCTGATAGGCGCTGCGTTGACCGATGGCAAGCACGACGTGATGCTGTTCTCGGACGGTGGCAAGGCGGTGCGTTTCGATGAAAACGATGTGCGTCCCATGGGCCGCAATGCCCGCGGCGTGCGCGGCATGATGCTCGACGACGGCCAGGGCGTGATTGCCATGCTGGTCGCGGAAGATGAAGAGCAAAGCGTTCTGACGGCCACCCAGCACGGCTACGGCAAACGCACTTCCATCCAGGAATACACGCGCCACGGCCGTGGCACCAAGGGAATGATTGCCATCCAGCAAAGCGAGCGCAACGGCAAGGTCGTCGCCGCCACCCTGGTTCATACCGACGACGAAATCATGCTGATCACTGACAAGGGTGTGCTGGTTCGTACCCGTGTCAGCGAGATCCGGGAGATGGGCCGCGCCACCCAGGGCGTCACGCTGATCGGCCTCGACGAAGGCTCCCAGCTCAGCGGCCTGCAGCGCATCGTGGAAAACGACGCCAGCCTGGACGACAATGAAACCGACACTGACACAGGCGCACCTGCCTCCAACCCGGAAACCAATTGATGAACAAGCTGCTCACTGCCCTCCTGATTGCTGGCTGCGCCTTCTCGGCCGCGAGCCAGGCCCAGACCACCGATCCCAAGCTCGAATGGGCCACCCGGCTCGTCGCGCTGCAACAAGGCCCCGACCTGGACAGCCTGGTCGAACAACTGGCCGGTAGCGCCACCCAGGACCTGATCTCCGGCTGGGAATCCAGGCTGGAAACCTCCGTTCCCCAAGCCAAGCAGGCCAAGGCCACCGAAGACCTCAATGCCGAGCTTGCCAAGTTCGCCGCAGATGCCAACAAGATCATCGGCAGCAAGGTCAGCCAGGCCAACAAGGATGCCCTGGTGCCGGCCTACATGGACCGCTTTACCCTGGAAGAACTCAAGCAACTCACCGCTTTCTTCGACTCCCCTGCCGTGAAGAAATACAAGGCAACCACGCCCGATCTGGTCAATGTCTTCGTGAAACAACTGGTGGAGTCCTCCAGAACCGAGATCCAGGCCCGCGCCAAGCAGTTCAACGAAACCGCCACCAAAATCGTAGGCGCTGCACCCGCGGCCAAACCTGCAGGCGCCGCACCAGCGGCCAAACCCGCGAAGAAATGACGCGGGGCTGTTTCCCCAAGCCGGCGCGCCGTCGCCCAACCTTCCACCTGTGCGACGCCCTCCTGCCCGCCGGGCTCGAGACGACTTATCCATGACCCAAAGTCTTCAGCAACTTCGCGTAAAAATCGATTCTGTCGACCAGCAACTGCTGGCGCTTCTGAACCAGCGGGCCGCGCTGGCCAACGAGGTCGGCGAGATCAAACGCCAGGACGGCTCGCCGGTCTTCAGGCCGGAACGTGAGGCCCAGGTCATCCAGGGGTTGCAGGCGGCCAACCCCGGCCCGCTCAAAGGGGACAACATCGCCCACATCTGGCGCGAAGTCATGTCGGCCTGCCGCGCACTCGAGGCGCCCCAGCGCGTGGCCTATCTTGGGCCCGCCGGCACCTTCAGCGAGCAGGCCGCGGTGCAATTTTTCGGCTCCAGCATCGAACACGTGCCCTGTGCCAGTTTTGACGAGGTATTTCGCGCCGCGACAGCCGGCACCGCCCAGTTCGGGGTGGTCCCGGTGGAAAACAACACAGAAGGCGTGGTGACACGCACCCTGGACCTGTTCCTGAATTCGCCCGTGCATGTGGTGGGCGAAACCAGCCTGCTGGTGCGCCACAACCTGCTGCGCCTGACGGCGTCGCTCGACGGCATCGAAGTCGTTCTGGCCCACGCGCAGGCACTGGCGCAATGCCAGGGCTGGCTCGCCACGCATCTGCCCCATGCCGAGCGACGCGCGGTCTCCAGCAATGCCGAAGGCGCCCGCCTGGCGGCCAGCAACCCGGCATGGGCAGGCATCGCCAGCGAACGTGCGGGTGCCGAATTCGGCCTGCACATTGCGGCTCACGCGATCCAGGACGACGCCTTCAACCGCACCCGCTTTGCCGTGATCTGCCTGCCGCAGGTACTGGGCGCGCCGCAGGCGTCGGGCAAGGACTGCGTCAGCCTGATCGTCTCGGTTCCGAACAAGCCGGGCGCTGTGCACGACATCCTGGTTCCCCTGAAAACCCATGGCGTGTCGATGACACGCTTCGAGTCGCGCCCTGCCCGCTCGGGCCAGTGGGAGTACTTTTTCTACATCGACTTGCAGGGTCACCCATCGCAGCCCAACGTGGCGGCGGCCCTGAAAGACCTGCAGCAGCTTTGTGCGTTCTACAAAGTGCTGGGCACCTACCCGGTCAGCGACTAAAAAATGAATCAATTGCAGGCAACCTTGGCCCCCCTTCATGTTTGAGCAGTTAGGTCTGATTGGCTGCGGCCTGATGGGCGGCTCCTTTGCGCTGGCGCTCAAACGCGCAGGTCTGGTCAAGCGGGTGGTGGGTTACAGCAAGTCGCCGTCCACGACCGAGCGCGCGCGCCAGATGGGCGTGATCGACGTGGAGGCGCCTTCGGCATTGCTGGCGGTCTCCGGCGCCGACATCGTGCTGCTGGCGGTGCCGGTGTCCGCCACCGAGGCCACCTTCAAGGCCATTCGCCATCTGGTGACCCCCACGACGCTGATCATGGACGTCGGCTCGACCAAGCGCGATGTCGTGGACGCCGCGCGCCGGGTGCTGCGCGACCACCTCGGCTGTTTTGTGCCGGCCCATCCGATCACCGGCAAGGAAGTCTCGGGCGTCGAACATGCCGATGCGGACCTGTACACCGGAAAGCAGGTCATCCTGACGCCGATCGAACGCACCTTCACGGTCCAGCTCCAGAAAGCCGTGGATGTCTGGACGGCGCTGGGCTGCAACGTCGTGAAGATGTCGCCCCAGTCGCATGACGCCGCATATGCCGCGGTCAGCCATCTGCCGCACTTGATCGCGTTTGCGCTGATCAACAGCATCTCCGGCCAGGCCCAGGGCAAGGACTACCTGTCGCTGGCCGGCCCGGGGTTTCGCGACTTCACCCGCATTGCGGCGAGTGATCCCAAAATGTGGCGGGACATCCTGATTGCCAACCGCGAAGAGTTGCTGGAACAGTCGAAGATTTTCCAGGCCACCCTGCATTCGCTTGAAAAGCTGATCAGCAGCGGGGACGGCGATGCACTGGAAGCAGGTATCGACCATGCCAGCCATACCCGCGCCAACTGGCGAATCACTCCCCCCAAAGCCCTCAAATAGGCGCGGGGCCATGTTCGATACCGAGTTCCTGGACATTCCAGCACTGACGGGTGCCGGCGGCAGCGTGCACCTGCCCGGCTCCAAAAGCATTTCCAACCGGGTCCTGCTGCTCGCGGCACTGAGCGAAGGCCGCACCACGGTGCATGACCTGCTCGCCTCCGACGACACTGCCGTGATGCTGGCCGCGCTGCGCCAGCTCGGCTGCACGGTGGCACAAAACGGCAACAGCGCCGTCATCGACGGCTTGGGCGGCCAGCTGGCGCAACGGCAGGCCAGGCTGTATCTCGGCAACGCGGGCACCGCCATGCGACCGCTGACGGCGGCGCTGGCGCTGCTGGGTGGCGACTTTGAACTGTCGGGCGTGCCGCGCATGCATGAGCGTCCGATCGGCGACCTGGTCAACGCCCTGCGCGGCCTGGGTTGCGCCATTGACTACCTGGGCGAAGACGGTTTTCCGCCGCTGCGCATCCGCACCGGCCAGCTCACACTGGATGCACCCATCCGGGTACGCGGCGATGTCTCCAGCCAGTTCCTGACCGCCCTGCTGCTGGCCCTGCCGCTGGTGGCCGCCCGCGATATCCACATCGACGTGGTCGGTGAGCTGATTTCCAAACCCTATGTCGAAATCACGCTGAACCTGCTCGCGCGTTTCGGCATCACCGTCCAGCGCGAGGGCTGGCAGCGTTTCACCATTCCTGCCGGCAGCCGCTACCGCTCGCCCGGTGAGATCCATGTCGAGGGCGACGCTTCATCCGCTAGCTATTTCATAGCGCTTGGCGCAATAGCAGCAGGGGCTGCAGGCCAAAACGGCATAGAAATTGCCGGTGTGGGCGCGGATTCCATCCAGGGTGACATCCGTTTTGTGGAAGCCGCGCGGATGATGGGCGCACACATAGCCAGCACACCCAATACCCTGCGTATCTCCCGCGGCGCCTGGCCGCTCAAGGCCATCACCCTGGACTGCAACCACATCCCCGATGCGGCCATGACGCTGGCCGTGATGGCGCTGTACGCGGACGGCACCACCACGCTGAGCAACATCGCCAGCTGGCGCGTCAAGGAAACCGACCGCATCGCCGCGATGGCCTGCGAGTTGCGCAAGCTGGGGGCCAGCGTGGAAGAAGGCGCCGACTACATCCGCATCACGCCGCCACGCCAGTGGCAAACGGCGCCCATCCACACTTACGACGATCACCGCGTGGCCATGTGTTTTTCGCTGGCGGCCTTCAACCCGGCGCGTCTGCCGGTGCGCATTCTGGACCCGAAATGTGTCGCCAAGACCTTTCCGGACTACTTTGAAGCCCTGTTTTCGGTGTCGGTGACCGAGCGCCGGCTGATCCCGGTGATCTGTGTCGATGGCCCCACCGCGTCGGGCAAAGGCACGCTGGCCGCCCTGGTGGCGCACCGCCTCGGCTACCACTACCTGGACTCGGGCGCCCTGTACCGCCTGACGGCGTTTGCCGCCGGCCGTGCCGGCGTGACGCTCGATGACGAAGCCGGCGTCGCCGCCGTCGCGCGCACCCTGCCGGTGCGTTTTCAGGGCGAACAGGTGTTTCTGGGCCAGGATGACGTGTCGGACGCCATCCGCAGCGAAGCCGCCGGCATGGCCGCCTCCCGGGTGTCGGTGCATCCCGCCGTGCGCGACGCCCTGACCGAGTTGCAGCGGGGCTTTCGACAGCTGCCGGGGCTGGTGGCCGACGGGCGGGACATGGGCACCGTGATTTTCCCGGACGCCGCGCTGAAAATCTTCCTGACGGCGAGCGCCCGGCACCGGGCGGAACGGCGCCATAAGCAATTGATTTCAAAGGGAATTCCGGCTACAATAGCCGCGATTGAGCAGGATTTGGAGGCAAGGGACGCGCGTGACATGTCACGGCAATCCGCCCCTTTGAAGCCTGCTGATGACGCCAGGCCACTGGACAACTCCGAGCTGTCGATTGAAAAATCGGTGGCCCAGGTGCTGGACTGGTGGCAAGGCACCCGGCCCTTCTGACCCCCGTACCTTCGTGTAGACACGCCAGTGTCCGGTCAGCAGGAACATTTAACTTAACCCGCGGGTCACCCGCACACAACCGCCGCAGTCAGCTCTAAAAACGATAGCAATGGTGCCGTCGGAAACCTGCTCTGTGGATTAGGAAAATCAATGTCTGAATCTTTTGCCGCCCTCTTTGAAGAATCGCTGAAACGCTCCGAAATGCGTACGGGCGAAGTCATTACCGCCGAGGTAGTGCGTATTGATCACAACCACGTGGTTGTGAATGCCGGACTCAAATCCGAGGCTTATGTCCCCCTCGAAGAATTCAAGAACGACCAGGGCGAGCTCGAAGTCCAGGTCGGCGACTTTGTCTCCGTGGCCATCGACTCGGTCGAAAACGGCTATGGCGACACCCTGCTCTCCCGTGACAAGGCCAAGCGCCTGGCGTCGTGGATGAGCCTGGAAAAAGCCCTGGAATCCGGCGAGTTCGTCACCGGCCAGACCAGCGGCAAGGTCAAGGGCGGCCTGACCGTCCTGGTCAACGGCATCCGTGCCTTCCTGCCCGGCTCGCTGATCGACACCCGCCCCGTCAAGGACTTGTCTCCGTACGAGAACAAGACCATGGAATTCAAGGTCATCAAGCTCGACCGCAAGCGCAACAACGTGGTGCTGAGCCGCCGCGCCGTGGTGGAAGCCTCCATGGGCGAAGAGCGCGCCAAGCTGATGCAGACCCTGAAAGAAGGTTCTGTGGTGCAAGGCGTGGTCAAGAACATCACCGAATACGGTGCCTTCGTGGACCTGGGCGGTATCGACGGCCTGCTGCACATCACCGACATGGCATGGCGCCGCGTGCGTCACCCGAGCGAAGTGGTGACGGCTGGCCAGGAAATCGTGGCCAAGATCCTGAAGTTTGACACCGAGAAAAACCGCGTGTCCCTGGGTCTGAAGCAGATGGGCGACGACCCATGGATGGGCGTGAACCGCCGCTACCCGCAAAGCACCCGCCTTTTCGGCAAGATCACCAACATCGCCGACTACGGCGCGTTTGTGGAACTCGAGCCGGGCATCGAAGGCCTGGTCCACGTGTCCGAAATGGACTGGACCAACAAGAACGTGGCCCCGAGCAAGCTCGTCAACCTCGGCGACGAAGTCGAAGTCATGGTTCTGGAAATCGACGAAGACAAGCGCCGCATCAGCCTGGGCATGAAGCAGTGCAAGGCCAACC
>ERZ1292640.681-Hain-H43-02um-R1-681-length-27795-cov-14_pt1 | contig 21025 bp, 22 predicted proteins | sample MGYA00564404_ERZ1292640 | MGnify/ENA primary metagenome ERZ1292640 (study PRJEB36523, sample SAMEA6512636) | groundwater metagenome | collected 2019-01-08 | study: AquaDiva: Metagenomics assemblies of 32 groundwater samples
AACTATCGGAAGTCCGACTTCCGACGGTGCGATTTGAACATAACAATGGCGACCGCAACGGTCGCCCTGGGCGCGGGCAACCCGCGCCCCTACAATAACAATTTTAATTTTTATTATTCTAACTATCGGAAGTCCGACTTCCGACGGTGAGTTGAGCTTCCGATAGTTAAAAAAACAAAAACCCAACTTTTTAATAATCAGGTTTTTGTTTTAATTTTATAAAATTAATATTAAAAATATTAACTCCAAAATATTTATTCCAAAACTATTTCTTGAATTTTTTCAAAATTCTTTTTTCTTTCTTTGACCCATTGTTTTATTTGTTCTAAATATTTTTTTTCACTCCCAAAAAAATCTAAAAATAATTCTCTTGAAGTTATTGAAGGGAAATTTTTTTTGCCGATATAGTCCAAAAAACTACTCCAGCGATATTTCTCTAAAAATAATATTTCGGAAATTTCGGAAGTTTCGGAAGTCGGACTTCCCAAATATTTTAAAGGATTTGAGTGAATGTAAAATGAGATGTGTTCAAAATAAGATTCTTTTTCAATGACAACGGCTTTAAATTTGCCTTGAAATAATCCGCCCACTCTTTTATATTTTTTATTAAAATAATTTGCATATCCAGTTCCTAATTTTTGCATAAATTTTACAATTCCATTTTCTACTTTTTGTTTGAGAATTAAATGAAAATGATTTGGCATAAGAGTAAAAACTAAAATTTCTACTATTAATTTCCGTTTTTTATCGTCAGAAGCGCCGTTGGAAACATCGGAAGTCGGACTTCCGATAGTTTTTTTAGTTGAAAATTTACCAGCTGGAGCAATGTCGTTAAACTCAAAAAGATTATGAATAAATCTTAAATAATCCTCATCGTCTAAAAAAATATTTCTTTTTTCAACCCCTCTATTATAAATATGATAAATTTCATCTTCAACAAATGGCGGTTTATACATAATATTAATATTTCGGAAGTCCGACTTCCGAAATATAGAAATTTACTTTTAAAATTAAATTACTTTCACTTCTAAAATTAGAATAATGAAAATTAAATCATTAGTCAATATTTTGAAAGCATCGTCGGAAGGTCCGACTTCCGACGGTGCGATTTTCCAACTTTTAACTATCGGAAGTCCGACTTCCGAATATTATTTGGACATAATAAGGGCGACCGCAACGGTCGCCCTTACAAAATTAATTTGAAAGTTAGATTTAAAAAATGGTTGGAAGTGAGACTTCCAACCATTAAGACTTATTTTGTTGCTGTATATTTTTTACATGCAAAAATAAAATCTTTAAATAATGGATGAGACTTTAGCGGTCGCGATTTAAATTCCGGATGAAATTGCACCCCCACAAACCACGGATGATTTTTTAATTCAACTATTTCTACTAGTTTTCCATCTGGTGAAGTTCCTGTAATTTTTAAACCAGCTTTTTCGCAAACTTCTCGATACTCATTATTAAATTCATATCTATGACGATGTCTTTCTGAAATTTCTTTTTGTTTGTATGCTTTATAAGCTAAAGAGTCTTTGTTTAAAATACAGGGATACGCGCCTAATCGCATACTTGCTCCATAATCTTTATCTTTCATTTTTTTAATTTGTTCAGGCATTATATAAATAACTGGATATTTTGTTTGTGGATTTACTTCGGTAGAATTAGCATCGGCCATTTTTAAAATGTTGCGAGCAAACTCAATCACTGCAATCTGCATTCCCATACATAATCCTAAATAGGGAATTTTATTTTCGCGGGCATATTTTACTGCTAAAATTTTTCCTTCAATTCCGCGAGAACCAAATCCTCCCGGAACAACTAAGCCATTAATTGTTTTTAATTTTGCCCATTCTTTTTTATTTTGTTTTTCTAAATTTTCCGCAGCGATAGATTCAATTTTAATATCAATATTATTAATATAACCTGCTGATTTCAAAGCTTCTTTTACGCTAATATAAGCATCCTCATGTTCTGTGTATTTTCCTATTATCCCTATTGTTAAGTTTTTTTTGTTTTGTTTCTTTATTCTTTTTATTAGCGCTTCCCAATCATTTAAGTTGGGAGTTTTGGGTTTTAGATTGAGATGTTTCGAAATAATTTTTACGAGAGAAAATTTTTGAAAATTTAACGGAATTTCATAAATATTTTGCACTGTTGGCGCCGGAATAATTTCTTCTGGCAAAACATTACAAAAAAGAGAAATTTTTTCTATTAAATTTTTTTCAATTGGAAAATCTGAACGAGCCAAAATAATATCCGGATGAAGTCCTTGTCGTTGCAATTCACGAACACTTGCCTGAGTAGGTTTTGTTTTTAATTCTTTAGAAGTTTCTAAAAATGGCAATAACGTCAAGTGAATAAAAAGAACATTTTTTTCTCCTTGTTCTTGGTGCCACTGTCGAGCCGCTTCCAAAAAAGGCTCTCCTTCAATATCGCCCACTGTTCCACCTATTTCTATAATTAAAAAATCCGCATGACTTTCTATCGCTATTTTTTTAATGGTATCTTTAATAGCCATGGTTACATGAGGAATAATTTGAATCGTTTTACCTAAAAATTCTCCCTTTCTTTCTTTATTAATAATTTGTTTATAAATTTGTCCGGTTGTTGTATTACTTAATTTGTTTAAATTTTCATCAATAAATCTTTCATAATGTCCCAAATCTAAATCTGTTTCTGTGCCATCATCTGTAACAAAAACTTCTCCATGTTGATAAGGATTCATTGTTCCTGGATCAACATTTAAATAGGGGTCTAGTTTTAAAATGCAAATTTTATATCCACAAGATTTTAATAATATTCCAATTGAAGCCGCGGCAATGCCCTTGCCTAATCCAGAACATACGCCACCAGTGACAAAAATATACTTCATAAAAATTTATTATAAATATTGCGTTCAATATAATATACAACATATTATTAGTCAATTTTGTGCATTTGGAGATGTTTCGGAAGTCCGACTTCCGACAGTTTGAAATAATGTTTTTTTGTCAATCAAAAAAAGAGCTATGTACTCTTTTGATTTGATTTTGTAATTTTTTCTATGCCCGCTCTACATATTCTTTAGTTTCTGTATTTATTAAAATTTTATCTCCCGGGTTAACAAACAACGGAACATTAATGCGTAATCCTGTTTCACAAACTGCAACCTTGGAAGCGCTTTGAGCAGAATTTCCTTTGACTCCCAATGGTGCCTCAACTATTTCTAAAATAACCTTTGGAGGCAATTTTATATTTACTGGCGCGCCGTTAAAATTTAATACCTCAATTTCTTGTTCTTCTTTGAGAAAATTAATTTTTTCACTTACCTGATTGATTGATAAAGAAAATTGTTCGTATGTTTTAGCATCCATTAAATAAATATTGTTTCCATCTTTATATAAAAAATTAGCCCTACTCTTTTCTATAGAAGCCTCTTTAATTTTTTCACAACTTTTAAATGATTTTTCTAAAACATTGTCAGAAATTAGATTTTTAACCTTTGCTTTTAATAAAGCTCCTCCGCGTCCCATTTTAAGATGTTGTGTTGATTGAACAACATAGGGTTCATTTTCTAATTCAATCATTGTCCCAATTTTAATATCCGATATTGAAAGCATAATTTATTTTTTAACAAAAGGCAAAAGAGCCATAAATCGCGCTCGTTTTATTGCTTCGGCTAATTTTCGTTGATGTTTAACGCAAACGCCACTTCTTCTTCTTGAAACGATTTTGGCGTAGGATGAAATGAATTTTTGCAATGTTTGAATATCTAAATAATCAATATTATTGATTTTATTAAAACAAAAATAGCAATATTTTTTTTGTGTAACTGTTGGCATAAAAAATAAAAAATAAATATAAATATTTTAGAATGGCGATTGTTCTATATCAACCTCTTCTTCCTCTGAAAATTGTGGTTGAGCTGATTTATTCTCATGAGTGGATTCTTCTGAATTAACATTCTGCATTCGAGGACCCATTTGCATATTTTCGGCAATAATTTCAGTTCGATTTTTTTTGGTTCCATCTTGCGCATCCCACATTCTGGTTTCAATTCTTCCTTCTATTAATACTAATTGTCCCTTACTTAAATATTGACTGCATGTTTCGGCTAATCTTCCCCATGCAACGATATTATGAAATTCAACTTTCGTTTGTTTTTGTCCTTCCGCATTGGTCCAAAAACGATTAGTCGCAATGCTAAAAGTGGTAACTGATTGACCGTTCTGTGTCGTTTTATTTTCTGGGTTTCGAGTCAATCTCCCAAGAATAATGGCTTTATTTAAATTCATATGGCTCCTTTTATTTCATCGTTAATTTTGATGAAAATTAAAATTATTCATGACTTAATATTTTATCTAGATTTTCTTCATTTAATTTGTCTAGTTCATCTAGAGAAATTTTTTGTTTTTGTATTTTTGGGGTTTCCTCTTTTTCTTCTTTTTCCCTTTTTTCTTCTTTTTCCTCTTTTGATATTTTTATTTCGGTTGGCATTTTAGGCAAAGGACTTTCCATAAAAAGCGCCTTTGTTTTAATAATTTGATATCTAATAATATTGGTGCTTAACTTTAAATCTCTGTTGAGCTTTTTAGAATCAATCGGATCTAAATTAAAAAAAATTCTAAAATAAGAACCATAACGGTCTTGTTTAATTGGATAACTTAATTTTCTTTTTCCGACTTCCATTGTTTTCACAATGATTCCGTTATTTTTTTGAATAATTATTTCAATCTGTTCTTTGATTGAATTAATTTCTTCGTCAGTAAATTTATTTGAAATAATATAAAGTAAATCGTAAAGCTGCATAAAAATAAAATAAAAAATATTTAAAATATTGCCAATAATTTAACATGAATTTAAAAAATACGCAAATTTTTTAAAATATGATATTATTGTTAATAAATTTTAGCAAAATTATTCAACACATACGGAGTAAAATTTTTAATTTTCAATTTTTAAAATTTGGTATGAAGCTAAGAACTCGCTATGTAATTATTTTTATTTTTTTTGTTATTTTTTTTGTTAGCGCAACAGTTCTCTTAAAATATGCTGTTGGATATCGCTATAATTTCAAAAAAAATAGTTGGCAAAAAACCGGGGTATTGGTTATAGAATCAGTGCCTAAAAATGCTTCAATTTTTTTAAATGGAGAATTGCAAGAAGAAAAAACTCCAGCAAAAATAATGAATCTCTTCCCTGGGGATTATTCAGTTAAATTGCAAAAAACCAATTTTTATGATTGGGAAAAAAATATTACCATTGATCCAAATTTGACCACCTTTGTTCAAAATGTTGCTCTTTTTAAAAAGAATCAAACGCCTGTTTTGTTGTCTGATAAAATTATTGAATTTTCAAAATTATTTCCAAATAAAAAAGAAATGATTTTTTTTGTGAAAAGCAAGACAGGGTTTAATTTATGGCTTTTTAATTTTGACGCTAAAGAAGAAAAATTTCTTGCTTCTTTTTCTTCAAATCAATTGACTCAAATAAATAACATTTTTTTTAATGATTCCGAAAAAAAAATTCTCATTGAGGGCAATAATATTTTAGGCAAAATTAATTATTTAGTTTTAAATATAGAAAAGCCAAAGGAAATAATTGTTTTAAATGAGCTTATCCCAAATATTCAAAAAGTTAAATGGCACATTCAAAATGATAAAATTCTTTATGGGGTGGTAGAGGCGAAAAATCAATCCTCTATAGTTCAAATTAATTTAAAAGATAAAAAAATAACGCCAGTAGTTTTTGAAACAATGAATATTTTAGATTATTTTGTTAATGAAAAATTTATTTATTATTTAACATTAAATTCAGAAAATAATATTTTTTTAAAACAAGCTAATAAAAAAGATTATTTATCAGTCAACAAAAAAATTACTCAATTGCCTCATTCTAATTATTCTTTTGAGTCTTCTATGCATAATATCCTTGCCATTTTAGATAAAAAAAATCAATTGCTTTATTTAATTTCTCCTCAATCCGAAATTAATTTAAAAACGCAAGAATTAATTTTAGAAGCCAAGGATATGTCATGGTCAAAAGATGGAGGGAAAATACTTTATTACAATGATTCTGAATTGTGGATTTGTTATTTAAATCAAGAAAAATTAAAAGAAAGTTTTCAAAAATTATTGAGTCGCTGGGAGCAAGAAATTTTAAAAGCTGTTTGGTTCCCTCAAGAAAATTATTTAATGTATAATTTATCTGGTCTAATTAAGGCCATTGAAGTAGATGGGTATGACCAAAAAGATATTATTTATTTTTTAAAATCGGAAAATATCAAGGATTTATTTTTTTCTTCCAGAGATAAATTTTTTTATTTTATAAAAAACGGGAAATTGTTTGAAATGGAAATTAATTAAATTGTATTTATGAAATTTATTCAAGGCTTAAAACGATTGGATTGGATAATCATTGGCGCAGTGTTTTTTTTAACTATTTTGGGTTTAGCCATTCAGTATAGTTTGTCTTTGAATCAAGAGTTGATTAATTTTTCAAATTTTTATAAACAATTGGTTTTTGCCAGCATCGGATTTATTTTAATGTTGTTGGTTAGTTTTTTGAATTGGAATTTTTTAAAAAATAGCGCGATTTTTTTGTATATTTTGATGACATTTTTGTTGGCTTTAGTTTTATTTTTTGGACAAACTCTTAGAGGAACTCAGGGTTGGATTGTTTTGCCATTTGGATTTAGTTTTCAAATTGCAGAATTGGCAAAAATTATTTTGGTCATTATATTAGCTAAATATTGGTCTAGCAATATTTGCAATATTCAAAATATTAAACATGTTATTTTAACAGGAATAATAGCGGTTATTCCATTTGGTTTGGTATTTTTACAGCCAGATTTAGGTTCCGCCTTAATTTTATTTGGACTTTGGTTAGGAATGATTTTTATAGTTTCCAGCCCAAAAAATTTTATTATTATTTTAATAATCTTTTTTTTAATTTTTGGGGTTGGATGGTTTCAATTAAAAGATTATCAAAAAGATCGAATTAATGTTTTTCTAAATCCACAAGCAGATCCACTAGGACGTGGATATCAAGTGACACAATCCATTATTGCTGTTGGCTCTGGACAATTTTTAGGACGTGGTTTGGGGTTGGGCCCTCAAAGTCAATTAAAATTTTTACCAGAAGCAAGGACAGATTTTGTTTTTGCCGCTATTGCCGAAGAATTAGGAATGATTGGATCGTTTTTAATTTTTGGTTTATTTGGAGTTTTATTTTTCAGGCTTTGGAATATGATAAAAAAAATAAAAGACGATTTTAACGCTTTTTTAATTTTGGGATTTTCCGCTTTATTTTTTATAGAAATTTTTGTTAATATTGGTATGAATATTGGAATCGCTCCAATCACTGGAATCTCTTTGCCTTTTTTAAGCTATGGGGGGAGTTCTCTCGTGACAAATTTATTTATTATTGGAATTATTCAAAGTATTATCAGAAGAACAGATAAGTAATTTATTTATTGATTATTTACGCAAGTTTAAGATAAACCTCTATGTTTAGAGGTTCAATCTCTGAGCATTTTTTTAACCCTTCAACTCTTTAATCGCGTTAGAAGCAATCCATTTTGCCGATTTTGAACCAATTTTTTTTCGCTTAAAGCAAATTTGTTCTTGATGAAGAATTTCTTTTGCAAACTCAATCGCTTTTTTGCGTAAATTTTTATTCCTTTTTCCAATCTGCCGTAACGCCCAATTAACCGCTTTTTTAACAAAATTTCTTTCATCAACCGAATGTTTTTTAATCAAAGGAAAAAATTTCAAAAATTTTTCATCAGAAGAATCTTTATCACGCCATGCAAGACAAGCCATTAAAGCAAATCCTGCGCGTTTTTCAAATTCAGATTTTTTATAAAATTAATAAGCGCCGCTTTGCGGCGCTTATTAAAACCTAAATCTAATTTTGGAGCCGTCCATCAGATTCGAATCGATGACCTACAGTTTACAAAACTGTTGCTCTACCAGCTGAGCTAGGACGGCGAAAAAATATACAGAATCTTCACTTAAATGGATCTATCGTCAAATATAGAATTTGAAGAATTTAATTTTGGCGGGTCTTTGTTTAAAAATGTGTGAACCCTCTTTGAACTGAACTGACACTCTGCCCTGCACTCGCTTCCCGTACCGCCGAATTCCGTGCCAATGAAACTGGCGCGTCACAAAAATTTTCTATTTTGTAGGGTCAATTACTCTTCCTAAAAATAGAATATTTCCGGTGTCTTTGTCCTGAATCGCAAATACAAATGGATGATCTGCTCTAAAAACATTGCTCGGCATTATGACACTTTCCGTTATAGCAATTGCGGTAGCACCTGCCGCTTCTGTTCCTTTTTCATCAACTTTAACATATGCTCTGTGTATTACTGAGCTGATGTATAAATCTTTCTTATCAGTCATTCCAGAAAAATCAGCGACGTTTGCCAAAAATGCTGTTGGCATACCTAAAGCACTCAGAGTGTCCTTCATAAAATATTTAGAGTCGAACTCAAATTTTGGAAGCGATATTGAATCCAATTTTGTTTCCTTCATTTTAGATTTATACTCGTTCAATTTTTCCTTCGTTAAAGAATTTTCTATTGAGGCAAGATCTTTGGTTGGCAATATAACCAACATTGAAATTTTGTCGCCTCTATACGGCAATTCCAAAATTTGAGCATCTTCTGTATTAGCATAATTGAGACTTGCTTTTTTGGGGTCCATATTCATCATTGGTACTTTTGCGGTATTGTCTGCAGTTATCTTGAAATCCTCGCTACGTGTATCTGATGTGTCAAATTCCCATTGCCAAGTTCCTTTAAAATAAATTGCATTAGTCAGAACAAGTCGCGTCATCGCACTAAGAACACCGGGGGGAATTAAGTCTTTAATCTTGTTATTTGTCTGCCCCTCTGTAAAACTATTTATTGTTTGCCTTGATTTCTCGGTTTTTTTGATAAAATCTAAATTGGCTGCTTTTCCGCCATAGTATTTTTTAATCCTGCTAGCATAATCAGAAAGTAAAGGAAAATCCTGTTGAATCCACAAAGCATTCCCCGTTTTCAATTCGTAATCTTTAGTACCTTTGTTGATATCGTTATAGATAGCAGCAAAATTTGGTCTTAATATATTACTTTCTGGAAAATGAAAAACTTGTTTTATTTCACTTGCTGTTTGCCCCTTTGCTCCTTCATAGGTCATCGCTAAAGCGGCAGAAATACTATATGGGGAGTAAAAAATATTTCCTTTTTCAGATTTATTTAATTGAGAATATAGATCAAAAGCAAATTTGTTATTAGAATTAACAACATCTTGTGTACCTTGTTCTGTTGAACCAGCATCATCTGCCTTTGGTGGTTGGCTTGGTTGATATGGAAAAAGAAACAATACCGTTGCTATATCTACGCCAGCGAATAAAATGACTGCTAAAATAATGAATAGAAATTTTTTAGTCATATTCAAAAAATTAGTTTATTATTTTATAACCACGATACTATATTTTACCATCCTCTTATCTTTCTAAATAAATAAATAAATAAATAAATAAATTGCTAAACACAAAGCAAGATACCATAAAATTATGTCCGCTATTGATGCAAAAGTATTACTACTGTGACACATGCCACCTGGCGGACATAGTCCCCAACTTTCAGAAAAAAGGTAACTCTTGTTATTACACTTTTTTAGGAAAGACCGAAAAATTATTTGATATTTTTTTTGAACTTATTTTTGTATATTGATAAAAATTAAAATACTGCACCACCACCGCAATCCAAAAGTGTGTTTCTGGATATTTCTTTAATAGTTCCGTCAATGTTGACTTGAATTTTTAATTCAAAAAATTCTGTTTGATACATATAATTAAATCCTATGAAAGTTATTAAATATCCGCCGTTAATGTCTTTTATCTCGGTTATTCTATTTTGTAATTTTCCCCTGTAATCACCTTCGCAACTGCCTGCTTCGTATTTTATATTCGAGTCGTCATAATCCGCGACTTTCATAATATACAATTGGCTTTGATTAAATGCTGAGCCCAATTTTTTTTGGAGAAAAGAATAATATTTTAAAGCGTCTTCCTTTGTCTTTATTGGTGAAAATACTATTTTTGCATTTTCTTGATTTAACTCACAATAATTATTTTCTAATTTTATAAATGGGAATGAGCCGTGGTCTCCACCTCCTATCGGTTGGATATTTAAAAATATTTCTGCATTTGGAAAATTTGTTTGTATCGATGGGGTAATTTTACTTGTCCATTTTTCAGGCCAGTCGCTTAGTGTAATATTAAATCCTCTTGTATCCAAAAAATCTTTTGCAGAATTGGCGATTATGCACTCTGACAATTTAGCGAAACATTCTGCTTCTGAACTACCACTACACAATGAAGTTGCTTCGTTATTAACTTTATTAACGTCGTTAATAGGTTTATTTTCCTCTACTATTTTATTTTGATCATCTGAAACAATAGGTTTTTTAAAAATTGAAAAATCTAATAAAACAGAAATTGAGATAATTAGGATTAAACCTACTATCAAAAATATTTTTTGCTTATTCATATTTATTTTTACTTTATTAATTTCTCAATTGAAACACCCAACATTTTGGCAATTTTCGCTATAGTTTGAGCACTTGGCTTATTAATTGCTCCACTTTCGACTTTCATAAATGTTGTATATTTAATATTCGCTTTTTTGACTAAATCGTCTTGCGTCAAGTCTTTGACTTGCCTTAATTTCTTTATATTTTTGCCGATTTTATTCTCTTGTGCCATATTTGTATTTACAAAAGACGAGATATATAGGTAACGCTTTTAAAATTCTAATGATATTTTGTAATAAAATTAATGTTTAAGGTTCAACTTTCAAACATTAATAGGCTTTTTATTATGGCATATAACATATCGGAATAAGCGAAGTTTTTTTGTTATTTTAAAGAAAGAGAAAATAAAAATTTAGGTTTATGGCAAATGCAATTCATTAATGTAAGTAATAAATCGCATTTGTTATGAACCGTTTATCCCGTGTTATGCGATGCATTGTTTTTAAAATTTTTTCTACCTTAATTTAAGAGCCTTTTTTTATTTAATGCTAAATATTAAAATAATATATAAAACAGGTATTTTGTGAAGCAAAATAAATTTTATTAACGTTTAAAGCAAGCAACAAATCTGCGAGATAATTTTTTAAAATAGCGAAAGCTATAATTGGTGGGCGAGGAGAGATTTGAACTCTCACCCCTTTTAAAGGACAACGCTCTGAACGTTGCATGTCTGCCAATTCCATCACTCGCCCATTTTATTTAAATTTTCTTTTAGTTTTTGAATACCAATTTTCAATGCCAATAAAACGATCTGATGGATTAATAATTCGCGAAATGCCAATCCCTTTTATTTGTTTATTAATAATATAAGTATAGGTAGGGTTATATAAAAAAATAGCTGGCAAATCTTCTATTAAAATATCTTGGAATTTGAGATATTTTATTTCACGTTCCGCCAGGTTATTGGTTTTGCGGGCTTCTTCTAAAAGTTGATCTGTTTGTTTGTTTGAATAAAGACTTAAATTAAGCCCAGGATAATTTATTTGAGAAGAATGCCAAAATGGATATGGATCAGGATCAAATCCTACATTTTTGCCATAAAACAAGGCTTCGTAGTCTCTAAATTTTATAGTTTCATCTTGGATGTCTTTTGGATCAATAATTTTTAAATCAACTTTTATTCCAATATCTTGCCAAAATTTTTGAATTATTTGCGCTGTTTTTATATTTTCTGATTGATCAACCGTGGTTAAAGTAATTTTTAATTCTTTATTTTTTTTATAAAGAAATAATTTTTTTGTATTCTTTTCGGATTCTTTTACTTCAACTTTTGTTGCGGTTTTTTTTGTTATTTTTTTTGCTTCTTCATTTTTTTCTTCTTTTAATTTCCATCCTGCTTTATCTAAAAGTTGTTTTGCTTTTTCAATGTCATAATTGTATTTTTTAATTTTTGGATTGTAACCAATTTGATTTTTTAAAATTGGCGCATCAATAATTTCTCCACCTTGGTCTAATACTTCATCTATAATTTTTTGTTTATCTAGAGACAAAGCCAATGCTTCACGAATAACTTTTTCTTTCAGCAACGGATTTTTTTGTTGATTAAAAAAAATACCCATATATTGATGTAAATAAAGAGGGTATAAAGTAAAATCTTTTTGAGAAATTGTTTTATTTAATTCTTTTGACAAAAAATCTTTTGGTAAATAATTTAGCCCATCAATTTTTTTTGTTTTTAGGTCAGAAACAGCATCTTTAAAATCGGAATAAAATTTAAAAGCAATTTTATCAAAATAACTTTTTTTATCGTAATAAAAAGCGTTTCTTTTTAAAATATAAGACTGGATTAAACCTCTTTGATCTTTAATTAAAGAATGAAATTGAAATGGTCCAGTGCCAATAGGTTTTAAGTTGTAAACAGCCAAACTCGCTTGATTAGAAGGAATGTTTTCCCATAAATGAGCCGGGATAATCCCGATAGTGAGACTAGACAAAAAAGGAGCCAGTGGCTTCTTTAGTATAAACTGAACTGTATAATCGTTTATTTTTTTTACTTCAATATCTTTAAAATTGTTTGAAAGAGGGCTCTTAAAATCAGAGTTTTGAATACTTTTAATTGTAAAAAGTACATCATCCGCGTTAAATTTTTCTTTGTCATGCCACAATACATTTTTTCGGAGAAAAAAAGTGTATTCTTTTTGATTCTCGCTAATTTCATATTTTTCAATTAAATCTGGAACTATTTCTTGTTTTTCGTTGTATTTTAAAAGACCAGAAAAAACTAATTGGCAAATATCCAAATCGACTTCATTAATTGGAGCTAAAATGGGATTAATATATTGAGGAGTTCCTATTAAACCTTCAATGTATTGTCCGCCTGTTTTTGCAATTTCTTTTGTTTGGGAAAAATATAGTCTTCCCATTAAAAGTATAAAACAACAGACAATTAAAATAAGCAATACCTTTATTATAAATTTTTCTTTTTTATTTAAAAAACGCGATAAATATTTAAATTGTTTTAAATTGGGAAATTGATGAGATTGCAATTGTTTTATTGATTTCCAAATCCGAAGCTTTTGTTTGGAGAATGATGGGAAATTTTTTTTAAATTTTGTATTTAAAAAAGAAGTCACAATATAAAATTGTATAAAAATAAAATTCGCAATATCTTTTTAAAAAACGATTTAGCCTTTTTATCTTGCGAGAAAAATTGTTTTTTAAAATTATTTTGCGAAGTAAAAAACATTTATTATCCCAAGTACTAAAAACATAGCAGAAAAAACAATGGATAAAATAAATAAACCTTTTTCTGCTCCACGTTTAACCTGGTAAATATTTTCTCCTCCGCCAAAAGCCGCGCCTAATCCGCTTCCTTTGCTTTGAAGTAAAATACTAATAATCAATAAAACCGAGATAATAATTTGAAGAATGCTTAAAAGTTTCATAATGTTTATATTTTATAAAAAAATAATAAAAAAGTCAAAAAAACAGTCTATTCATAGAATAATTTTATGCTACTATTTTTTATATGAAAAAACAATTTAAAATTAAAAAAGATTATCATTGTTCAAGTTATAAAAATATAGCATCGCTTCAACATAGAAATTCTTGGAGATATTATGAAAATATTATTAAGAAAAGAAGAAGTATAGTTTTTGTATTTTTATTTTTTTTCTGTTTGTTTGCTTTTTTGAATTTTTTATTTTTTTCTTCTTTTTTTAATATCCAAAATTTTGAGATTTCTAAAACTCAAAATATTTCACAAGAAGAAATAAAAAAAATAGCATTAGAACAAATGAAACAAAAACGATTTTTTTTATTTAATCAAAATAATTTTTTCATTTTTAACAAAAAAGCGTTTCGGAAAAAAATTGAAGAAAAATACAATTTAACTAATTTGAAAATTCATAAAATTTTTAAAATCAATCATTGGATGATTAGTGTTTCCTTTAAAGAAAGAATCTCTACTTTAATTTGGACAACGCAAGACAATAGGTGCTATTTTCTTGATGACGCCGGAATAATATTTAAAGAAGTTAATTCGTTGATTGATCTAAAGAATCAAAAAGAACAAAACAATTGCGCGCCTAAATTTTTGTCTGAGAAATTTAAAAAAATTCCAGTTGTTTATAGTGATACCAAGGAAAATATAGAAATTAAAAAAACAGTAATTTCAAAAAAAATAGTTCAATCAGTTTTATTTTTATATAAGGAGCTGCCATTAAAAGCTAATATAGAAGTAGCTTTTTTTAAAATTCCCGCATTAAAAAAAATGACTGCATTGTCAAAAAAAGAAGAAAATAAAAATTTAGAAAAAACAGAAATTAGAGTAGTTGCTAAAAAAGGATTTGAAATTTATTTTGATATTTTTTCTTCAAATCTTTCTCAACAAATTGAAAATTTACGTAAAATTTTAAATCAAGAAATAAAGGAAAAAGAAATTTTACTTTTGGAATACATTGATTTAAGATTTGGCAATAGAATTTATTATAAAAATAAAGAATAAAACGCGGCTGAAGGGAATCGAACCCTCGATCTCCTGCGTGACAGGCAGGCGCTTTAACCGCTGAGCTACAGCCGCATATAATAATATGTGTATACTATGGCATAAAATAAATACTATTGCAAAATTATCATTTAAGGGTATTTCACTTTCATATCAATATTAACCTTTAATACCTAAAATTTAATTTTAATTTTTAACTTTAATTAATATTGGATAGGACATTTCTGTTTAATATGGTATAGATTGATATTCACATTATACCATATTAATAAATTACGTTAATATTATGTACAAGATGAATACATAGCAACACTCATATTTTATGAAGCGGAAGTGGCATAAAAATGCAAAACGAAAAACGAAAAATGTAAAATAAATTCAAAATACAAATATCAAAATAAATTCAAAAAATGGAATAACCGTCGGAAGTCCGACTTCCGACGATACAACTTTAACCAAAACTCACTGTCGGAAGTCCGACTTCCGACAGTGCTTTCAAAAACACCATTAGAATTTTTAAAAGCGTTACCTATTACTCATCTTGTACATTTTCTTTACTACTGTTCAAGTCCAGGAACATAATTGACACTTTTTAATAAATAAATTTTAAACCATTTTATTAATTTTGACATTTCAAAGTTATAGCTTATTCTAATAATAGAAAATATAATTAATAAATTTTAATTATGCCGGAAGATAAAAAACAAGGTATTAAACAAGTTATAAAATATTGGGAAAAAACCGCAGAACATGATTATAAAACCATGGTTTTTTTATTTAAAGGAAAAAGATATTCCGATTCATTATTTTTTGGACATATTGTTTTGGAAAAAATTTTAAAAGCATTAGTTGTCCAAAAAACCAATCAACAAGCTCCGTATATTCATGATTTAGTTAGACTGCAAGAAATTGCTGGTTTAAAATTAACAAAAGAAGAAAAAAGTTTTTTGAATAAAATAAATGATTTTAATATTCGCACTCGATATCCAGAATATAAACTGCAATTCTATAAACTATGCACACAAAAATATACTAAAAATTATTTTGATAAAATTATTGAAATGTATAAAAAATTATGTCAAATATTGAAATAAAAAAAATAGTCAAAAAATACGCGCAAGCCTTAAAAGCAAAAAAATATTATTTTTCTAAAATTTATTTATTTGGTTCTTATGCTAAAAAAAATCAAAATAAATGGAGCGATATTGATGTGGCAATAATTTCAGATAAATTAAAAAAGCATAATGATAAAAATAGATTTTTATTATGGGACATAAGAATGGATGTTGATACAAGAATTGAACCGCATGGTTTTACTGTTCAAGATTTTCAAAACAAATATGATCCAATGGTTTCTGAAATTAAAAAAACAGGAATTGAAATTAAAATATAAAAAAGAGGACTGTTTTTTAAAAAAATATCCTTCAAATCAAATCACCAGTATTTATGAGGCTCACAGAGCCTTTTTCAACTATCGGAAGTCCGACTTCCGACGATACAACTTTAACCAAAACTCACTGTCGGAAGTCGGACTTCCGACGATACAATATATTTTTTGTTTGCAATATTTGTATGGATTTTGTAGGGGCGCGGGCAACCCGCGCCCCTACAAAATTAATTTGTTAAAATATTTAATGGGCGTATGCAATACGCCCCTACGAAAATTGTTTTGGCGTATTAAATACGCCCCTACATACCCACAAAATTGCCTGAATAATTAATAAATTTTTTATTCAATTTTTAATTCATAAACTTTATTTTTTGAAAGGATGTAGAGTTTATTTTTTTTCTCGTCAACAGCAAAATTTTGCAATTGAGCAAATTTGTCAGAGGTGTATTGTTTTTGAACCCCACCCTGCTTGTTCGCAATAATCATTCTTTTTGTTGATGGTTCTAAAATATAAATATATTGCGCGCTATCGTCGGTCCAAATTTTAGTTGGATTTGTTAACTTCGGTTCAAGATTTTTTAAAGCAAATTCTTGTTTTTCTCCTTTGAGAAATTTTAAAATTTCCCCGTTAGATTTTAATATATAAACAGAGCCGTCAATCGCCATTGAAATACTATCTTTCAAATTAATTTGAACATTTTTTAACCAATTGCTTTTTTCTCCAAGACCAGTCTGAGTTTGAGAATATTTGTAAATTTGATTATTTTGGGCATCTAATAAATAAATTTTTTGCGAGTAAACAACGAAATCTTCTATTTCTTTGGTTTCGGTTGGCAATTGAAATTTCATTGAAATTAATTTTTTCTTTAAAGAATCAAACCTAATTAATTCATTAATATTATTAGAAAATAAAATGGAATTTTTTGTAAATGGCTTTGCGTTTTTAAATAATTGTTCACCATGCAAACCTTTCAAAATAGAAAAAATCTTTTTTCCCGCGAAATTAAATTTAAAAATTGAACGTTCTTGATTGTAAAAATAAAGTTGATGATCTAAAAGAATTATATTAAAATTTTTATTTTCAGAATCAATCAAATTTAAATCAGTTATCATTGATGGATTTTCAATCATTGAGATGCCTCTCAATTTATTTAATTGTATTTCTGTTTCTTTTTGAATTTTTTGATATTTTGCTAAATCTTCAGTTGAATTTTTAGGCAGTCTTTCAGACAATTTCAAAATTTCTTCCAAATTTTTTTTTGCTTTATTTTCATCTTTATAAATGAGGGCGGCCCCCACAGCATTTTGTTTGTTCTCTATGGTTTCAATGAGTTGATTATTTTCTTTAATTATATTTTCATTGGTTTGTTTTCTTGATAGCCAAATGAGACTGTAAATAAAAAATAATGCTAAAATTAAAGAAATTATAAGTAGCACCTTGCTTGGAAATGGGAAGGATTTAAATTTATTTAATAGTTTTGCCAAGAAAGGATAATTATTAATTGAAAATATTTTTTTTCTTTTCAAAGGCATTGGGGCGTTAGGAATTTCTTTTTTTATTTTTTGAGAATATTCAATTCTTTTTTGTTGTGAAGATTTTTTCGCAAAAATGGTTAATATTTTTTTGAAAAAATTTAAAAAATGATTAATGAAAAACAAAAAACAATTTGTCCAATTTTTTTGGATTTTAGACAAAAGAGATGGGCGAAGTATTTTTTCTGTTTTTTCTTTTTGTTGAACCAAATCAAACAATGGATTATTGTTAGGCGTAAAAGTTTCATTTTTTTTATTTATAGGAACATTTTTAACAATTGTTCCAATTAAAATATTTTTTGTTTTTAGATTGCTTAAAAGATTTTTAAATTTTAAAATAGCCGAGTTAACCTCAAGGTCGTTGATAATTTTTTTTATTTTTTCCGAACTAATAAAATCAAAAATTCCCAGCGAGGTAAAAAAAATATTATCATTGGCGCTAAGAGAGCCACTGGTAATAGAGGAAAATAATTTTAATGGATTGATTGGAATGTTATTTATTCTTACTTTTTCAACGATGTCAATTATTTTATCATCATGGATTAAAAATGCTGAAAAAAGCGAACCGATTTGGACAAAATAAACAGATTCATTTTTTATAACAGCGATCAACATATTCACTTTTTTAAACCAATTATTTTGGCTCACCCGTATTATTTTTGCAAAGTCTTGATTGGTTTTTTGCAGGGTTGTTTCAAATATTTCTTCAATGTTGGATTCTTCTTTGTTTGCATTTGAACCATAGTAGTTGCTTTGAATTTCCTTGATGATGGATTCAACAATTTCTTTTTGAGAATTTTGTGGAGAAAAATCGGAAATGGCAGCGAAGACTATTAATTGTCCTAATTTGGCCTCTCGTTCATTTGATGGTTCAACAATATAAATATTGCCCCATATTTCAGTTAGTTTTGGGTCATTAATTAAAAAGCTTGCAATTTGAATATTATTTTTTAGAGGTTTTTTAAAATTGAACATAAGACTTTGATTTTTTATAAAAAAAGTATACTATAAATATAATTTCAAAGCAATAATAAAAAGTAAATTTTATTTTTTTGTTTTTTTATTTTTTTGTGTTATATTAAAAATAATTCTTGGATCAATTATGACAATACAAAAACAAAAAAACCTAATGGCGGGCATTGTAATTATTTTTGGCATTCTAATTATTTTTTTAGGGATTACGCAAATTAAAAATAAAATACATCGGCCATTTGATTATTTAGATAAAAATGATTTAGAAAGAAGCGCTTTTTTGCAACAAGATATTGATGGTTTTGGCGGAGATAAAAATAAAGATACGGACAATGACGGGCTTTCAGATTATGATGAATTGAATGTTTATTCTAGTTCGCCATATTTGAAAGATTCTGATTCAGACGGCATTGACGATAAAGCAGAGATAGAAAAAGGTTTAAATCCAAATTGCGCCAAAGGTAAGGTTTGTGATCAAACAGGGATTCCTTTAACTCCAAAAATAAATGAAGAAGAAAATAAAAATATTGTTGAGTCTAATTTTCTTACTCCATCTATGGTAAATTCTACTTTGTCAGTAGATGAAATGAAACAAATTTTATTAAAAAGCGGAGTTACTCAAGAGCAGTTGAATCAAATTGATGACGAGTCTTTGCGTAAAATTTATACAGAAACAGTAAATTCTACAGGGATTAATCCTGCGGAATTAAATTCTAATTCAGAAGTTCCAATAGATGCAACTGGAATGAACTCAAATTTAGATGCTGCGGATACCCCAACAGATTTACAGGGAATGTCGGTTGAGCAGATGAGAAAATTTTTACTTCAATCTGGAATGAGTGAGGCAGAATTGAGTCAAATTAATGACGAGACTTTAAAGGTTTTATTTCAAAAAGCGATGAAAGAAGCAATAAATGAGTAAAAAATAAATTATGTAATGTTTACATTATGCTCTTAAATAAAAACAAAGGATTTCGCAAAAAAATCATTTCAACGATGGTTTTGTTTGTATTTGTTTTTTCATTTATTGTCCCAGTTTTTTTAGCGCCACAACCTGCACAAGCCACGATGCCTGTGTTTGATTGGGCTAGTCTTACTTGGGATAAGACAATTGATGCAATAGAAAAGGGATATAAAAAAACTAAAGATCAACTTTGGAAAACAGGATTAAAGAAAATTATAAATAATGTAGCCGCAGATTTAGGAACTTATCTCGCAACTGGTAATAAGGGAGGGAAACCTCTTATTGTAGCAAGTCCTAAAAAATATTTAGAGAAAGTAGGTGATGGTGTGGCAGGAGATTTGATAAATAATATTGCCAAAGGAATATTAGGAGGAACTTGTCAGCATGCCCCTAAAATGACCTGCAAAACGGATGAGGATTGTCCTAAATTAGGTGTTACTCTTACAGATTTAGGGAATATTAATGTTTACAATCCTGATACAGCAGCATTGCAAGCAGAAGTTGATGCATTAACAAAAAAAGGAATTGATATGGGATTTCAAGAAAAAGATATATATATAGATTATCCAATGCAAAAAGTTTTAGCAAAACCAGGCGAGCTTAAGCTGGATAAGTGTGTCAAAAAAGGTTTTGATTTATGCGAAACAGATCTTCGATTAAAAGCTTCTTTAATAGGCGGAGTTAAATCAGAGCTTTATGAAGGATATAAATCAGAATGTCCGATTAGTAAAATGAGTGAACATTATAAAGAATTAAAAGATAGAAAGACAGTCAAAGATTGGATTGATTTTCAAAAATACTGGAATCCAGAAGCCAATGATATTGGAGTTCATTTGTCTTTACTTTCTACAATACATGAACAAGCGCAAGAAAAAGTAGTAGAAGAAGAAAAAAAAATATACAATGGAATACTTCCTTTAACTTCAATAATTTCTGGAGATGTAAAAACGCCGGCTAGCAATATAAGCGCAGCAACTGATAGCATAGCCGCAAAAGCTACTACAACTGAAGAACAACAAACAGGAACTCCATGGGCTGATGCCATGGGTATTTTTACTAAAAGTTTTGCTTCAAAATGGTTAAAGCAACTTTTTGACAAGGGGCTTACTCAATCTTCGCCAGACAATGATTCAAGTTCTTCAACAGTTAGTTTAACCTCCATAAAAGAGGTTCAAAAAATTTATTCTTCAATTTTTACTTCTCAAATTATTTCCGGAGGAAATTACGATGTATTAACAAATTATTTAAGTTGTCCAGATGATTTAAATTTTGCTCAAGTTGATAATTGTGTTCTTAATCAAGGAATGGGGTCTTTATTGCAAAACAATGAACGAATTACTTTTCAGGATGCGATCAATGATCCAGCTAAATATCCCTGGATTAATTTACCAGTAGGCGAGAATAGAGCAGGAGTCATTTTGGGTAAAGGAAGTCAAGAAGAAGGATTTAGTTTAGAAAATATTAAAAAAATGCGTTTAGCGCGGATTGTTCCAGTTGGGTTAGAAATAGCAGCCAAAAAAATTATAGATTCTTCTGATATTAGTAGCAAGAGTTTAAAAGAAATTGTAATGGGGTTTAATGTAAAAGATGGTATTTTTTATCATTTGGTTGACCCAAATTGGATTTTGAAAGCTCCTCAACATCAATGT